>Ga0209125_1003745_pt1 | contig 10119 bp, 3 predicted proteins | sample BarGraIncub1131A_FD_184503 | JGI IMG/M metagenome (GOLD analysis project Ga0209125, IMG submission 184503) | Arctic peat soil microbial communities from Barrow, Alaska - Barrow Graham LP Incubations 11-31A (SPAdes) (version 2) | ecosystem: Environmental > Terrestrial > Soil > Wetlands > Peat... | reverse complement strand
TTTGGTGGACGGATGATGCATATTATGAAGATATAACGCACTCCGATCCCAGCATAGCTTACTCCATTTACATGGGCTATGAAGACGGCATTTACCAAAATAATTATGATAATGCCGCAATGGGTCATTCCGTTAGGTGCCTGATGGATTGACATACTGTCTCCTAGCAACCCAACGATGACCCCATTAGAGTTTGTTCCGTAACGCAATCTTTTGCTGTTTATCTTACTTGGGTAAATCGCTTCAAAATATTTCGATTGAATCCTAAATTTATAGTTTTTCCCCTTACCCCCGTACCAAATCCTGCGCTCAAGCGTCTATACCCTTAGACATTATCCTTGAGGTGCGTAGTGAAGCAATTTGACTGGTTGGGTGCAAGTCCGCACTCGCCCATGTTTCCCATATTGGAGCAACTTAGGCTGGTCGCCTCAAGCAATCTGACCGTACTTTTGCAGGGCGAGACCGGAGTGGGAAAAGAAGTGCTCGTCCGCTATCTGCATGCGCACAGTTTGCGTTGCAAAGCTCCTCTGATTCCAGTCAATTGCGGGGCGCTCACACCCAGTTTGCTCGAAAGCACCTTATTCGGTTCTGTGCGGGGAGCCTTTACCGGCGCGCAACACGACAGCAAGGGGCTCGTGCGTGCGGCTCATCAAGGCACACTTTTTTTGGATGAGATCGGTGAGCTGCCCTTAGAAGCCCAAAGCCGACTTCTTCGCGTGTTGCAGGAGCGCAAGGTGACTCCTTTAGGTTGCCATCATGAAATAGACGTGGATTTTCGCCTGGTCTGTGCTACACATCGGGACTTGAGCGCTGCAGTCAAGATGGGAGCCTTCCGCGAAGATCTGTTTTATCGCATCCATACCTTTCCTGTGCAGATTCCACCTCTGCGCAAGCGGCAAGGCGATATACTTGCACTTGCCAATAGCCTATGGCAGGAAATGCGCCAGCCTGAGCTTCATTTTCCGTTACAGGAATCCTGCAGGGAATCCCTATTGCAATACGCCTGGCCAGGAAATATCCGGCAACTGCGCAATGTGCTGGAGCGCTTCTCAGTGCTCAGGAGACAAGGGGTGAAATTGTCGCATCTGTTACGGGAAGAACCTGCAACATTGCACGCCTCAGAGCCGGTGGCGCGCTACCAGGTCCATGTTGCGACCCGGGATTGGCATGAAACACCAGAGCCACTCTCAATTCGGAAAGCCTTGGAGGAACATCAGTTCAATAAGAGCCGTGCGGCACGGCAACTCGGAGTATCCAGGGGGTGCTTGCACTACCAAATGCAAAAGCACGGGATCGGCTAGAACGAATAACCTAGGCCGAAATGGTGGTTGCCTTTCAGTGCGTTATTGGCTGCGTATCCATAGGATGCTTCCACAGGGCCAATATTCAGCCCAAGTCCACCGCTAGGGCGAATTGTCTGGGCGGCAACGTCTGCGCCGAGCCGTAAGACAAGGAAGCGGGCATAGAAAGATTCGATCCCCAACAATACTTCGCGGGAACCACCATTGGTCCGGCGTAGGTCGGTATGAAGCGTCCAGCCCAAAGGACCTACCAGTGGTAGTTTGTACGAAAGTCCTGCCTGCAAGGTTAAGGGAGCCACTTCATCTTGAGTGTCAAAAGACTGTACGTATCCATAATGAAAAATTCCAGCAGCCATGCGCAAGCGGGATCCTACTGCATATCCGAGGACAAAATCGGCCATCACCGCATTGGCATCAAATTCGGCAATATTGTAGTGGTCGACCGAACCTTGCATACCCCAGGTAAAGGCCCCTGAATCAGATGCGAGCCCGAGGCGTGCACACCAGGCGTATGCTCCATAGTCTCCAGTGGACATTGCATCCTCATCATAACCATGCAGAGCGTTTACATCGAGGAAATTAGCGCCGATAAGTAACCGTAGTGATGAAACGGGTTGGATCATCTGCAGAGTATTCCACTGGGCACCCAACCGGTCGGAAAGGCGGCCCTGATCTCCTGAAACACTTGCGCGCGTCGCCCATGCAGCTGCCATCGGGTTCCAAGCGGACTCAGACGGAAGTCCAGGATCAGCAAGACCGGCTCCAGCTAGGGCTGCCTGCCGTGGCGTGGTTGCAATGGTGTGGTACTTCAGTGTGGATGCACCAGTCTCGCCACCCCATTCTAAACGGGCTTGAGCAAGTGAAAATGCGAGAGCAAGAAGGAATATTATGCGAATCACAGGGGAAAAATACAAATCCATCGGGGGATGGAGTGGATTTGTATTCCGAATGCGAAGATCGCGCGGTTCATTTCCCGAAATTTTCGACGGAAGGCAAGGGTTCGGAGTCATTCTGAAGTTCATCTTCAATTACACGAGGACCAACACCTGGGCGGAAAGATCGTTCCAGACCGATGCCAAATCCCCACGAAAGCTGCATTTCGATACGGCCAGAGCTGAGGCGCGAAGTCGTACTTTCCCCGGAAAATTTTTTCAAGACTGAGGTGTAATCGTAAAGCGCTTCTAGAGCAATGCCATGCACTGTCGCAAAACCGAGGCCAATTTGGGCCTGAACATTCAGCGGTTTATTCCACCATTCGCCACTCGTAGTGACTGGAGCGACCCAACCTGCACGGGCTGCCAAAAAGGGAGAAAACCAAGATTCTTCCTGAAACTGTCCAAAGATCGCGGTAACCCAGATGGGGCAAGTGTAGGGGAGCAGGTTCAGGGACTTGTCGTCAACGGGGGTGCGCAATCCCAAGCCAGCACCGTAGCGCACCGGCATGATTTCGGAGCCCATGGTGACTTCAACGCCTGCTTGCCCAGAAACGCTGCCATTGCGCGATGATTCTGAATTGACTCCAGCCTGGGTCCGGGCAATATCAACCTTGCTGGGAGAGAATATGGATATTGTTGGGCGAATTTCTAAAGAATATGAGGCTACAGTCAGAGCCATAAACAAACAAATAATTCGGGACGGTTTAGTGATCTCTATCACGCACATTCACTAGCTCCAGGTGTTACACATTGTAATATTCCAGAACAAAACTAATATTGATGTAGCGGGAGGCGCGAATAATCTGAAAAAATGTACAAAGCCTCCTGAATTCTCTTCGAGGGTAATATGGAACGCTACATGCGCGGATGTACAAAAATTTGGCTGTTGGTTTTGGCATTTGCTTTCACCAGTTATGCCACAGTCGCACCTTTTCCCTTCAGTGACGACTTTGAAGCGAGCAGCACCCTTAGCAACTATTGGACAACGTACGGTTCTGAGACTAACTGCAAAACCGGGGTCAATGGAACGTCAGTAGGAAACTACACAGCGACGATCGGGCAGGGCGTCCGGCAATTGACCATGGACAAGTACACCGACCAGCCAGCGGGTGCGTACTGCTTGAATGAAGCGGCCTTTTCGGTCAACTTGCAGGGTCAATCGAATGTGCTATTTTCGTTTATGTTCAAAAGGTACAACAACTACTACTATGCGTCACAGTATCCCGCTCCTGTGCCAGGGCCTGCGACGCATGTAGGGCATAGCTTTTCGGAGGCCCTTTGGGTAAGCACCGACTCGGTAACTTGGACACGGTTTGTGGATTTGTCCTATGCATCAGGCAAAACAGCATCAACCCATGTGACCTATACCTATAACCTTGACTCTGCCTTTACTGCCCTTGGCCTCACCTATGGCTCCAAAGTGCATTTTAAGTTTTCTCAATACGGTTATGACTATGTCGGCTACCAAGGCTTCTTGATTGATCAAATTCAAATCATGACTCCTGTGGTCTATAATCTTACTGTACAAGCTACCGCTGGTGGTACCGCAACGCCGAACGGGCTATTTTCCGTGAGTAACACCATGGGCAAGGCTTTGGTTGCTACTCCCAATTCGGGTTACAATTTCTTGCGTTGGTCGACGGTCGCGGGCATGCTCAGTTCCTTCGATTCTCTGGCTAATTCCGTTACGGTTTACCCGATGGCCAATACGACTATTCAAGCCATATTCGCTCCCGCTGTCGTACATAAAATTACCACTGTTGACAGTGTGTATAGTTATGCCAATCATTACTACACAACCCCAGCCTATACGGGCGTGCGCATGGAGTTCAAGGCTCCGACCGCGGGTTACTGGGACATTCAGATGCGTGATACCATTACCTCGCACTACAAGTATTTTTACCAATATCCCACCAACTTATTTTCAGGTTACTTGACATACAAGTATGGCTACGGCTCTTTACATATATTCGTAAAGGCTGATTCCGCCAATCAGTCCTTCTGGTTCCTTGGCAATCCGTCGAGCTATAGCGATACCTTACGTAGTTTTGTGGTCAATGCCAGTGCGGTACCGAAAATCACCATAAGCCACAGCGGAAATGGCAGCACCGTCCCTGCTGCAGATACTGCGCTTTTACCCAGCACGTCTATAACCATTCGCGCTTATCCGGATTCCGCATATCGTTTGGACCGTTGGAGTCGCATTGCGGGAACTTGGTCTGTCACGGACAGTACGTTACTGAGTACTTATTTATCGGTAAGCACTACACTTGCGGCAGGAGAAATTCGTGCGCTGTTTGTGCCTGGAACCATCTATCCGCTCACACTGAGCAAAACTTATTACAACTACAACAAGAACTATTTTACCAAGTCTCCCGAAAACGGGGTCTGGTTCAAGTATACTGCGACAAGCACTGGTTTATGTGTCGTGATCGCCGGGGACTCCACCTACAAATACAACAAAACCTTGTACAGCTATGGCGAAGATGGGACCTTCACAAGTTCTAAGGCACTTGTATTCGGCTCAGATTCGTTGGCAATTACGCAGTCATGCGTATCTGGCCATACGTATTATTTCATGGTAAAGCCCTATTCGACGGGAACAAGCATCAACCAGGATTTCCACATTCGCATGGCTTCCGCTAATTTGCTGACTTTATCGAGCAACAGCGGCAACTGTACTGTGCTACCACTTCTCGATACCTTGGCTAGCGGTTTTTTGACCACAATCTCTGCAACGGGAAGCGCTGGATGGCATCCCAGTATTTGGCGCGTAACGTCTGGAACGGCAAGCATTACGGATTCCTTGGCTTCCAGTACGACACTGTCCATCACCTCAAACGTGACCATACAGCAACAGTGCACGGCCGCAAAGCTAGTGGAAATTCCATTTACCCTCCAAGTTAACCGGCTGAACAGGGATTTTTATGATGTGAGCCCTGCCAATGGAATACGCTACCACTTTACCAACCCTACGCTCGATCCCTATTTTGTGCGTTTTGGTCCTGCGTATTACTACTCATACCATTCCGTATATTCCTACGGCAATGATGTGAATTTTAATACTACGCAGGGATCGAGCTCATACCTTACTTCCCTTCGTCAAATTAGCCCTACTGCAGCGAACCAGGACTGGTATTTTAAAGTCATACCATACTCTTCCAGTTATTGGAGTGACTCGATCCGTGTGCAAGCTTTGGAAGCAAGCATTATTCAAATGGGTACTGCAACAGGCGGCACAGGAACATTGGGTGGCTATAGCGTAACCTTAGATACCGTTCCCCGCAACGAGGCCATATCGCTTGGGGTAACTGTACAGTCTGGTTATCGTTTTAATGGCTGGACTGTCACTTCTGGAACTGCGACTATTGCTGATTCCATGTCGACTGCTACTACTGTGATTCCCAAGTCTCTTCACGTCACCTTAACCCCCAAAATAGTCGTGGGCCAGGTTTATCCAATCGGATTTATTAACCAGACATTTGGTTTTAATCGTCACTACTATGAAATTGATCCAAGTTATGGAGTCCGGCTCTCCTTTACGCCGACCAGCGCAGGGCCATATGTCGTGCGCACTAAGTCACTCTCACCCTATTTGTATCGCTATCTGTATGATTATGGCACGTCCAATTTTGCGACTTATTCCGCATACATCTTCCAATCTACGACGATGGATTATTCGATAAATGTCGCAACTGTCGGGGCCAGTAACTACTTCAAGGTCACGCCCTATTATTCGACCAGCTATCCCGATTCCTTCCAGGTCCAGGTACTAAAAGGTGCTGTTCTGTCAACGGACACTGCAGGTAAGGGTACCGCTAACATCAATGGATCGAGCTCCGGGATTGTGAAGGATACCTTGGCTGCTGGCGACTCCGCCTTTGTGTATGCAACATCAGGATCTGGTCATCGCTTTGATCACTGGACAGTGAATACAGGCAGTTGCATGCTTCGCGATTCGTTGTTGGCGAATACACGGGTCTATAATTTGACCGATGACTGCAAAGTCAAGGCAATCTTCCTTGCTGGTCAAGTCTACCCTATCGGTTTTACCGACCAGACTTTCCGCTTCTCGACGCAATATTTCGAATACAACCCAGGCTCTGGAATTCGTTTTTCCTTCACTCCCGTACTCCCTGGTCCCTACTTTGTGCGCGTTTCGAATCTAGGCAATACCAATACACACATCTTTTATGACTATCAAGCGGATGCGACCTTTGGAAGCTATTATACGTACATATATCATTACGGCTACGCACAATACCAGTTCAATATTGCCACGGCGGGGGCTTCGAGTTATTTCTTGGTCAACCCCTACTCCTCGTCCTATTATGCCGATTCCATTCAGGTGCGTGTCCTAAAAGGCGTGATTCTTTCCACCGATACATCTGGTTATGGTAGTGCAAGCGTGAATAGCACAGTAACCACTGTCACGAAAGATACCGTAGCTCAAGGCGATACCGCATTCGTCCGTGCCTACCCTGGACTGAATACCCGCTTTGACCACTGGTCCGTGACTTCGGGTCTCTGCTCACTACGCGATTCCATGAATTGGGTGACGGTAGCAAAGAACCTTAATAACGATTGTGTCGTCAAGGCGATCTTCGTTCCAGGCTCGGTTTATCCGATCACGCAAATTGCAACACCCTATAGTCCCATGCGAAATTACTATTCGCAGACCTACAGTAGCGGAGTTCGCTTCGTATTTACTGCGCCTGCAGTGGGGGCTTATACAATTGCCTTGTCTTCTGCCGCGTATAAATATCTGTATCCCTACGGGAACGATGGCACATTTAGCATAGCCGGATCTTACCTGTATGGTAGTGGAGTTCAGGCCACTACGGTAAATGCCACCACTGCTGGTCAGCAATTCTATTATAAAGTGATCTACAACTCATATGCCGATTCTGCTAAGCCTTTTACGATCAACTGGTCTCAAACGTCTGCTCAGTTGACTGTGGCTACCGCGGGAAATGGCACTATATCTCCTTCTGGGTATAATCCTGCATGGATCGGTGTTCCTTACCCTGTATCCGCCACAGGTGCTGTTGGATACCGCTTCAGTGTTTGGTCTCTGGATTCTGGTGTAGCGACAATCCAACAAGCGACTCTTGCCAACACTTTTGTCTCTGTACAGACGGGAGCCAAAGTTACCGCGCACTTTGTGGCTGGTGTTGTATACCCCTTGTCCATGGTCAATCAAACCTTCAATTACCAGACCAATTACTATAGCGACCCCTCTTCAGCGGGTGTGCGCATGAAATGGACCCCTCCAGATAGTTCATGGTATTATTTAGATATTAAATCGCTAGATGGTCACTTGGCAACCATGACCTATTATGGACAAGACTCACTTTTCGCAAGTCCGTACCTCACCAGGTCTTCCAGTGATTCCATTCGCATCCTTTTCAAGGGCAATGCCTTGCAGTCTGTTTTCCTGAAAGCACAGTATTCCTCGACGGATTCAGCTAACCACAACTTTCAGATTCGTGTACAGAAAGCTCCTGTTTTGAATGTGCTTACAGCAAGCCAGGGTCGTGTATTGCCTGAGGGCATCCAAGCTATGCTTCCAGGCATGGATACCTCTGCATTGGCCCTTCCCTGGGGAGGTTTCATGTTTGAAAAGTGGGTCAAACTGGCAGGCTCGGTGACCATTGCCGATTCCTTGTCTGCTTCGACTCGGTTTCAGGTTGGTACGGACTCTTGTGCTGTGGAAGCTCATTATGTTCTCGATCCCAATACGCATCCACAGGTCAATATTTCTGATATCAATATCACCAACCATCCTGATGTCTGTGTATCGGCTTCGGTCACCGATTCTGCTTCTGGCCGTTCCATTATGGGGCTAGATACCTCCAATTTCCGTTTGTGGCAAGATGGCACCCAGGCAGAATTGCAAGTAACGACTGTGCAAATGATCGGTGGTGTTTCGGTGGTTCTGGTTGTCGATGAAAGTGGATCAATGTATGGAACGAAGATTGATGAGGCAAAGGCCTCCATTCGCAACTTCATAAATGCGATGGGTCCAATGGATCGCACTGCCATTGTTGGTTTCACAGGTGGTTCGGCCACTACGGTGCGCCAGGTCATGACCTCGAATAAGACGGATCTGCTCGCCGCTGTAAATTTATTGGATGGAACGGGAGGAACGAATATTCTGACGGGTACTCTGGTGGGTTTGCAACAGCTAGTCGGTGAGACCAATCCGAGTTCTGTGATTGTATTTTCTGATGGAGATAATGGTTCTGAATCGACTTCATTAGCTCAAGTTGTTGCCCAGGCGCGCTCCACCAATACCACGATTTATAGTATCGGAATTGTAGATCAATATTTGGATCCACTTCAAAATATGGCCGATAGCACAGGTGGCAAATACACGTTTTCGCCTACTGCGGCTGGTCTGTCTAGTATTTACGCACAAATTCGTAGTGAGGTCCAAGCACGATATGTTGTTTGCTACCGCAGCGATGATGTTGTATTTAACGGGGATGTACATACGGTCATTCTGAAAACAAATTTTCTGACCAACGATGATGCCGATACTGTGACCTGGGATGAAAGCAATAAGCCTCCTGTGATCTGGTTGACACCATCCACTGATTTGCTTGTCGGTGCGAACCAACCTCCCAATACCTCGATTACCCTGCGAGTCTTTGCAACCGATGACGGCTCCATCAGCAAGGTGAAGTTGTTTATGCGTACTTCTGATACCATAGGCCGGGCTTATACAGAATATACCATGACCCATGTTCAGGACAGTCTGTATGAATATGTGATTCCAGCTTCTGCGGTCCTGCATCCTGGTTTTGACTTTTACGCCGTTGCGACAGATAACAACGGAATGGTCGGGAAAACACCGAACTTGCCTTCTCCTGGCCTTGAACCATACACCATTCCTGTGGGAAACCAAGTGCCTGTAATTGTCATGGCGCCAGCAACGTGCGCGGATACCAGTTTAATCAAACCGGAAATTGTAGCCAATATTACCGATGCCGATGGAACTTTCAAAGCGGTGCTTTTCTACAAGAAGCAAAATTCAGTGTTCTATAGCTCGGATACCATGACCAATCCTTCTGGTGATGATTCGACCTGGGTGGGCGGAATTCCGCTCAGCTTCTTCCGTTCCGGTTCTTTGGATTATTATATCCGTGCAATTGACAATACAGGTGCATCTGCGCGCAATCCACTGGTGGGCTCTTTGACTTTGGATCCTTGTTTGAGTAACTATACTCTACCACCTGTCGCCACACGTCTTAATCCGCAGGCCTATCCAGACTCCCTGTTCCTTGATAGCGCAGTGGTTAAGTTCCGTTCCTGGAGCGATACCGCACTTGCTATTCAACCCGTGGCCCTCTATTACACTCTTGATGGTTCCAAGCCCACGATTGCTTCTGCGTCAATTACTAGCGGCGATTCCCTCGTCTTCAAGCAATTTACTGTGGTAAGGATGTTTGCGCAGGGCACAGGCGCGAGAGCCTCATCGATTATTCGTTTTGTATACGTGCCTGTTGATACTGTTAAGACCCCAGTGGTCAAGCGTTTGGATTGGGTCAATTTCCCCGATTCCTTGTTTGAAGATAGTCTGCGTCTAATTCTCCGCTCGCCTTCGGATACGATTGCAGGCATTGGCCCAGTCCGCGTGTTCCGCACCTTGGATGGCTCCCTTGTCGATACGAATAGCAGTGTTTGGAAGGTTAGCGGTGATACTTTGATCGTTTATGGCGATGTTGATCTTGTGGCCATGGCGACTGCGGTCAATTATCTGCCGAGCGACACCTTGCATGTCAAGTTGCGTAGAACTCCCCAAGTCGGCACCCCCGTTGGCACCAAACGCTCCAGTCTTCAGTTTGCGGACACCTTGTTCCAGGACTCCGTTTGCGTCG
>Ga0209125_1003743_pt1 | contig 10123 bp, 7 predicted proteins | sample BarGraIncub1131A_FD_184503 | JGI IMG/M metagenome (GOLD analysis project Ga0209125, IMG submission 184503) | Arctic peat soil microbial communities from Barrow, Alaska - Barrow Graham LP Incubations 11-31A (SPAdes) (version 2) | ecosystem: Environmental > Terrestrial > Soil > Wetlands > Peat... | reverse complement strand
AGTGATAAGGCAAAAATTTAATGTATTCCTTAGTAGCTCAGTTGGTTAGAGCGGCGGACTGTTAATCCGTAGGTCGTAGGTTCAAGTCCTACCTGAGGAGCCAAAGTGAATATTGAAGTTCACATAAACGCTTGAAATCAATGATTTCAGGCGTTTTTTCTTTTATGCCTACCCTGAAATTTACGGTATTGCTCCATATTAAGGTGTCAAATTCGAGACTATTTTTCAATTCTCAAATTTAGTCACCAGAGTCCTTGTAATTGACTCATTATTTGCATCTTATTGCATCACTTTGCACTTCTTGAACAGCCTCATTATTGGTAATTTTGTTTAACTAAAAGAGGGCATTAAACTATGAAGTATGATTTGAGCATTTTATTTTACCCAAAAAAATCGCAGGAAGATAAAAAAGGGTTGGTTCCTATTTACATGAGGATAACAATTAATGGTGCCAGGACTGAATTATCAACCAATAGAAAGATTGAATTTTTAAAATGGGACACTAATTCGCAGAGAGCGAAAGGGCGTTCAGAAGAAGTCCGAGCATTGAATAATCACCTGGATAATCTGGAAAACCATATTAAGCATGATTTTAATTCCCTTAACGAAAAGGATGCTGAAATCTCATCAGAAATTTTGCGTGACATGCTAATTGGAAAACATCAAAAAAGTTATTCGCTTGTGACTGTTTTTGAGACCAACAATAAGCTCATTGAATTGGAAAAAGGCGAAAAATATTCCCGAAGTACGATTGATCAATACAAAACAACCCTGGAAAGGATTAAACTTTTTCTGCAACAGGAATATGATTGTGACGAAATTGAACTTTCAAAACTAGACGTACTTTTTATCAGAAAATTCGAGATATTTTTAAAAACGAAGTACGCCATTGCACATAATACAATAATGAAACACCTTAAGCAGGTCAAAAAAGTAATTCATTTCTGTATGCAGATGGGATATCTCGATAAAGATCCATTTCTTCAGCATAAAACCACATTTAAACAATTCTCAAGAGGATATCTAACGCAGGACGAACTTAATAAAATTGAAAATCATACTTTCAGGCTTATTCGATTGGATCGGGTAAAAGATGTTTTTCTGTTTGTTTGCTATACCGGACTCTCCTATTCCGATTTGTTTCAATTGACTCCTGAAGGCATAACGAAAGGGATCGATGGGAAGAATTGGGTTATCTATGAACGTGAGAAATCAGGCGTTCGAGCCAGTATTCCTATTTTACCACCGGCACAAGCAATTATTGACAAATACAAAAACGATCCGGAATGCTTGGTTGAAAATAAACTATTGCCAGTCATTAGTAATCAGAAGTTAAATACTTATCTGTCTGAAATCGAAGAAGTATGCGAAATCAATAAGCATATTACAATGCACTTGGGACGGCATACTTTTGCCACCACTGTTACTCTTACCAATGGTGTACCTATTGAGACTGTTTCAAAAATGCTGGGTCATACATCACTCAAAACAACTCAGATTTACAGTAAAGTGGTTGATATAAAGATTTCTAACGATATGGATAAACTTAAAGAAAAGTTGTTTAACCGTAAAGTTGGTTGATTGTATTTAAAATATTTATATTTTAGTCGGTGAAAAACTCTCCGACTATGAATTACAATGAATCATATGAAAGTAATCCTTACGAATCAAAAACTGATGAACGTTTTGTTTCAACAATCGATGATCCGTTGAAATTTTTTATGGCCTATTTAAAAGATGATGGGGAAGATTACATGAAATTAAGATTTGAATCTTATAAAGAGCCTGATGGTGAATTTGATAAAGAAAAGGGCTTGATTTATATTCAAAAGTGTCTACAACAAGGGATTCAAAGAGGGGAACTTTTGAATGAATTAACAAACTGTCAGGAATATTATCTTTCTTTCCCTGAATTTGCTTGTGAAGAATTAGTGAAACAAGCGAATATATCCTTAACCCGAATAAAAGAGAAGAACAAATCGAACGGAGATGATCAGGAATTAAAACTGTATAAAAAAATTATTGTTGAATGTGTTGAAATCCACAAGGATCTTATTGCCAATCCAAAGCTAAACTTCAGCTTTGAACTTGCCTATTTAATAAAGGCAATGCATGATAAAGCAATTATTTTATTTGAGAAATACCATCCACATATCGCAATATCCATTAGTTCCAAAAAATATTTCCAAGATATAGAGGATTCGACCGGTTTTAAACTTAAAGCTCAAGTTCGAATTTCTACCATGAGGGATTTTTATGACCGACTAATCCAGCATTCATATATAGCAAATCGAGACGTAAAATCATTTGATGTATTTTTTCATGGAGGATTACCAAAAATAAAAATAAACTGGGTGAAAGAATTGAGCGAGCTTAAATGTTTTATTGATTGCATTTGCCAGAATACTATTCTTGAAAAAGTGCCAGGACAAAAGTGGAAAAAACTGAATCAAATTTTTGCGTGTAAAGGCGAGGAGCTTTCCCCAAAATGGTATAGAAATCATAATTTAAAGGACAAAAAGAAAAAAAGATTGATCGAAGGCATTGTTAGTGTATTGCTCCCAAGACAATAATTTTACACCTACATTCCTCCCAAAAAAACCGCGGACTTATTGTTCGTAACCCCCTCATTTTTTACTATTTCAGAAAGTCCGCATTTTGCCTTGTCCGCGTTTTGAAATGCGGACTAAAATCCTGTATATACCTTTATTTCATTATCTTATATTTGCACCATCGTATAATAAAGTACGGTGATAAATATTCAATAATGAATAAACAGAATTTATTTACAGAGTTTCGGACAGAGATCCAAAAGGTGATCAGGGAGGAATTCCGAAATTTGATGAAACCGCAGCCTACTTGGATGCGCTCCTCCCAGGTAAGGAAAATGTTGAATATCTCAGATTCAACGCTGCAAACGCTGCGAATTAATGGTACTATTCCTGCCTACAAGTTGGGTTCAACTTGGTGTTACAAGGCGGACGAAATTTTATCGGTATTGGAAGCTAATAAAAGCATCAGGAAGGAACCAGTCCATGAATAAAGGCAGTAGTGAATTCGCATCTTATATGGATAAGCGACTGAATCGATTGGAAAGTAAGTTTGCCTTTTCACCTAAAGGTCAGCATGTAACAATTATAGCTGAGCCTAACATCAACGAAAAAGAATGGGATAATGCAACTTTAATGCAGGAATGGGATATATGCCAAAGGACCACAGCAAATTACAGACAACAAGGGTTGGAGTATTTCAAGCGTGGGGGACGGATTTACTATTCTCCAGCTCAACGTGAGAAGTTTGTAAAAAAAATTAGTGAAAGGGATTGCCCATGAGTGAGCAGTTTGTATTTTGGGATGGATCGGGGAAAATCTCTTCGGCCTTGCTTTACGAGTTCCTAGGTAAGATGGGTTTTGGAAAATTTTATCCTTTGGGGAATGATATAAAAAATTCGGATCCTATAATTGTAAGGGTGCAGGGAAATGTTGTTTCGGAAGTTAAATTCGGTTACATCCTTGAAATTGTACGTCAGCATATTCTGATATGCAAATGTGAATCGGGTGAAATTGAATCGATTCTTGAATCACTTCATAGGAATATTGCTCTGTTAGGAAGCAAGAACTTGATGTTATTATCAAAACTTGACCTGGAGTTCATAACTGATAGCAGATATTCTGCCTTTTTCTTTTTCAGAAATGGAATAGTTGAAATTACCGCTGAAAGTATTTCAATTAAAGATTATGACGATTATGACCAGTATATTTGGGAAAGAGACATAAAGGATTCAGATTATATACGTCAAGATTTCAACGATTTAATCGATTTTGAATACGTTATGTTTCTGCTCGACCTGTGTCGTGTTGAGAGTGATGAACATTCAAACTTAAGATTTGATGCTTTAAGATCAGCGATTGGTTACCTATTGCATCGATATAAAGATGGGTTATCGAACAAAGCAATTATTCTGATGGATGTTTTTGTAAATGGAAATCCCAACGGAGGCAGTGGTAAATCATTACTGATCAATTCTATTGGTAAAATAAGAAAAGTAGCACCTATTGATGGGAAAAAGTATGATCAGCGTGAATGGTTTGCTCTTTCTTCCGCAGGTCTGAATACCGAAATCATCCTATTTGATGATGCAAAGAAAGATTTCAATTTTGAAGGATTGTTTGCACTTATGACAGAAGGACTTATGCTAAAGCGAAAGTATAGAGATGATATTTTCATCCCACACAAAGATGCACCCAAAGTGGCAATAACGACAAACTACGCTATCATTGGGAATAGCAGTTCCTTTAAAAGAAGGATGTATGAGTTCGAGGTTTCATCAACTTATTCGGCTTATTTTTCGCCTAGGGATAAATTCGGTCGTAATTTTTTCGATGATTGGAATGAATATGACTGGAATATTTTTTATAACGTGATGTTTAATTGCTTACAGTATTATCTTCGGCATGGCTTGATAGAATCAGAACCAATAAATATTGGACTTACGAAACTGACAAATCAGACGAATGAGGATTTTGTTGAATGGGCTGAAGAATACTTACAAACTAACGGTCAGTTAGATAAGAAGGATCTATATGAAAGTTTTACAGGTTTGTATTCTGAACATCGATTAGTAAAACAAAGAGTTTTCACTGATTGGCTCCGAATATGGGGTGATTACAAAAATTACAATGTGCAAGAAGGACATAGTGGCAATGTGCGGCATATCACTTTTGCTGATTAATTCATAAAAATCCGCAAATAAAGCCTGCTTCCTCCGAGGCAGGCTTTATTATTGCGTCAAATTTTAAATTCTATTTCGAAATCTAAAAACCGCTAAAACCTCTAAAATCCACAAGACTCCTTATGAATAAAGGGTTTGGGTGTATGGGCGTAGAAAATGCAGAAAACAATTATTGCCAGAAATGAAATATCATATTCTATATCGGAATAAATAATATTACAAATGTTTTTGGTCTTTCATAAATCCATACGCCCAAGGGCTTATAGATAAAGGGAAATTTTGGATTTAGGTGGGTTTTGGAGGATTTAGCAGCTGATTAATTTCTTTATTTGCAATTTATCATTTTATACCTGGAACTTCATAGACCAGCATCCAGATTAATGTATAAAACTGGAGACTTTTCAGTAATAGAATACAATAAACCATTGCCTTTCAATAGCCTCAAAGCATGGGAGGAAGAAAATGCAGAATATGCCACCTGGAATTTGATCGACGATAAGCAGGATACCGCCTCTTGCTGATCAGAAAAAGCTTCGAAAGGGGCTTTTTTTGTGGTTGTTCAATGCAAGTAATCCTTCAATGTTATCTGAAAACGATATTGCTAAACCCAATAATACAGTATGTATTCAGAACGTTGCAATTCAAAGCTATGTGAAGTAAATATTGCCCTAAATATTTAAATAAGAGTAGCAAACAAAAACTGAAGGAAATGCAAAAAATAGGATTTCAATTCAATGAAAATTTGATGTTCTAATTGGTTCATTTGTGACAATTTGATTTCATAACTTAGTTTGTTATGATACCTTTGTAACTATTCAAAAAATTGATGATTTTATGGCAGTTTTCAGATTTTCAGGCCACGACACTTTCATTGTCAGATCATTCTGGCCAAAGAAAGGATATGATTTTCTTAATAGTAATGGTAAATTCAGCGCAGAGGACGCTGTCGTTAATTTAGGCGTTGGAAAGAATATGGTTTCGTCAATTTCTTTTTGGATGAAAGCATTGGGATTGGTTAGTGAAGATACTAATGAATTGACGGATTTGGCTCATTTCCTTTTGGATGACGAAGGAAGTGATCCTTTTCTCGAAGATATAGGTTCAATTTGGTTACTGCATTACTATTTAGTGAAAACTGAATATGCATCTATTTATAGTCTTATTTTTAATGAATTAAGAAGGGAAAGATCAGTTTTTAATAAAAATCAGTTGGTTGCTTTTATTAAGCGAAAATATTCTGAGATCAATGACAATTCTTTAAATCAAAATACGATTGATAAAGATATTTCTGTATTTACGAGACTATATAAAAAGGTTGATTACCATTTTCTTTCGAATGATTTTGAAGATGAGATAAGTAGTTTGATGATTGAGCTTGAATTGATTTTGTCTTCTATTGAGGAGGAAATTAAAGAAGGAGGCAAAAAAACAGAAAAAGTTGAATGGTTTTATTTACATGGTGAAAACCGAAGTAATTTACCTCCTGAAATACTTTTATTCTCAATTTTGGATAATTATGAAGGGGCCAAGAATATTGCACTAAAACGATTGGAAATAGAACCCAATAGTCCGGGAATGGTTTTTCTTTTAAATAAAGATTCTCTTCACCAAAAATTAAAAGAAATTGAAAATCTTTATTCAGAAATTGCTTTATCAGAAACCGCTGGCAATGTGGTTTTAGTTTTGCCTGAAGGAATTGATAAATGGGAAATCTTAAGAAATTACTATGCAAACTAATTATTTTTCTCCATCCGTTAATATTCAGCGAGATCAGGATCGTCCGCTAAATTATATACCTACAAGAAATGGGGAAAAGGCTTTTCAAAAAATTACATCTTCCTTTTCTCGTGGCACTAATTCATTTAATATAATTGGAGCTTATGGATCTGGGAAGTCATCCTTTATTTTAGCACTTGATAAAGTACTGAATAGGAACGCAGATTATTTTCTAAATCCGTTTGATAAAATCATTGACTCATTTGAGACCACTTTTATTGTCGGTGAGTATAATTCTTTTAAGCAGGTATTTTGCGAAACGTTTGATATTATCTCAACAAAAGATCTATTTGGCAATTTAAAAAAAATTGTCGAAAAGAAGGCGAAAGCAAAAATCGGACAGCTGATTGTTGTGGATGAGTTTGGTAAGTTTCTTGAATATGCGGCAAAAGAAAGTCCGGAGGATGAGCTTTATTTTATACAGCAATTGGCTGAGTTTGCAAATTCACCCGAACTTCCAATCTTATTCATAACAACATTACATCAGGCATTTGAAGATTATGCGCTCACTTTGACGAAAACTCAGAAGAAAGAATGGGACAAAGTTAAGGGCCGTCTAGTCGAGGTTTCATTTAATGAACCTGTCGAGCAATTGTTGTTTTTAGCCTCTGAACGAATAAATCAAAAAGCACTTCCTTGTGCTATTAATACTGAGAATCAAAAGCAATTATTTGATGTAATTCAGGCTTCAGATGCTTTTCCAATGAGAGATTATTTCTCTTTTGAATTTGCACAAAAACTATTTCCATTTGATATACTTTCTGCTTCAATTGCAACCTTGGCTTTTCAACGTTATGGACAGAATGAAAGATCTCTTTTTTCATTTCTTGAATCAGAAGACTATTTGGGAATTAATGATTTTACCAAGGGAAAAGATTTCTACCATATACCTCATATTCATGATTATTTGAAATACAATTTTCATAGTTTGTTGAATTCAAAATTTAACCCTGATTTTGCGCAATGGATAGCTTTAGATGAAGCCATCCAAAGAGCAGAATCTATTTTTGAAATCGATTTTAAAGAAGCTGGGCAAATTTTAAAAACCATTGGTTTACTTTCCATCTTTGGTCGGCAAGGGCAGAAAACAACAAAAGATCTTTTAGTCATATATTCGAAAATCGCATTAGGTATTAAGGACGCTAAAGCAATTATTGAAAAACTTGAACGAAATCAAATTATACGATATCGGATTCATAGTCAACGATATATTTTATTTAAAGGAACTGATTTTGATATAAACTTGGAACTTGAATTGGCTGAAGGCCAGGTATCAAAAGACTTTTCAATTGTTCACCAACTTCAAAAGCATTTTAATTTCCCTATTGTTCCAGCCAAACGTGTTTTTTTTGAAAAAGGTACTCCCCGTTACTTTAAATATGAGATAACAGAAAACCCAATTAATAAAATTCCGGAGGGACAAGTTGATGGTTTTGTCAATCTAGTTTTTAATCAGCTTCTGGATAGGGATCGTGTATTGGACTTTTCCAAAAAATCAAAAGAAGCCATTCTGTATGGTTGGTTTCAAAATGCAGATGTTTTTAGAGATCAAATAATCGAAATAGAAAAAATACAGATTGTTAAAAGTAAGTGTACAGACGATCCTATTGCTACTTCTGAACTTGATAATTATCTAACTTCATCAACGGAACAACTTAATAAGCAATTTCATGCTTCTTTCTATGGTATAGATAATGTATTTTGGTATTTTAAAGGCGAGCAAAAATATTTTGGAAATTCGAAAGAATTGAATCTTCTTTTATCGGATATTTGTGATAAGGTTTATTCAAAAACACCTAAACTGCTTAATGAACTGATGAATCGGGAGAAGGTTAGTGGTACCATTTCTTCTGCCAAAAACAAATTGATTTTTCAACTTATCAAAGGTGAAAATGAAATAAATATGGGCTTTGATGAAGATCGCTTCCCTCCCGAAAAAACAATTTATTTGACGCTGCTCAACAAAACAGGTATTCATCAGCAAATTGGAAACACTTGGCAATTAGGAAAACCGAATGATTTAACATTTGTCGATTTATGGGAAACTTCAGAACAATTTCTGCGTGATTGTGCCATGGCATCTCGCAAATTGACTGAATTCATAGATATTCTGAAGGCAAAACCTTTTAAACTTAAACAAGGGTTTATTGATTTCTGGGTGCCTATATTTTTAATTGCAAAACAGAAGCAGGTTGCTTTCTACGAACTGGATTTTTTCATTCCTACACTCTCTGCCGATACTCTTGAAGTTGCTATGAAACAACCTCAAAAATATCATATTAGCACCTTTAATTTGGATGAGAATAGATTGAGTATTTTTAACCGTTATCGCTACTTTTTAAATCTAATAGAAGAAACCAACCCAGATTTGAACACTTTTATTGAAACAGTTAAGCCCTTTCTAATCTTTTATAAGCAATTGGTTCCATATGCAAAACAAACGAGACAATTATCTAAGGAAGCATTGCATTTACGAGGGGCCATTTCAAAAGCTACCGATCCGGAAAAAATATTTTTCGAGGATATTCCAAGTGCTTTGGGTTACACTCTAAATGATGATTCAAATGATAACCAACTCGAAGATTTTTCTTTGGCCTTGCAAAATGCGACGAGAGAGCTAAGTGGTGCTTTCCCAAATTTGATTAATCGCATAGAAGTTATTATAAGTAAAACAGTTCGCAATGAGCTTGTCAATTTCCCTGAGAATAAATTATTGCTACAGCAACGATTTAAAGAATTGAAAAAGGATCGTATTGATCCGAAACTTCGCATTCTAATTCAACGAATAAATACTCCATTGGATGATCGGCAATCGTGGATAAGCTCGATTGCAACTGCGATTAAGTCCAAACCACTCGATCAATTTACTGATGAAGATGAACATGACTTCATAACAGTTTTTCCAAGAAGAATACACGAATTGGATAATTTAACCGATATTAGCCAAAAAGATATTGACGAAGCAAAGGAGGAAATATTCAAACTTGAATTGACTTCATTTGTTAAAGGTGTGCAGCGCAATTTGATTCGTTTGCCAAAAGAGAAAGTCAAATTAATTGACGAGAAAAAGAAAATAATTCAGAAGTTATTGAATGCCAACGACAGGCAAGCAAATATCGTTTTATTAATTAAATTGCTTCAAGAGGAGATTGAAAATGAGTAGAAAAGTAAGACATGTTTTAGGAATTTCAGGAGGAAAGGACAGTGCGGCCTTGGCGATGTATATGAAAATGCATCATCCTGAAATTGACATGGAATATTACTTCACCGATACAGGTAAAGAATTGGCAGAAACCTATGAATTGATTTATGAATTGGAATCCTTTCTTGGTAAACAAATTATAAAGCTCGAAGCAAACCATAGTCACAAGAACCCTTTTGATCATTATTTAGACGTTTATAATGGATTTCTTCCTTCCTCAATGGCCCGGTGGTGTACCCAAAAATTAAAACTCGAACCTTTTGAATCATGGATTAAAGATGATCTGGCAATTTCATATGTCGGCATTCGGGACGATGAAGACCGAGAGGGTTATGTATCAACTAAAAGCAATATTCAATCTATATTTCCATTTCGAAGGCACATTTGGAGCATGGAAATTTTATACAAAGTAT
>Ga0209125_1003740_pt1 | contig 10129 bp, 14 predicted proteins | sample BarGraIncub1131A_FD_184503 | JGI IMG/M metagenome (GOLD analysis project Ga0209125, IMG submission 184503) | Arctic peat soil microbial communities from Barrow, Alaska - Barrow Graham LP Incubations 11-31A (SPAdes) (version 2) | ecosystem: Environmental > Terrestrial > Soil > Wetlands > Peat... | reverse complement strand
ATTTAGAAAGATTGTTTGGCCAACGCCGAAGACGGTAGTTAACAACACTATTGTTGTGCTTGTCACTATAATGGTGGTAGGTATTTTCATCTGGATTCTTGATGCACTTTCATCTACAGTGCTTAACGCAATTTTAAAAAATTATGCATAAGTCAACTGCTATCGGCGTAAAGCCGATAGCTTGAATATGCTGATGGCAGCCATTAAAGACAGCGGTAAACATCACGCAAATTCAAATCAGGTGAAATTGTAATTGACTTTTGCGGGTGACTGCCCGCGGGCGGAGGAATTGCTATGTCTGAAAGTGCAAAGTGGTACGTTGTGCATACCTATTCGGGTTATGAGAATAAGGTTTCATCAAATCTGCAGACAATTGTGGAAAACCGCAGCCTGCAGGAGGTTATACAGGATATAAAAGTTCCCACCGAAATGGTGACAGAAATTAAAGATAACGTTAAGCGGGATGTTGAACGCAAGATATTCCCAAGTTATGTTCTTGTTAAGATGGTGCTTAACGATGAAACATGGCATGTTGTGCGTAATACGCGCGGCGTAACGGGTTTTGTCGGTTCAGGCTCACACCCCGAAGCACTTACTGATGCTGAGGTTGACCAGCTTGGTGTTGAAAAACGCACCGTAGAGGTTAATTACAGCGTAAACGACAGTGTTCGCATCGTTGAGGGTCCTCTTGACGGCTTTATAGGAACTGTTGATGAGATCGAGCTTGATAAGAACAGAGTGAGGGTAATTGTTTCGATGTTTGGCCGTGAAACACCGGTTGAACTTGAACTCAACCAAATTGAGGTTGTCGGTTAGTTATTAGTTATTTATTTTTTAAAAAAAATAATTTTGAATTGATGCAAGTAAAGGTTTTTCAGATGATCGGCGGCGTTGCCGCTTGTTATACGTGCTTTTGCACGTCAGTGGGAGGAGTAGGGATTCACCCTGTTCCGCCAATTACCACGATTTAGGAGGTGCAGACAATGGCTCAAAAAGTAACTGGTTTTATTAAATTGCAAATTCCGGCAGGCAAGGCCACACCCGCGCCACCAGTAGGCCCGGCTCTCGGTCAGCATGGTGTTAACATCATGGCGTTCACTAAGGAATTTAATGAGCGTACAAAGGCAGATGTCGGTCTAATCATACCGGTTGTAATCACCGTTTACAGTGATAGGTCGTTTTCGTTCATCACAAAGACACCACCGGCAGCCATACTAATAAAGAAGGCTTGCGGTATTGAAAGTGGCTCAGGTGTACCAAACAAGACCAAGGTAGCTAAAATTACACTGGAGCAAGTTAAAAAGATAGCCGAGCAGAAGATGCCTGACCTTAACGCCGCGAGCATAGAGACCGCAATCAGCATGATTGCAGGCACAGCACGCAGCATGGGCGTTGAAGTAGTCGACTAATGCTCCCCCAGTGGGAGGAAATTTCCGTTATATACCACACAAGAGGGAGGTAGCTTATATTGAAACGTGGAAAAAGATACATCGAAGGCGAAAAGCTTATCGATAAATCAAAGTTATATGAGGCAAACGAGGCACTTGAAATTTGCCGTAACACAGCTAAATCAAAGTTTGACGAAACCATTGAGGTTCATGTCAGGTTGGGTGTTGATTCTCGCCATGCGGACCAGCAGGTTCGCGGCGCTGTCGTACTTCCGCACGGCACAGGACGCAAGGTACGTACACTTGTTTTTGCTAAGGGCGACAATGCTAAAGCTGCCGAGCTTGCAGGTGCCGATTTTGTCGGTGCTGAGGAGCTCGTTACAAAGATTACTAGTGAGGGTTGGTTAGATTTTGACGTCGTCATAGCGACACCTGATATGATGGGTGTTGTAGGTCGCTTAGGTAAGATACTGGGCCCCCGCGGTCTTATGCCAAACCCTAAGGCCGGAACAGTCACACCTGATGTTGCAAGGGCAGTTAACGAAGCCAAGGCAGGTAAGATAGAATACCGTCTTGACAAAACCAATATTATTCACTGCGTCATCGGCAAGGCATCATTTGATACAGTAAAGCTTGTCGAAAATTTTAATATGCTGCTTGGAGCTATTGTTAAGGCAAAACCTGCGGCTTCAAAGGGACAGTATATAAAGTCATGTGCTGTTGCTTCCACTATGGGACCTGGCATTCGCATCAGTCCGTCTAAAGTCGGCCTTTAAGGCTTGACTAAACTCGGATAATGTGTTAAAGTTACTGAGTTCGAATTTTGACTCTGTGAGGAGATTTCGTTCTAGGTAATTAAAGCGTTTATCAAAGATAGCAGGTGCCGTTTGGCTTAAACCTACCTGCCGAGGTGAACGATTATATACGAGCTGTGCAGTTTTTGTGCTTGCTTAATATGTATTCGTGCCCCCGGTAGAGATGCCGGGGGCTTTTAATTTAGCTTACGGTTGCGGCTCTTTACAGAAATTTCTTTTATGGAGGTGAAAATAGAATCATGCCAAGTGAGAAGATTCTTGATGAAAAAAAGAAGATAGTCATCGAGCTTTCCGAAAAGCTAAAAAAAGCCGTTTCGGGTGTTCTCGTTGATTATAAAGGTATAACGGTTGCCGATGATACCAAGCTACGTGCTGAACTGCGTGCCGCAGGTGTTCATTATTCCGTCAAAAAGAATTCACTTCTAAAGCTTGCAGCTGCCGAGGCTGGTCTGTTTGGTTTTGACGATGTGCTTAAAGGCTCAACCGCTATTGCTCTTTCAGAAACCGATTTAGTAGCTCCTGCTAAAATCCTAGTTAAATATGCAGAGGGTAAAGAAAAGTTCACAATTAAAGGCGGTTTTGTAGAAGGCAAGGTTGTTGATAAAAACAGTGTTGTCGCACTTGCAAAACTTCCACCAAAGGAAGTTCTCATTGCACAGGTGCTCGCTGGGTTCAATGCACCAATCACTGGCTTCGTGAATGTGCTTAATGCAAATCTCCGTGGCCTTGTTGTTGCACTTAATGCAATTGCAGAAAAACAGAGCGCATAATTTAGTTTACATGTTAAATCAAAAAACAAATTGCGGTCAACCCGCACTAATTAATGGAGGTAAATTATCATGGCATCTGAAAAAGTTTTAAAACTTATTGAAGACGTAAAAGCCCTTACAGTTCTTGAGCTCTCAGAGCTCGTCAAGGCTCTCGAAGTAGAATTTGGTGTTTCTGCTGCTGCCCCGGCTGCTGCCGCTGCTGCCCCTGTTGCCGCTGCCGCCGCAGTTGAAGAGCAAACAGAGTTTGACGTAATCCTCCTCGAAGCAGGAGCTTCAAAGATCGGCGTAATTAAAGCTGTTCGTGAAATAACTGGTCTTGGCCTTAAGGATGCAAAGGATCTTGTTGACGGCGCACCTAAGGCTATTAAAGAGAAAGTTTCAAAGTCAGACGCTGACGATATAAAGAAGAAGCTTGAAGATGCAGGCGCAAAAGTCGAAGTTAAGTAATTTATTTCGCTTTTTAAAAAGGGTTGTCTCGTTGAGACAACCCTTTTTGTCCGCCCCTCCATTACGTAATATCACCGGTATTGGCTGATCTATATTAAAATATTGCTTGACAAAAGGCTTGCAATCAGATATAATTTATGACAGTGTAAAGCCTACATACTTTACATATCGGAGTGATTTTCATGAACGAGAAAAACCTTGGGATTTCACTGCTTCTTGATTTTTATGGCGATATGCTAACGGATAAGCAAAAAGAAGTCATCGAGTTTTACTATGATGAAGATCTTTCGCTTGCAGAAATAGCTGAGCACGCACAGATAACCCGTCAGGGTGTACGTGATTGTATTAAGCGTGGCGAGGCTACCTTGCTTAACATGGAAGAAAAGCTTGGCCTTGCAAAAAAGTTTAATCAAATGCGCACTTCACTTGAAGAAATTGAAAATGCTGCCTCTGCAATTATACAGATTAATGAGCGTTTTTGTTTTTCTAAGGATATTGGCGAGCTTGCAAAAAAGATTACCGAAAAGTCACAGGAACTTTGTGAAGACTAGCTTAAATTATATAGAAATTTATCTAACTTTTTAAGTGAAAGGGTGATATGCCGTGGCATTTGAGGGACTTGCCGATAAGCTTGCGGCAGCCTTTAAAAAATTACGCTCTAAGGGTAAGCTTACAGAGGTCGACGTTAAAGAAGTTATGCGCGAGGTGCGTTTAGCACTGCTTGAAGCTGATGTAAACTTTAAAATTGCCAAAGAATTTATCGTTAAGGTGACAGAACGTGCAATCGGTATAGAGGTTTTAGAAAGCCTCACCCCGGCACAGCAGGTTATAAGAATAGTCAACGAGGAACTCACCGTCCTTATGGGTGGTGAGCAGAGTAAAATAAACTTTGCATCTAAGCCTCCCACAGTCGTTATGTTATGCGGTCTTCAAGGCTCTGGTAAGACAACCCACGCTGCAAAACTTGCCGCCATGTTTAAAAAGCAGGGTAAACGGCCGCTGCTTGTCGCTTGCGATGTGTATCGCCCGGCCGCTATCAAACAGCTTCAGGTGGTTGGCGAAAAGGCAGGGGTGCCTGTTTTTGAAATGGGTGCTGGCGACCCTGTAAAAATTGCGAAAGCAGCCGTTTTACATGCTCGAGATTATGGCAATGATCTTGTTATAATTGATACTGCTGGCCGTCTTCACATAGATGAAGTGCTCATGGATGAACTTAAGAGCATAAAGACACAAGTAGCTCCGCATGAAATACTGCTGGTGGTGGATGCAATGACGGGGCAGGATGCTGTTAATGTTGCATCAGCCTTTAACGAGGCACTAGGCATAGATGGCGTTATTCTTACAAAGCTTGATGGCGATACACGTGGTGGCGCGGCACTTTCTGTACGAGCTGTAACAGGTAAACCTATCAAATTGGTTGGCATGGGTGAAAAGCTTGAAGATATCGAGTCTTTCCATCCGGAACGTATGGCCTCACGCATACTTGGTATGGGCGATGTGTTAACGCTTATTGAAAAAGCCCAACTACAGTTTGATGATAAACAGACTGTCGAAATGGCTAAAAAGTTAAAATCAAATAATATTGATCTTGAGGATTTCCTCGTGCAGATGCAGCAGATTAAAAAGATGGGTCCGCTAAAATCTATTCTTGAAATGATGCCAGGTGTTGGTAGTCAGATTAAGGATGCCGATATAGATGAAAAGCAACTTGTTCGCGTTGAGGCGATTATTACTTCTATGACACCTAAAGAACGCCAAAAACCGGAAATAATAAACCCACCGCGTAAACGCCGTATTGCGGCCGGCAGTGGCACAAGGGTTGAGGATGTAAACCGACTACTCAAGCAATTTGAACAGATGCGAAAGCTAATGAAGCAGATGGGCGGTATGTCAAAGATGAAAAAACGCCCATTTATGCCATTTTAGAAGTTATATATTAGATCTTACGTATATTAATTCTGGGAGGTGAAACAGATGGCTGTAAAAATAAGACTTCGCCGCATGGGCAAAAAGAAGGCTCCTTTCTATCGTATAGTCGTAGCCGATTCAAGATATCCAAGCGGTGGCCGCTTTATTGAGGAGATTGGATATTATAATCCCCTTGAAAATCCGGCAGTTGTAAAGATTGATGTTGAAAAAGCAAAGAAATGGATTGAAAACGGCGCCCAGCCGACAGATACCGTTAAGTCCCTTTTAAAGAGAAACGGTGTGGTTTAATTAGTAAATCATTTTATTCTCGATTTTAATGTGCAGCGTTTCGCTTGGCTGCACGGAGGTGAATTGTAATGCAGGATTTACTTGCTTTCATTGCAAAAGGTTTGGTGGATAAACCTGAGGCTGTCACTGTAACAGAAGATATTCCTCTGGAAGATGGCACAATTGTGTTTCATCTTCATGTTGCCGAAGGCGATATGGGTAGGGTTATTGGCAAGCAGGGAAGGATAGCAAAGTCTATTCGAACCGTTATGCGTGCAGTAGCCAGTCGCCGTACCATGAAAATTGCGGTAGAGATTGACTGAAAAGTGAAAGCTAAAGACTTCAGAGCGTTTAGTGCTTCTAGTTGTAGTATTTAAACGTATAAATTCATTTAAAACAAGGGGCTGTCTCAAAATACAGGTTGCACAATGTGTAACCCCTACATATGGCTTATATTTAGACAGTTGAGCCAAATGTAGGGGTGACCATTGGTCGTCCGAGTGTTTTGGGACAGCCTTTTTGTGTATATAATAATTGTAACTAAGGCTTAAAAGAGAATCTATTATCAGGGAATTATGGAGGTTAATATGATTAAACGTTTTCTTGAAACAGGGCAAATTGTAAGTACGCATGGGCTAAAGGGTGAAGTTAATATTGCACCTTGGTGTGATGAACCGGAATTCCTTACGCAGTTTAAGGGATTTTATTTCGACAAAGGCGAGTCATTTAGAGCTACAGAAGAAATACGCGTTAATAAAAATCTTATAATTGTGAAATTTGAAGGCGTTAATGATATAAACGAAGCTATTAAGCTTATAAAAAACGTTATATATATTGATAGGCAGTTTGTCACCCTGCCGGAGGGCAGTTATTTTGAGCAAGATATGTTGGGGCTTAGCGTCGAAGATGAACAGACAGGTTATGTTTACGGCAAGTTAAGTTCTGTGCTGCGAACTGGTGCTAACGATGTTTATGGAGTAAAGCCAGAAAACGGTGCTGAAGTGCTTATACCTGCTATAAAAGATGTAATAAAGCTAGTGGATATAGAGGGTGGCAAAGTACTAATCACACCACTTAAAGGATTGTTTGACGATGAGGATTGATATACTCACTCTTTTCCCCGCTATGTGTGAGGCCGTGCTTTGCGAGAGCATTATTGGCAGGGCACGTAAAAGCGGTCTTGTCGATATTGTGTGCCATGATATAAGAGATTACACAACTGATAAACATCGACGTGTGGATGACTATACCTATGGCGGCGGCAGTGGTATGGTAATGCAGGCGGAGCCTATTTACGAGTGCTTTAAGGCTGTATGCTCTATAACAGGCAAACGTCCGCATCTTATATATATGTCGCCGCAGGGTAAGGTCTTAGATCAAGCGGTAGCTATAAGATTTTCCAAAATGGAAAGCATCGCCATACTTTGCGGCCATTATGAAGGTGTAGATGAGCGTATTATTGAGGAAATTGTTGATGAAGAAATTTCAGTTGGTGATTTTGTGTTAACAGGTGGCGAACTGCCTGCACTATGCCTTGCCGATGCTGTGGCACGTATGCTGCCGGGTGTACTTGCAAGTGAGGAAAGTTTTATTAATGAGAGTCACTTTAATGGTCTTCTTGAATATCCGCAGTATACACGTCCACCTGAGTACCATGGCAGAGTTGTGCCAGAGGTGTTGCAGAACGGCCATCATGCAAAAATTGAAGAGTGGCGGCGCCAGCAATCGCTGTTGAGAACCTTTAAACGCCGCCCAGAACTCCTTAAAAAGGCGGAGCTTTCAAAAAAAGATATTGCATTTTTGCAGGAGATGAAAAAAGACTGCATTAATGAATAAAAAAGGCAACTACTTTTTAGCTTCAAAAATATTATAAGTACTTTAACTATTTACAATTTATATATTCTATCATCTTTAACTGACAACATTTTGTATTTGTGATAAAAAAATAGTTATTATAGCTAATAATTTTGCACAAAAACTATATATATATAAGTAGTCGTTTATAGTTAACGTTACAAAATATTGGTGATATTTAAGTGTTGACGGATAAGACTGTTGACTAATAGTTTTTAATTTAGTATTCTTATAAGTAGTCCGATTGACATTAGAATGTTATTTAGGAGCGATACGAATGTTAGTGAAAGAAATACTCGTTCAGAACCAGGTTGGTTTGCATGCAAGACCCGCTACCTTTTTTATACAGAAGGCCAACGAGTTTAAATCGTCCATCTGGGTGGAAAAAGAAGAACGCAGGGTTAATGCGAAAAGCTTGCTCGGCGTTTTGTCACTGGGTATTGTGGGCAATACCAAAATTAAAATTATTGCCGACGGTGCTGACGAGGAAGAGGCGCTTGATAGTCTTGTAAAGCTCGTTCAGTCTGGGTTCACCGGTTAAGAATTTGCATAAGTAAAGACAGGCATCGCGGTTTTACGCGGTGCCTTTTTTTAGCTACTGTTTTTTGTTTATTATAAATTATACATTTCACGTTATAACTTATACGAATCACAGTAATTCGCGGCGGCGTGGAGGTCGTTTATGGAAGAGCAAAATCTCGAAGAACTTAAGGCTAAGGTGCGGCGGCTGCCACTTTCCCCTGGCGTTTACATTATGAAAGATAAAACAGGGCATATTATATATATCGGCAAAGCTAAAGAGCTAAAAAAACGTGTTGGGCAATATTTTTTGCGCTTTGAAATCCTTGTGGGGAAGGTGCGAAAGATGGTTGAAAATGTAGAAAATTTTGAATACATTATTACCGATAGCGAATTTGAAGCACTGGTGCTTGAATGCAGTCTTATTAAGCAGCATAAGCCAAAATACAACATTCTTTTAAAAGATGATAAGGGTTATAGCTACATTCGCATATCTTTAAATGAGCTGTGGCCTCGCATATCTCTCGAACGAAAAAAAGAAGAGGATGGAGCTCTTTTTTTGGGGCCATACCTTAGTTCATTTGCCGTTAAGGAGGCTATTGATGAGGCTGTTAAGGCCTTTATGCTGCCCACTTGTTCACGGCATTTTCCCGTAGATATTGGCCGCGGTAGACCATGCCTTAATTTTTTTATTCACCAGTGTTGTGCTCCCTGCCGTGGAAAAATGAATGTTGCCGAGTATAGAGAGATTATAGATAACGCCGCAACTTTTTTAAAGGGTGGCTATAATCTTATTATAGAACAGCTTTCAGAAAACATGCAAGCACTATCGCAGGAGCTAAATTTTGAAAAAGCGGCCATAATTCGCGATAGGATAGCAGCTATAAAAAAGATACGGGAGCGGCAGAAGGTGGTTGCCTCAAAGGTTGCCGAGCAGGATGTAATTGCAATTGTTGGCGACGGCTGCAACACAGTTTTTGAAATTTTTATCATTCGTGATGGTCGACTTTGTGATCGTGATAGTTATGTTTTTGATTATATTGAGGATGAAAAATCGGCTAGAGCTGAATTTATTCGCCGCTATTATTCTCTTGCCAAGGGTATTCCAAAACAGCTTACACTTGATGGCGAAACTGAGGATAAGTTGCTACTTGAGCAATATCTTACAGGAATTGCTGGCAGGCGGGTTAAAATAACTGTGCCACAAAAGGGCGAACAAGCGGCACTCGCCGGGATGGTTTGCACTAACGCAAAGGAACGTCTTGCTCAGCTCTCTTCGCGGCCAGAAAAGGGCGAAAAAACACTCGAGGAGCTTAAAAAGCTATTAGGTCTTGAAAAAACTCCTCAATATATAGAAGCCTATGATATTTCGCATACAGCAGGCAGTGGTATGGTGGCGGGCATGGTGGTTTTCGAAGACGGCCGTCCGCTAAAAAGTGCATACAAGCGGTTTATTATTAAGACTGTGGAAGGTCAGGATGACTACGCTTCTATGCGTGAAGTTGTAGGTAGGCGGCTTGCACGGCTACGAGAGGCCACTTTAAAGGGTGAAACGGCGAGTTTTGGTTTTGCAAAAGTGCCGGATCTTATTTTGCTTGATGGCGGGCGGGGGCATGTCTCAGCTGTGCAGCCCCTACTTACAGAATATGGCTTTGAAATACCCCTTTACGGTATGGTAAAGGATGATAAGCATCGTACCAGAGCCATTGCAGCGGGTGGTGAAGAGATTGCTATAAATGCAAGCCGCAGCGTTTTCACATTTATTTCGTCAATTCAAGAAGAAGTTCACCGTTTTTCAATTGCCTTTCACCACGAAAAGCGGGGCAAGCAGACATTTTCTTCACGTTTGACGAGTGCTTCTGGTATAGGTGAGAGCAGGTCAAAGGCACTGCTGAAACATTTTAAAACCATACAAAGAATGAAAGATGCAACTGTTGAGGAGCTTGCCGCAGTGAGCGGTATGAATTTAAAGGTTGCCGAGCAGCTTAAAAGCTTTTTATACTTATTCTCGACAAATCAGCAATAAATTAAATAACAGAAGCATTTTTTACCGCGGTAAAATTAATTACTCTTTTAACGAGAATTAGTATTAAATACTAATTAATTACGACAAGGGTTGACAATATTATTAAAGCAATAG
>Ga0209125_1003739_pt1 | contig 10129 bp, 8 predicted proteins | sample BarGraIncub1131A_FD_184503 | JGI IMG/M metagenome (GOLD analysis project Ga0209125, IMG submission 184503) | Arctic peat soil microbial communities from Barrow, Alaska - Barrow Graham LP Incubations 11-31A (SPAdes) (version 2) | ecosystem: Environmental > Terrestrial > Soil > Wetlands > Peat... | reverse complement strand
AGTCAATCCTCACGTACGAAAAGTACGCTCCGGTATGACTCGCCCTCTGCGCCTTGTACTCGGCTCCCTATTTCAATTTTACCTTGCAGGGAATGAGGGTGTAGAAGAAAGAGAAGAAAGAGAAGATTGAAATGGAAGATATAAAAACAAAATGCCTCTGATCGGAAAGATCAGAGGCATTTGTTTTTGGGAAGAAGCCGCATCAATGAGATATGTGAAACTCCGTTTGACAGGATTTGAGTGCCAGGATTCCTTTGTAATCCGCTGCGCCGAAGCGACTCTTTCGAGGTGCGGCCCGCCATTGTATATCCTGAGCGGTGTCTCGGTTTTCTTGAATAATTTGATGAGTCTACCAATCAATGTTGACACGACTTCTCTTAGACAAATATAGAAAAAAAATAAGGATAAAGCAAGTTTTAAAGACTTTATTCCAATAAAAAAGCCCCGAATTTCTTCGAGGCTTCTAATGCTTTAGTAGTGAGATATTAAGCGTTCTTAGCTTGTAGAACGATGGCATTGAAAGCCTGTGGTTCGTTCATGGCCAAGTCGGCTAAAACCTTACGGTTGATTTCGATGCCGGCTTTATGTAAAGCTCCCATCAAGCGACTGTAAGACATACCTTCCAAACGTGCGGCAGCATTGATACGCTGAATCCACAAACCGCGGAATTCGCGTTTTTTAACCTTGCGGTCGCGATATGCATATTGTTGACCTTTTTCCCAAGTATTCTTGGCAACTGTCCAAACATTTTTTCTTGAACCGAAATATCCTCTGGTTAAGGATAAAACTTTTTTTCTTCTTGCTCTTGAGGCAACGTGATTGACTGATCTAGGCATTTTGTTTCTTTTTTTTGAATGTTAGCGTCATACTTTTCAGATGATCTTTGTTTGCTAAGACACTCGGTTAAAAAATGAGTTGTAAATCTTTTTTTGGGTTTATTTCATTCCCAATAACAACTTAACGTTGTTCAAGTCGGTTTTGTGAACCATTCCCATGTGGGTAAGGTTACGTTTTTGTTTGGTCGTTTTCTTGGTCAGAATGTGACTTTTGAAAGCGTGTTTACGCTTGATTTTACCTGTTCCGGTAAGGGTAAACCTCTTTTTAGAACCGGAGTTAGTTTTCATCTTTGGCATCTTGCTCAGTTTTAGAGTTTGTAATTGGTTTAGTAACTGGTTTATTGATAACTGGAGCGACTGCTTTCTTCTTAGGAGCCAACATGATAATCATGCGCTTTCCTTCGAGAACCGGTAGATTTTCCACTTTTCCATAATCTTCCAGATCGTTGGCAAAACGAAGCAACAATACTTCACCTTGTTCCTTGAAAAGGATAGAACGACCTTTGAAAAAAACATACGCCTTAACCTTTGATCCTTCTTCCAAAAACGATTTCGCGTGTTTAAGCTTGAAATCGTAATCGTGAGCATCCGTTTGAGGTCCGAAGCGGATCTCCTTCAGAATAATCTTGGAGGCTTTGGCCTTTTGTTCCTTTTGGCGCTTTTTTTGTTGATACAAAAACTTTTGATAGTCACAAATTTTACAGACGGGGGGCGCAGCGTTTGGTGATATTTCTACCAAGTCCAATTGCTTTTGATCGGCCATAGTCAAGGCTTCCTGTATGGTATATACACCTTGTTCTACATTTTCACCGACTAAGCGGACTTCTTTTACACGGATACGGTCGTTGATCCGGTACTGCATTTTAAAATCGTCGTTCTTCATTCAGATGTATTAAATCCTCGTTTATTTATTTAAATGTTTGACTATCAACAAGTAACTACCAAGTAGTCACCATTTTTTCAACTTCTTCAGTCAAAAGTTCGGCAAAGGTAGTAAATTTCATGGAACCTTTATCTCCCTCGCCTTGTTTTCTTACAGAAACTTCTTGTTTTTCTGCTTCTTGCTCACCTACAATTAACATGTATGGGATACGCTTTAATTCATTATCACGAATTTTACGGCCAATTTTCTCGTTGCGATCATCCACTACGGTGCGAATGTCTTTATCGTTCAGGAATTCAGCCACTTCGTTGGCGTAGTCGTTAAACTTCTCGCTGATGGGAAGAATAACCACTTGGTCAGGTGTAAGCCACAAGGGGAATTTACCTGCTGTATGTTCTATCAAAACGGCCACAAAACGTTCCATGGAGCCGAATGGAGCCCGGTGAATCATCACTGGTCGGTGTTTCAGATTGTCGCTTCCAACGTATTCCAGTTCGAATCGTTCAGGGAGGTTGTAGTCAACCTGGATGGTACCCAATTGCCAGCGGCGACCGATGGCGTCTTTGACCATAAAGTCAAGCTTAGGACCGTAGAAAGCTGCTTCGCCTTCTACAATATTGGCTTTCAAGCCTTTTTCCTGACAAGCTTCGATGATGGCACTTTGTGATTTTTCCCAGTTTTCATCGCTGCCGATGTATTTTTCTTTGTTGCTTGGGTCACGAAGTGAAATCTGAGCTTCAAAGTTTTCGAAATCGAGTGCCTTGAAAATGATGAAGATGATATCCATCACTTTGAGAAATTCATCCTTCACCTGATCCTGACGGCAGAAAATATGTGCATCGTCTTGTGTAAAACTGCGGACGCGGGTTAAACCGTGAAGTTCACCGCTTTGTTCGTAGCGGTAAACGGTACCAAATTCGGCAAAGCGTAAGGGCAGATCTTTGTAAGAACGAGGTTTTACCTTATAGATCTCACAGTGGTGCGGGCAATTCATTGGTTTGAGCAGGTATTCTTCGCCTTCTTCCGGTGTATGAATGGGTTGGAAGGAGTCCTTGCCATATTTGGCATAGTGACCTGAAGTGACGTATAATTCTTTCCGACCGATATGAGGGGTCATAACCTGTTGGTATCCGAATTTCTTCTGGATGCGCTTCAGAAAGTCTTCCAAATGTAAACGCAAGGCGGTACCGCGGGGCAACCAAATAGGCAGTCCTTTACCGACCATTTCGCTGAACATGAAAAGTTCCAGTTCTTTGCCAATCTTACGGTGGTCACGTTTTTTAGCCTCTTCCAAAAGAACCAGGTATTCGTCCAGTTGTTTTTTCTTTGGGAAGGAAACACCATATATACGTGTCATTTGTTTGCGCTTTTCGTCACCACGCCAATATGCACCGGCTACTGAAAGTAACTTGATGGCTTTGATGGGTTCTGTGGTTGAAAGGTGCGGTCCACGGCATAAGTCAGTGAAGCTTCCTTGATTGTAGGTGGTGATGGTGCCATCTTCCAGTTCGGAAATAAGTTCCGTTTTGTAGGTTTCACCGCGATCTCCGAATAATTTCAAAGCGGCTTTTTTGGAGATATCTTCCCGAATGATGGATTCTTTTTTGGATACGAGTTCCGCCATTTTGGCTTCAATCTCGGGCAGATCTGATTCTTTAATGGTTGTTTCACCTGCATCTACATCGTAATAAAATCCGTTTTCGATGGCTGGTCCGATACCAAATTGAATGTCCGGGTATAAATCCTGCAAGGCTTCGGCTAAAAGGTGGGCAGATGAATGCCAGAATGCGTGTTTACCTTGCTCGTCGTCCCATTTCAGCAATTGAATGGTGCCATCCGTGGTGATTGGGCGGTTTAAATCTATGGTTTCACCGTTTACTGAAGCGGCCAGACATTCTTGTGCAAGTCGTGGACTGATGCCTTCAGCCACGTGGAATGCTGTAGTTCCTTTCGAATATTCCCGAATAGAACCATCAGGAAAAGTAAGTTTTATCATAATTGCGAGGTGCTTTATAAGTGTGCAAATTTACTGCATTAATTTGAGTTGAACAAGAGCCTTTTCGATGTTTTCAATGTTTTTGATCACGAAGGATCGCTTGCCGTTTTGCTCACGCAATTTGGTGTTTTTCATATTATTCTGGGCATATCTCAGGATTCCGTCAAAGGCTGCGGATTGGTAAAAAGTAGAAACCTGGTTGCTGACAAAATAACAGATCATCTGACCATTTTTAAGTACTACTTTTTCCATACCCAAATTCCTGGCCAGGCGGCGTAAACGCACGACTTCAATCAATTCGGTTGAAACCTTGGGAATAGGGCCAAAACGGTCAATTAACCGTGCTTCGAAAGCCAGAATATCCGTCTCTGATTCGAGGTTGTCCATTTCACGATACAGGCTCATGCGCTCGGAAGAACCGGGTACATAGGAATCCGGGAAAAGAAGTTCCATGTCTGATTCAACGGTACAATCAGCCACGTAGGTTTGATGACCTTCGCTGTCCAGGGCGTGTTGCTCGCCTGCGTACAGATCGGAAAACTCTTCGTCCTTGAGTTCTTGTACGGCTTCGTTGAGAATTTTCTGATAGGTTTCAAATCCCAGGTCGGCTATAAAACCACTCTGTTCAGCACCCAGCATATTTCCTGCTCCACGGATGTCCAGGTCTTGCATGGAAATGTTGAAGCCGCTGCCCAGATCCGAGAAGTTCTCAATGGCCTGCATGCGTCTGCGGGCTTCTGAGGTGAGTGTATTTAAAGGTGGAGCGAGCAAATAACAGAACGCTTTCCGGTTACTGCGTCCAACTCGTCCTCGAAGCTGATGGAGGTCGCTCAGCCCAAACTGATGGGCGTTGTTGATGATAATAGTGTTGGCGTTTGGAATGTCAATGCCCGATTCAATGATGGTGGTGCAAATCAAAACATCGTAGGCATAATCCATGAAATCCATGATTATTTTCTCCAATTTTTCACCTACCATCTGACCATGCGCTATCACGGTACGTGCGCCAGGAACGCAGCGTTTCACCATCGCTTCAATTTCCGGGAGATTCTGAACCCTGTTGTTGATGAAAAAAACCTGACCGCTTCGGCCGAGCTCGTATTCGATGGATTCTTTCAGCAAATCATCGTTGAGTGTATTGACTTCTGTCTGGATGGGATACCGGTTTGGTGGGGGCGTGGAGATGATGCTCAAATCACGGGCTCCCATCAGTGAAAACTGCAAGGTGCGGGGAATTGGAGTGGCCGTCATGGTCAGGGTATCGACATTGACTTTCATTTGCTTGAGCTTTTCTTTGACACCAACTCCGAATTTTTGTTCCTCATCGATAATGAGTAAACCCAGATCCTTGAATTGAACCGATTTGCCGATCAACTTATGGGTACCTATTACGATGTTCGTTTCTCCATCTTTCAAATCTTTTAAAAGTGCTGTTACATCGGCAGCTTTGCGGGTTCTGCTTAAATAATCAACTTTGCAGGGAAATTTTTCCAACCTGGACTTGAAGGTTTTGTAATGTTGCAAGGCTAAAACCGTTGTCGGCACCAGAATGGCTACCTGTTTGTTGTCGGTCACCGCTTTGAAGGCCGCGCGGATAGCCACTTCGGTTTTACCAAAACCAACATCACCGCAAATAAGCCTATCCATAGGTTTGCTGCATTCCATATCAGCCTTGACGTCAATGGTCGCCTTGGTTTGGTCGGGAGTATCTTCATAGGTGAAAGAGGCTTCCAACTCTTGCTGCAGAAAGCTGTCGGGGCTGTAGCAAAAACCTTGTTCGTCTTTTCGCTGGGCGTAGAGCGCAATCAAATCGCGGGCAATATCCTTGACCTTCTTTTTGGTGCGTTCTTTTACCGCTGCCCAGGAGCTGCTGCCCAGTTTGTTGATGCGGGGTTCTTCCCCTTCTTTACCTCTGTATTTGGATATTCGGTGCAGGTTGTGGATGCTGACGAAAATCGTATCATTGTCCTTATAGACAATCTTGATGATTTCCTGCATTTTGCCGTTTACTTCCGTACGGAAAAGTCCCGCAAATCGACCCACACCATAATCTATATGAACCACATAATCTCCAAACTGAAACTGTACAAGTTCCTTGAGGCTTAAGGCCAGCTTACCGTTTCTGGCTTTATCGGAACGCAGGTTGTATTTATGGTATCGTTCGAAAATCTGATGGTCTGTAAAACAAACTATTTTCAATTCATGATCGACAAAACCTTCGTGCAATGTTTTTTGAATGGGAGTGAAAGCTATATGATCACCCCGATCGGTAAATATGGTCTGAAGCCGTTCAATTTGTTTGAGGCTGTCGCTCAGGATAAAAAGCTCGTAACCCATCTCGGTGTAACGCTGAAAAGCCTGACTGACAAAGTCAAAGTTCTTTCCGAAAATATCCTGAGGAGAAGTATTGAATGAAATGTTGGCATGTCTGGAGCTGTAGGCTCTGCGTCCGAACTCAATCCATTGATACGCTTTGGCTTTTTGCGCAAAATCAATGCTGTCCAGTAATTTTTTACTCGGCACCTCCGTTGCATCTTCAGCCAGCTGTTTGAGTCTGGCACAGGTGAATTCAAAATCGGAGAAAGCCAGGATGGCCTTATCGTTCAGGTAATCGGTGAAAGGAACGGCCAGATCTTCGTCTTCGTTCGTAAAAGGGATAATCCGGATCGATTCTATTTTATCTTTGGATAGTTGATTTTCTATTTCAAAAGAACGGATGCTTTCCACTTCATCTCCAAAAAAGTCGATGCGATAAGGCAGTTCGTTGCTCCAGGAATAAACATCAATCAGGCTTCCACGAACGGAAAACTGTCCCGGTTCATACACATAGTCAACCCGCTCAAAGCCAAAGGTGTGCAACAATTCAATGACAAAGGAATTATCAATGCGTTCACCGGTATGCAAATCAAGGGTTTTATCGTTCAAATCACCGACGGCCACCACTTTTTCAAGCAAAGCGTCCGGATAAGTAACGACTACAATATTCTGGTTTTGACGCAAGGCGCTGAGAGTTTCCGTGCGAAGAATGGTGTTACCGGGGTCATTGCGCCCATATTTAAGTGCGCGTTTAAAGCTGGCCGGGTAGTAGAAAACAAGATCCGGGCCAAGCAGTTGCACCATATCGTGGTAAAGGTAGCCGGCCAGTTCAGCATCTTCATGTATCAATATAAAATCACGTTTGGATTCCAGATAAAAAGAAGCCAGACTCAGGCTCACTGTAGAGCCGATTAATCCTTCCAGAAATAAGCTGTCGCTCGTTTCTGACAATACCAATTTGCCCGCATTCAGTTGCGGGTGCTTTTGATAGAGTTGTCGTAAATTTCCTATTTCCAAACCCTAAAATCGTAAAGATGTATAAAAACGCTACAAAAATATAAAATATCTGCGGGTTTTATTCGAGGCATAAAAAAATAAAGCTTTATATTTGTCTAAAATTCAAATAAAAGCTTACTGGCATGACTTCTGATTCAGTCGTTATTATTCCTACCTACAACGAAAAAGAGAACATCGAATTAATTATCCGGGCGGTATTTGATTTACCAAAATCCTTTGATATACTGATTGTTGACGATGGATCACCCGATGGTACTGCTGACATTGTAAAAATGCTTCAAAAGGAATTTCCCGATTCACTTCACATTGTTGAACGTAAAAGCAAACTTGGCTTGGGGACTGCCTATATTTTCGGTTTTCATTGGTCTATGGAACATAAGTACGACTATATTTTTGAAATGGATGCAGACTTTTCACACAATCCCAAAGATCTGATTCATTTGTATGAGGCTTGTGCTGAGCAAGGTGGTGATGTGGCTATTGGTTCCCGTTATGTCAATAACGTGGTCAATGTCGTTAATTGGCCTATCGGTCGTGTGCTGATGTCCTATTTCGCTTCAGCGTATGTTCGGTTAGTTACCGGAATGAAAATATTTGACACCACTGCCGGTTTTAAATGTTACCGTCGGGAAGTGCTTGAAAAAATTGAACTGGATAACATTCGGTTCAAGGGTTATGCTTTTCAGATTGAAATGAAATTTACCGCCTGGAAGTGTGGATTTGTCATTAAGGAAGTTCCAATAGTCTTTTCCAACAGGGTTCTGGGTGTATCCAAAATGAACGGTGGCATTTTCAACGAAGCCGTTTTTGGTGTCATTAAAATGACTCTCAGGAGTTATTTTAGAAAATTTCCTCAAAAAAACAGAAAGGTTTCAGTATGATCCCTTTACTCATCCATAACGCTTTAATTATTAACGAAGGTCGTTCGTTCGTGGGTTCTGTTATGGTTGAAAACGACCGCATAGCCCGTATCTTTGAGGGCGAGGTACCCGAGAATTTCTTATCTGTCAGTAAAATAACAGATGCTACCGGTAAATGGTTGATTCCCGGAGTTATTGATGATCACGTTCATTTTAGAGATCCGGGTCTGACTCATAAGGCTGATTTGACCACTGAATCCAAGGCCGCTTTGGCAGGTGGTGTTACTTCTTTTATGGACATGCCCAATACCATCCCTCAAACCACTACTATTTCGGCTTGGGAAGAAAAAATGGAATTGGCCGCTGAAAAATCGTATGCAAATTATGCTTTTTATTTAGGTGCTACCAATACGAACTTGTTTGAACTCGAAAAAGCGGATTTTAGTCGTGTATGTGGTGTAAAAGTTTTTATGGGTTCATCTACCGGGGATATGTTGGTGGGAAGTGAGGAATCACTCGAAGGTCTTTTTAAGACTATTCCTTCCATAGTTGCTGTGCATGCTGAATCCGAAGCAATTGTCAAGGCGAATAAGTCCAGATATATGGAAGAATCGGGTGGTGATCTTCCCTTGCGTTATCATCCTCTGATTCGCAGCGCTGAAGCATGTTACGCTTCATCCGCCTATGCGGTGGATCTGGCTGAAAAATTCGGCACTCGTCTTCATTTGTTGCATGTCAGTACAGCCAAAGAGCTTAGTCTGTTTGAAGATAAACCTCTGGCGTTAAAAAAAATAACTGCAGAAGTCTGCGTTTCACATCTTTGGTTTGACGAGGATGATTATGAACATTATGGAAACGCCATCAAGTGCAATCCTGCCATTAAAACAAAGCAAGATAAGGAAGCACTTCGCGCAGCAATTGCAGGAAACCTACTGGATGTCATTGCTACTGATCATGCTCCGCACCTTTGGTCGGAAAAACAAGGCGATTGCCTGACAGCAGCTTCCGGATCACCATCTATTCAATTTTCGCTTCTTTTGATGCTGGAGCTTGCGAATCAAGGCGTTATTTCCAAAGAAAAAGTGGTGGAAAAGATGTGTCATGCCCCGGCGGAACTCTACCGCATCGAAGGGCGCGGTTTTATTCGGGAAGGATATTTTGCAGATATCGTACTTATTGATCCTACCGTTTCCTGGACGCTTTCAGGAAACCAAATTTTGTCAAAATGTGGATGGTCTCCCTGGAATGGTCAACATTTTCACGCACGTATACATAAAACCTTCCTGAATGGTAAACTCGTTTATGAACAAAATAAAATTCATGACCTCAAAGCCTCAAGGGTATTGAGATTTAATTAGTTTACCGTATATATTCTAATTATTGGTGGTGTAATTATTTGTAATAAAGTTTGCTTTAAAGTAAAAAACTTTTACTTTTACAGTATATTTGCTTTTGTTTTGAGATTAAGTTTTTGATAATGACTTTAAAATTTTAGTAACTTTTCATACGAGCTTGTCCTTAACAAACGATTACTATTTGATAAAGGATTCTGCTTTTATTGCCATACAATCTTGCATTCCAAAGAATCTGCACTTATTTTAAGAGAATAAATACTATGGTCTCCCAGATTGAAGAAAACGTGAACCCTTCTATGGAAAATATACAATTTAGTGATATTTTCGTGATGGAGGAAATACAGCTACTTCAGGATTTGTTTTCTGACGCCACGGGTGTGGCATCCATCATTACAACTCCTGATGGTATTCCAATTACAATACCCAGCAATTTCTGCAGACTCTGCAAAGACATTATCCGAAATACTGAAATAGGTCGATTGAATTGTTTCAGGTCTGATGCAATTTTGGGTCGTCATAATCCAACCGGACCAATTATCCGAACTTGCCTGAGTGGTGATTTATGGGATGCCGGAGTCAGTATCACGGTTGGTGGAAAGCATATTGCCAATTGGTTGATCGGTCAGGTCAAGAACGAAAAATCAAATATTCAGCATATGTTGAAATATGCCGATGAGATAGGAGTGGATAGGGAAATGTATAGTGAAGCCTTGAGTGAAATTCTGGAAATGTCTTTTGAACGTTTCAACAAAGTCGCACACATGCTTTTTCAATTTGTGAACGAGATGTCTGAAAAAACATACAGCAGTTATCTCCTGAAAAAACAAATTTCGGAACATGAACAAGTTACAACCAAATTATTTGAA
>Ga0209125_1003735_pt1 | contig 10135 bp, 3 predicted proteins | sample BarGraIncub1131A_FD_184503 | JGI IMG/M metagenome (GOLD analysis project Ga0209125, IMG submission 184503) | Arctic peat soil microbial communities from Barrow, Alaska - Barrow Graham LP Incubations 11-31A (SPAdes) (version 2) | ecosystem: Environmental > Terrestrial > Soil > Wetlands > Peat... | reverse complement strand
CCGCCGTAGTTTCCAGAATCGGTTACGCCATTTTGATCGACGCCGTAATACGAACCAAGTCTGCCATGAGCCGTTGCGTAGCCGACCGACCCGTTGCTGCCCGTTACCGTGTCGGCGCCGTATGTGATCGCATCAGCGCCGGTAGAGAACGTTCCGCTCGCTGCATCCTGCGGATAAAAACGCACAAAATACTGCGTTACGCCGGCAGCTAGGGTGCCGATAGAAAGCGAGTCGGACACCACATTGTCTACAGCCGCGCCGATGTCGGTGGTCTTCGATGCGGGATTTGCCCAGGATATGCCATTCCATGTCCAGATTTGCCAAAGAACCTGGCGACGTTGCCACTCGTAGGTGTGTGCGCCGGTGCCGCGCTTGCTTTTCACCTGAACGTTCACCGTGATCGTCGAGGTGTTTGTCGGCAGTGCGGTAACGCTTGAATCCCAATAGCTTCCGCTCTTACTCACATCACCGGATGTCGAATTCACCGACTGTGTACCGGAGGAATTCGATAGTGTCAGCTCGGCGACCGCCGTGAATTTCCAGACGCCCGAGCCTGGCGTGGTTTCTTGAAGATTATCAGCGCGACAATTCCATGATTGACTCTGCGTAACATTGCCGGCGTTGAAACTCTGAACTGAATTAATGGCAACCTGCACCGACGGTTGCGCGTCGTAATAGCCAGGCAATGTGACGGACGCGCCGGACACCGCAACGCCGCTATCAACGCGCTTGACTGCCTTGTACTCGATATAAGCGCCGCCACGATAGCGCTGAAACGTGAGTTTGCCGTTTGTCAGTAAGGCGAAGTCGCGATTCGCTACCGCGTTCGTGCCATTGAAAACCTGAATCGAGCCACCCGACGAGACGCCAGAATCGTTGATCAGCACCGAGCCGTCGCCGACCGTCAGGTTGCCGGTTGTGGCGCTGACCGCAGAGAGGTTGGCGACACTGATCTTGTCTGAGGTGACGCTTGACGGGAAAATGTCCGAGCCAGCGACTGCGGTCGTCCAGGCGCCGGATGTGAAGCGATGCAGTTTGCCATCTGACACCACCATCACCGCATCTCCCTCGCTGGCGGTTGCAGTCAGCGCGGCGAGTGCGGTTAGGTCGGCTACCTTCGGGATCGTCGCGGAGGGAGCAGATAGGCTGAACGACATTTCGGGCGTGTAGGTCAGCCCCGTCTTGCCGAAGTTGTCGTAGGCTGCCGCCCTGATGTAGTACGTCGTGCCGTTGGCCAGCGCCGTACCTGTGGCGTCCTTGCTAATGACGACCGTCGAGTCGGCGCCTTCGTAGCAAACGTTCGACGGATCAGGCGTAAAGCCGGTGGTCGTTGAGATATACACCAGCACGCCCGCGAAGGAACGTGCTGCGGGCAGGTTGTAAGAAAGAAAGACAGCGCCGGTTGAGTTGTGCAGCGACAATCCCGTCAACACCGTAGGCGCGGTAGGGCCGCAAGTAACCGTCGCTTGATTGGTGGATGAACCTGTCTGCCCAACCGCTCTGATCTTGAATGTTAGATTGCGCCAAGGTCCAGGCACCGGCGCGGCGGCAGAGTCTTCCGCGTTCATCGCTGCCGTGTACGCGAAGCGCGTTGCGGTGATCGAGGTTGAACGAACAAGCTGACCGCCGCCCCATACCTCCAGCGTGTAGCTGTTGGCGCGAGGGGTAGCGTTCCAGTCGAAAATGAAATCTGGACCCTGCCCGTCGCCTTCGACCGCGAACCCCGTCACGTCAGGCGGCGGCGGAATCTGGCCCGTTGTGCCGCTCCAGACGACATAGGGGCCTTGACCGATGGCGACGGCGGCGACACGAACCCAAATCGGGCCAGGTGAAACCGTGATGGATTCACTATTGCCCGTTGTCTGCTTGACGCGCTGGTAGATCACGCCATCCGTCGAGGTTTCAATATTGTAGTGGTCCGCACCAGGGGCTATTGTCCAGAAGACGCCAAGAACGGGATTGGACTGCGTGCCGCCCTGCGTTACGGACAGACTGGCGATGGTCGGAAGCTGCGAAACTTTCGGGAGAACCCAGAGCGGCGGCGGATTTGGCACAACGCCGGCATCAGCGCTATGCACGTAGCCGGACTCATTGACGGCGACGACCTCAACGGTATCGCCGTGCGGTCTAATGTTCATGATTCGCGCCGGCGTAGCGTAGGTGCTACCCATGCCGAACGCGAAGTGCGTGCGCTCTTTTGCGGTGCCTGTATAGGGCGTGAAGTCAGGCACTGAGGCCAGAATCACTTCGCTGTCCGTGTCGCCGCGAGACGCCACATAGGGACCGGATAGCGAGCCATCAAGACGACGCAGGGCGATGTTTGGCGTGCCGGCGATGGTCCAGTCCAGCACTTCCGAGGTCACGATCTTGCGCGTCGTTGAGTCCCACGAAACCACGTCGCCGACCGTGCCCCACGAAGGAACGTCGTGGGAGATGGCCACCAGATCGCCGTAGGTGGGGATGTGCCCTTCGAGTTCAGTTGTGAATGTGATGATCTTGCGACGCCACTGGTTCTGCGCCGCCATATACATGCCTTCGCGGTACGCCTGGGCCGCGTTGGTGACGCCGAAAAGCTGAACCTTCGCCGGGTTATTCGAGGTGCCGCCGTCCAGCACACACAGAACGCGCTGCGGCTTCCAAATTGTGCTGTCGAAATATTCAACCTCAACTGCATCCGTCGTTTCGTCGGTGGGGATGATGTACTCGATGTTGAGGCTGCCCTTGGTCATGTTGCGCTGCGTGAACATGGCCGTATAGATCGTCTGCGGCGCATCACGAACAAACGTCACAACGCCACCTTGCATGATCGGCACGCAGCGACCCGCACGGCAGACTTGCGTCATCGCCTCCCAAAAGCCAATCTGGGAGTCGTAGATCGCATTGAAGGTATCGCCACGAGCAGTCCAAACCGCGTCAAGCTGCTCCAGTTTCGCAAGATCGATTTGCGCGTCAGAGAGTTTGCCGCCGTAGGTCGTGTTTCGCAGAATGTCCAGCGCTGCCCAGGCAATCGAATTGGTCGGCGTGTTAGCGCTGTAGCCAGTCGTGTGATTCCATATTGGAATCTTGCGCGTGACCGTGACATTGACCTTGCGTGAGCTTTGGCTCGACAGGTTGTTTGTTGCCAACATGCGTGTTGCCAGCATGGTGACATCGCCATAGGTTTGCGTCTGCGGAATGTAACCGCGCAGACCCACCCACTCAATCGTATGCGAGGCTCTGGCGTCAGTGTTCTTGGTGTCGTTTCGCAATACCTGAACCGCGTAGCGTCCGGTGCCTACCGCGTATCGGTACGACATTCTCTGAGGCGTATTCGTCGCTGCGCTGATCGACTCGTTAGCCAGAAGACTGAGTGATCCGACGGTGCCATCTGCCGCTACGGGAGCATAAAAGACGCTGAACGACACCGACATTGCATCCATGCCACCTGAGTCGTTGGCGAAAAAGAGACCCGATGGGCAGACGACATCGATGGCGATCTGATTTACCGTGACGCCCGAACCACAGACCATAAAAGGCCCGAGATTCGTGCCGTGTAAAAGCTCTTGACCGGCCACGTCTGGCGACGTGCTGACATCGGATGGGAACAGCGTGACCGTGCCACCAGGCGGTACGATTTCGTAGGAAACTTCCGGGAACGAACCCCCTGCCGCCGTCTGAATGCCACCAATGACCGGCGAGGCCGCTAGCGTGTTGTCACCAATCTGAATATTCTCGAAGACGAACTCGCCCTGGCCAATGCAAAAAAGCTCGTAGAGCGTCTGGTCGTTGTTGGAGTATTCGGCGTAAGGTGGCGCTGCGTAATCTGGGTAAATTTGATGCCGCCCGTAAGTGACGGCAATCGCTTGGCCGAGACGCCCTTGGTTGCCTTGAGCGCCGATGGAATAAGTAGGACTCGCCGCTGCTGAGTTTTGGTTATTTAGCGCGGAGTTTGCTTGAGGCGGTGGAATCAGCGCATTGACGAGCATCGACCCCAGCATGCCGACGCCAGCAGTTAAAATGCCCATCCCCACGCTGCCCGCAGCGAAGCCGAGACCAAGCGCCCCGTTTAGCATGGGCGCAATCATTGGCGCAAAAACCATGACGGCGATCATCAAGACAAGTCGCAGCGGGTTTGATCCGCCGCCACCGCCTCCCTGCGGCAAAGCCAGGAAGGTGATGATGTCGTCAGACTCGACAGTCGTCTTGTTCCATTCTCGGCGCATTACCGCCTTGCCGTTGAGCAGGCAGATGTAAGGTTTGTCCTTCCAGGCGGGATCGAGCGTGGCGATGCGCAAGCGACGAGTTACCGCCTTCACCTCGCGATTGGCGCGTTGGTGGAAGGGGTTCGTGATGTAGATCGCTGTTGCTTTCATTCGCCGATGTACCTGTAATACTCGACATGACCCCAGCCATTGCGCCGAAGTGTTGCCGCGTCATTGAAAACAACGCCGGTGCCCTTGACGCAATGCAGTACGCCGCCGTTATCGACGTTCAGCCACAAGCCAACGTGCGAGGGGTATTTGGCGTGCGCCATCAGCACGCCGTCGCCGTCTTCACGAGGCTCTTCGTCTGTCATGCGGCGCCAGTTGCCGCGCTCTTCGTTCTTCTCAAAGGAGTTGATGACCACCCGCAGGTTGTCGGCATCCACCTCGATGAACGGCAGATGACGGTCGAAATGGCGCTCAGAGATAAAACGAACGAAGGCCCAGCAATCGAAAGCATCTGGCCCCTGCGCGCCCTTCTCCCACGGCGTGCCGATATAGGCGTTGGCCCAATGCGTCATACGGAGAGTCCGGGGAAGCGTGCGACGGTGTATTCGTCGAACGGGAACTTGCGGTTGATGAGATCCGCGAAGCCGCAACTGGCCGTGACCGTGAAGGCATCAACAATGATGGTCTTGATGACGAAGGTCATCGGCGGGTTCATTTGCGGACCATCGAGCGGCGCGTTCGACAGGTAGGGCCGATACGTGACCTCGATCTTGACGGGGTTGCCAATGGTCAGCTCGATAGACTTCACGATGTCCTGACTCACGTTATCCATCTTGATCACGAGTTCAGGGTTCGGGCCTTCCTCGATGTTCGGCAGCGTGAAGTCGAAAGCAAAGGCGACGAAGTTGACAGCGGAGCCAGTCGGTATAGCCGGAACGACTGCGCCGGCCTCCAGGTACGCCAGAAGATCCTCGTGGTTGCGCACGACACGGATCGGCGCCGGGTTGCCATCGGCGTCGATAAATGCAGGGTGACGCAGTTCCAGTGTGTGCAGGATCACAACATCATCAGGGCATGACGCATAGGCTTCGGCCAACGCGTCATCAAGGTGTGGATTTGGATTAGCCATGCGTCCGAGTATAAGTCAGTTGTGACTTATACGCAAGCATCAAAGAATCGTCATTGCTTTTATTTCGATCTCGGCGGAAACGTTCCACGATTGACCATTGGCAACCGCCTTGGCCGTGTAGGGCTTGGTGAAGCGGGCCTCCGACAAGTTCTGCCCAGAGCCATTCACGACGTTCAGGTTGAACCAGGAGGCGCCATCGGAAAGCGTGAAGTGGAAGAAGTTTTCGAAGATCCGCATCTGGGCAAGCGAGTAGTTGAATGACGCCTTGATCTTCGTCGGAACAGAAGTAAAGCGGCGACGCTGCCGCGCCGGCCCAGCATCCAGCTCTGTGCGAATTACGTTTGTGTCCGACGTGTATTCGTAGTCGCTCATCAACAGCCCAGGCAACGTGGTGGGATAGGTGAATGTGGCCATTATCGAACTGCTCCATTTGCGCGGTTAAGGCTGTAGGTGCGCTCAAGCGTGGTCGCCAGCGTCCCTCTGCCGTTGCTGATATTTTTGGACATGCCGGCCTCGACCGTGCTGATAATCACGTCAAACTGCGTGGAGCCGTCGGTGCCCTGCGATTGCTGCACCTGTGCCTGCGTGCCGGCACCCTCGATGACGTTGATATTGACGACCGCACCTGTGCCGGTCATTGGCGTACCGCCCGATTGACCTGCGCTGCCGTTTAGCGTGACCGGGATCGAGCGACCGTCCGGCAAGGGCACGTAGGCTTCATTCATGCTGCCCTCGCCGAAGACCGCCATCTGAGGCGAGTTAGCGATACCGCCGCTGGCGTACAGACTCAACGGCAGCGAACCGGCGCTGGACATGATGCCGCCGTTGGCAAACAGATTGCTAAACCAATCGCCAACACTGCTTAAGAACCCACCTCCGCCAGACGGCTGATCAACGAGGTCAGCCCCCGAGAAACCGCCACCCGGTTGCTGATCCACTCCCGAAAGTTTTGCGGAGTCTGCCGAAGTCCAGCCGCCGCCAAAACCTAACGCCTTGCCGACGCCGCCGAGCAGACCAAGGCTGCCAAGACTACTGCTGCCACTGGCTGCCGCAGCGCTGCTTGATGCTGTGCCGGTCGATACCGCCGAGGTAAGGGCTTGAATGGCCATCGTGTTTGCTTGGGTCGCGGTTGTGTTGGTGTTGACCGCTGCGTCTTTCCCCGTACCACCCAGACCACCCGTAGCGCCCGCGCTAAGACTGCCAAAGACGTTCGTGCTGACCCAATCACCAATCGCAGAGAAGGCACCCTGAATCTGCGCACCCATCGTCTCCTTGAGTTTCATTTCAAGGATCGAGGTCAGCATGCTTTCGAGGAAGCCTTTCCAGTCGGCCTTGCCGGTGGTGATCATCGACATGATGTTCTTCGTGAAGCCGTTGGCCCACGTTACTTCGGCATCCTGGATCTGCTTGTAGGTGTCCTTCCACTCTTCGACCATCTTTGCAAGCGGTGACTTGATCGCGTTGGCGTATTCGACCGCTAAAGCGCTTGAGGCGCGGTTGTAGTTCTCTTCCATAGTGATCCGCGCAGCCAGACCTTTTCTCGTGATCTCCGCGATCTTCTTTTGCTTTTCTTCCTCGGGCGCCTCAGACTGATTGACTGCTTCGATTGCGTCCTTGTCGGCATTCACGGACCTTTCTAGTACGCTGTCAAAACCTTTCTTCTCTTTCGTTGCCCTTTCACCAAATTCCTGGTCAATTTTGCCGCGCTGCGTCGGAGCGATTTTGGCAAGCGCTTTCTTATCGGCGCTGGCGCTCTTGCCGGATTCAGTCACGGCGTCAGTATTTACCTGGTTTGCTAGGGCAATCGCCTTTGCGGCGGCGTATTCTTTGAACCCCTTGGTGCCGACCTCCAGACGTGATTCATTTCTGGCGAATTCGCGCTCTAGCGCGATCAGGGCCTGCGAGTGCTTGCTCGTTTCTTCGGTGCCGCCCGCTAGTGCGTCCTTGAAGTTAATTTCAGTGGCGGCGACGCGCTCGTTGGCGAAAGTCAGCGACTTTACTTCCTCTTCTTTTTCTAACAGCGCGGTGCGGGCGGCAATCGTCGCCTTGACGGTCTCGTTTTCGAGATCAAGGTCTTTTGCCGTGTATTCGCTCTTGCCTGCGGCGCCATCTTTCAGAAAATCACGATTCTTCCGGTCGTGACCTTTATCCAAATCGCCAGCAACCCACTTCGAGGTAAATTCCTCAGTGGCTTGCTGGTGCAGCGCATCCTTCGGGTCGAGCTTGCCCATCATGGAGGCAAGTTTGGCGTCGTCGATATTGCTTCGAGCTGTGATGTCTGCGACGTATTTTTGGAATAGATCCTCGAATTGGCGCGGATCTCTCTTACTTGGATCGGTGATCCCCGCAATGCGTGAATTACCGGCGTCAAGGCCCGTCTTCTTGTTTGCTTCAGCGCCCGTTTCGGCGGGCATCCCCGCTTCCTTCGGCGTCGTCTTGCTAAAGCGATTGTGCCCATCCATCCCGGCATACTCTTTCGCTTGAGCGTCCGTGATCGTTGAGCTGTAGTTCTTCATCGACAGCTTGTATTTTTGAAGCGCCTCTCTCTCCGAAGATGTTTCTTTTCGCTCTGCGGATTCACCGAGAAAGTCACTGCCGTCAATGAACTTCTTGAAGTCTGTCCAGGCTTCGCGAACGCTCAACAACATCGATTTCCAACCCACTTCGATGCCCAGATAGATATTCTGCATATGGCCGCCGATAGTCACGCCGCCCACATCGATGCTCGAAATCCATTCGCCGATAACCCACCCGAACTGCCACGCAAGGGAACCCCAACCCACCCAAGAAACGAACTTTCCTAGAACGCTCAACGCAGTGCTGGCAAAACTGCCAATCGTACCGAGAAGGCCAGTCACGGCTTTACCCGCCAGCCCGAACGGCGTCATGATTGCCGAACCAACGCTCGCTGCTGCGGCGACGATAGCCTCCATCGCTGGAACCAGTCCAGGGAAGGCAATTCCCAAGCTGACCACAACAGCGCGGAAACTAGCCCATGCACTCGATGCAACATTCGCCGCCGTCGCCGCTGCGGTTGTGCCTGCAGCCATCGCAGAAAACATCGTGCCAATATTGCCAACCAAACCAAACAGTCCTGCCATCCCCTTCAGCGACAGAACTACGCCACCGATGGCGGCAGCGATGGTTTCAAATGTAGTCAGTAGCGGATTGTTTTCCGCAAACTTTGCGAAGCCCTTGGTGACGTTGGTAATCCATTCAACAAGACTGGTCAGCATCGGCAAAACAGAGTTGCCGATATTTACCTTCAAGTTAGTCAGGGCGGCGTCAAATTTTTGTACGTTACCGCCATAGGATTTCATTACATCGTCATTAACGCCATCAACGCCCTTAGAGCCTTCTATGGTCTCCTTTTGATGACCCATTCGCTCCTCAGAACGTGGATCTCCCATCACCATGAATGCCTGCGCTGCTTTTGTCGTAATACCCATAGTGTTCAGGTATTTCGTAAAAGCCGTCATCTGATTCTCTACAAGGTCAACGTCACCGTCGCCATAGAATTTTTTTCTGTTCTTGTCATTTTGCGTAAATGCAATGATTTGCGGCATGATCTTCTGCACCGCCGCAGCGGGATCTTGCATCCACAACTTCGCATCTTTGAAGCCAGCGTTTTTTGAGTCTTTGAAGACGTGTGCGTCGTCCTTACTGAAGTCCATGCCGTCGGTGTTCAGAATCCCGGCGCCTGCAAGCTCCTTTACGGCGTTGTTGCTCAACGTCTTGCCGCCTGCGTAAGCCTGCATCATCTTAGTCGCCGTACCGACTGTAGCCACGCCGGCGCCAGAGCCACCAGCGCCTTCGCCGCCAGATACTTTGAATTGATCAATAACGGCAGCAAGGTTCGTGAGACCTGCGTCAGTCAGTTGGTTTGCGCCAGCCCCAAGGCTACGTAGCATCGTTTCAATGTCGCTGACTTGAACCTTGCCATTCGTACCTGTTGTAATTCGCTGAAGAAGATCAATAGTTTGATTTGCGGCTACTGGGTCTTGTGTCTGCTGCCGTGTTTCAACAACACCGTAAATGTTCTTGATGGAATTCTGCTTATCCCCGTGAGACATCCCGAGGTACTCTAGGTTGTTTGCGGCCTTAACTGCAGTAGCAAGCGTCTTGTCGATCACCTCGGCGTTGTCGTAGCCAAGCGATGAGATGGCCGACATGCGCGACTTGATTGCGTCGAGCGTGGAGATGAACTGAAGCTGCTTGCTCATGTTCTCGGCGCTACCGAGGATCGCCGCGTTATGTTCGTCGCTGTAACCGAGGGATTTAACGGATACCTTCTGACGCTCCATCTGATCAGCGGAATCTACAGAAGCGCCAAGCCCCTTCTCGATTTTGGCGCCGGCATACATCTGCCCCATGCTCTTCCACATCTGAGCGATGGAGTTCGCCTGGGCACGCTCTTCGTCGGCAACCTGCTTCGCCAAGCGAATGCGCTCGGCGGCGGCTTCGCGGGAGGCGATAAGCGCCGCCTGTTCAGAGGTTCGAATTGCTTGCGCTGCGGCGGCTGCAATACTGGCGGCCTCTCTTGACGCCTCGCCATTGGCAAGTTGCTGTGCAGCCTCCGCATGCAGCAGTTCAATCGTCTTCTGGATCTCGGCGTTCTTCCACTGGATCTCAGAGATGACCGCGCCGACCCCTTTGGCCTCTGCTTCAGCCGCAGCCGCAGCCTCGCGAAATTGAGCGGCCTCGTTGCTGTACGGCACAGCGAGCGCCTTGTTTTTGCCAAAGTAGTTACCGGCGACCGCTGTGTTTGCTGCCTCGCGGGTGTTGAGTCGCTCTTGCAGGGCAGTCAATTCCGTGA
>Ga0209125_1003733_pt1 | contig 10137 bp, 8 predicted proteins | sample BarGraIncub1131A_FD_184503 | JGI IMG/M metagenome (GOLD analysis project Ga0209125, IMG submission 184503) | Arctic peat soil microbial communities from Barrow, Alaska - Barrow Graham LP Incubations 11-31A (SPAdes) (version 2) | ecosystem: Environmental > Terrestrial > Soil > Wetlands > Peat... | reverse complement strand
TCACTACGCATGAGAAATGATGACGCAACCCGCCACTGGCCGGTTCAAGATAGCCTGGAAAAGTGGAAAATAGGGTTCGATACCATCCCATATACCACCAGGGTCAGATTGAATGGTCTAGGATTTGAAGCTAATCTGCACTCCTCGAAGGCTTGGAATCTGCAAGTCTGGCACCAGTTTCTCACCCTCTCCCAGATCTCGCAAAATACACCGTCCAGAGTCGTCTCCTATGGGCAACACTCCCTTTCCATTGCCCGGGACACTGTAGAGGCCCCATTCCAAATCATACAAGCTCACGATACACTCATTCTCGATACCGTTCGCACTGCAAAAAGTTCAAACTTGGCATCATCGCAACAAACAGGAGAAGCCAAATTGGCAATTCCTGCGATTTCGGGAATTATTGCCTATGAATACGAGTACCGTAATATCACCAATTGGCGCAATGATCAGTTTCAGGATATAAGCGGAAGCCTTTGGAATGATAGGGAACTTGGCTCGTTGCGGCTTGAAGATTCAGTGCAGGTACGCAATATGGCGATAAGCGCAGTCGGCCAAGCAGGACTCCAACGCAATGGTTTGGAAAGCGATCAAAGTGCCTGGGCTCCGGCAATCTCGCTCCAAGGCCTGATGCGGTTGAATGACCGGGTACGTTTGCAAGGTAATGTTCTACAGGACACCCGTTTTCCCGATCTAGAAGAGACTTCGATGAACCAAAGCGGCCGCATCACTTTTGGCAATCCTGATTTGGAAAAGGAAGTCCGCAACGCATCAGAATTCAGTGCATCCTATTTTCGCCCTGCCTTTGCTTACGGACTAGGGCTTCGACATGAAGTTACCCAGGACCCGATCCGCCTGGGCTGGATGGCAAACCCTGACGCATCAAGCCTGACAGAACAAGCTGCTTTCGGTTACATCAATTTGAACCGGATGACGAATCTGAGCTGGAGATGCTTTGGTGGTTTTCATTTGGGCAACTGGGACTTTTGGGCCGAACGGGAGTCGGCATTGCTCCGCAGACTAACACTTCCCAGTGGCACTGTTCTTGACCAGATTCCCGATAGCCCAACTCGTACCTACAAAGGTACAGTCGCCTGGGAAAAAACGGTCGTCAACGGCAACCTACACTTGAACATCCGCTGGGACTTTGAATGGATTGGCCCTACAGAGGATTTTGGAATCAACGAAGAGGGTATGGCCACCCGGGGTAAACTGGATAAGAATATGGTTCTTGATTTTGAAGCCCGCATGCGAATCCGCACCTTTGAACTCTATGGTCGCATGGACAATCTCAACCATACCAAACTGACGCCAGGGGCCGGCTATACTCCACCCGGCGTGACCTTTCGCTACGGAATTCTGTGGCAACTTAAGGACTAGGAACCGCGCAACACCGGAACCCGACTGAGGGCTCACGGTAGAATGCCTCCGAACCCTTCTCGATTCGAGTGCCATTGAGCAGAAATACGGCCTCTGGACCCAAGAATACATAATCGAGACCACCACTGATCACATCGAGATATCGAATGCTGCCAGTCTGCATAGCCACACGACGCTTATAATCCTTGGCTTCGACATAATCGATTCCTAGGGAATCATGGGTTACTGGGTGGCGAACTTCAAAGCGATAAATGGTATCATGAAATTGAGGTGCCGTGACAATCGAGAAGACCTTGCGGGCAGTATCACGAACGAGCAAAGTATCAATATTGGTTAGGTTCTTATAGAGAAATACGGAGTCGGTGGTGTAGTTTGCCCGGACGCGGACAGGAACACTGCGAGCAGAACACTTCGCATAGAGTGTCTGATCCGAAGGCAAAGTAAAAGCCACATAGCTTGAGCCTTTAATGACTGCGACGGAGTCAAGAACCGTATCGATTTTTGCTGTGGTGCGATTGGTATCCAAACGTTTCTGCGTGCCGCGAGCCCACTCTTGTAGTTGCGCAGGCAAATCGTGGACCCCATCGACACTCATGCAGTGTTTATGACGTTTCGAGAGACTGTCGGCAGAGAGGCTATCGCCAGTGCCCAAATTGCATTCGTTGATGAGAAACTCGTTGGCGATAAACGGGGCTTGCTGAATCGTTCCATAAGTACTGTTGCCTGCGCCACAGGCGCTGTTCCAGTCGGTTTCAGAACAGAGATCCACCTGAAGGCTTCCAGTACTCATACCCTTGCAAGTCGCGCGGGCATCCTGAAAAAGAACGTTGTGGTCAAAGGTTCCCTGAGTTGTAGCGTGCTCATAACGTTCGATGCAAAATTTGGAGGAATCGAGGCCCATGCGCTTGACCGGAATAAAGCCCACTGGGCAACCCAGACTCTCGTAGGGACTCTTGGCAAAGCGAATTGTGTCTTGCAGCCACTCGGAAAGATAACCCGAGGAATCGACAGCCCTCATCCGCACAATTGCGGAATCCCCTGGAACGGCCCAACGTAACGAACTACCGATATAGGTTCCGGATGCGTCTTTGACGAGTACAGTATCGGAGGATCCAGTGGACAGGAGGCTACTCCAACTGGTATCCTCCAGTACGTCGAGTTGATACGTCCGCACATCCCGAAAACAAGGCCCCCCAGCACAACCAGCCGTTGATTTGTGCGCTTCTTCCAAGGTAAGCTCTGTGGGGGTGATCGGATCCAGGGAACTGAGCCAAGTCAATTTGACGCGGTTGGAATCAATCTCAGCTAGATTCGCAGCATTCTTAGTATAAACAAAGGCCGAAGCGACCAGCGGTTGGATTGAATCAGTAGTCCCAATAGGTTTAATTTCAGAAACACTGTAGTTTCCAGCCACATCATAAGTTCTTATCTCTATGTAATAACGGGTCTCGGCGCGCAGCTCAGTAAGGATAAGCTGTATCCGATCCTTTACGGGATCTCCCTGGAACCCAAGGCCATCTTCAAAAGCCAAATGCATCTCGGTTGCAGGCTCATTTGTTTCGTTCATTAGTGCAAAAGTATCTTTAGCAAATACCCAATGGGCACCACGAGTCATCGAATCAGTCTTATCAATACCACCAATAAAAAGCTTCACTTTTGCGTCACGAATATTCGCTCCATCTGCACAAGAAAGGTACACGTTATACCCTTTTATTACACCACTGATTAATTCCGGACGATAAAAGTCCACATGATCATTTGGACGCGTCCAAGTAAGGTCAATCTCCTGATAGGAGCCAGAATCTGTCACAGTAACCCGCGCGGGTGCGATGTCATCGCCAAGAATCACAAACGTGCGTACAATACGCCCAGGAGTTCCCGAATCATCGTATTCGGCCCACAGGGTTACTTCGAGTGTGTCTTTGCGATTGAGTATGTTGACGGCATCAGAAATATCGAGGGAGTCAAATTCGTTGCCGCTGTTTGCATCGAATGCCTTCTTCAGCGAAGAAGCTTTGGCGGCAGATGAAACGACGTCGGTAGCAGTATCCACGGCAGTGGTATCGAGCCAAACATGCACTCTTCCTAGCTTCACGGTATCGACCGGATTGCGCCACTTCAGCAAGTAACAGCCTTTGCCTGTGTCGAGCCGACCTTCCACACAGCGCTTTTCAATCACAGGTTCCTGTAAACTACGCTCAAAGGAAAACTCTTTGCCTTTGGAATTGCTAGAGCAACCCAACAAGGAAAATAGAGCAAGCAATGCGATAGCAACGAACGTGCGGGAGAGTGACATCATCTAGTTACCAAAATACAAATTTGCAGGGTTCAATGCCCGAACCATCTACCTAAAAAAAGGGAATTACTCGCTTGACTCCACCTCCAAGAGATTTGGGAGGTGGGCAAACTCGCAATTCCTGGGTAAAATGCGTTTCAAAATCGATCATGAGGTTACAGAATAATTTTTCAATCTGACATTTCTGAACAATCACCCTAAAAAGCAGAAACCGACTCTTGCGAGCCGGTTTCTTCAATCATCAAACAAGTTGATTAAACGACCGCAGGATAGACCGATACCTTCTGACGGGTACGATCCTTGCGCTCAAATTTCACAACGCCGTCGATCAGAGCGAACAAGGTGAAATCGTTACCGATCCCAACGTTGTTACCCTTGTGGAACACGGTGCCTTTCTGGCGAACCAAGATGTTTCCAGCGCGAACTACTTCACCGCCGAACTTCTTAACGCCACGGTATTTTGGTTGCGAATCGCGACCATTCTTGACTGAGCCTTGACCTTTCTTATGTGCCATGGTTAGTTCTCCTTCTTAGCCTTGCGCAGGGTGTTCTTCTTGACCTTTGCAGGCTTAGGAATTCCAGAAGCGATCTTCTGAGCGCGTGTGAGCTTAGGAGCAACATACTTGAGCTTGGCAAGAGCCACAGCACGAGCACGGTTGCGAACCACGAGCTTAGCGTCAATCACCTGGGACTCGGAACCGACCTTGATCTCTTTGATCAAAAGTTCGGTATAGCCCTGACGATGGGTACCCTTCTTCTCATAACGGGTACGGCGCTTCTTCTTGAAGATGATCACCTTGTCATGACGGTCGTGACGGATCACTTCGCCGACGACAGATGCACCAGCGACGACTGGAGCGCCAATGCTGACGTCCTTGCCGTTGGAAGCAAACAAGACAGAAGAGATCGTGAGGTCAGAACCGACCGCAGCGACTACTGTCGGAATTTTGACCAGCATGCCTGGTTCAACTTTAAACTGGAAACCACCAGCTTCGATAATTGCGTACATAGATTCCTCTTTTTTGAATCGTTGAAATGCAATGTAGAAAACGAAGTTTGTTTGTAAAGAGCGCCTTGCCTGCTAAGCATATTTAATCTAGTTTACGACTAGTTTAAATAAAGTTGGCAATATGACGGAAATTGGGCTATTTGAAGCCAAAACACATTTATCTGCACTGGTAGACAGGGTGGAACGCGGGGAAGAATTCCATATCACGCGCCATGGCCATGTGGTCGCCAGGCTCGCCCCCATAAGGGAAGTATCCGGCCCATCACGCTTAGATGCTTTGAACGCACTGATCCGCTTTGGGCAAGGCCGCAAGCTTGGAGTCATTCATGAAAAGCAGTAGTCCCAACAGCATTGCAGCACCCCAAACCATGGCTCTGGTCATCGATGCGAGTATCGCCTTGGGCCTTTGTTTCGAAGACTTGATTGATGCCACGGTGCTGCAGGCTGTGGAAACGCTACGGACCCACCAGGCTATTGTCACCAGCCTCTGTTACCATGAGATCGCCAGCACCCTTTTGGATGCCGAACGGAAACGCCGCATTTCCGCACCCGATTCTCGCAATTTATTGGAATTATGGAAGGCCTTGCAGCCAGAAATCGATAACGCAGACACGGTGCTCGCCATTGACCAGAGCCTGCTACTGGCCCACGAGCATGAACTGCACCTAAGCGAAGCCTGCACCCTGGAACTGGCCCTACGCCGCAAGGCTCCTTTGGCCACGCGCAGCAAAGAGCTACAAAGGGCCGCAAAGCGACTAGGAATCCTTCTGGTCATCTAGCTGACTGCAAAAACAGAGCCCCGACCCATATAGGCCGAGGCTCTTGTCAAGAATTACCGTTTCTTATACGTTGTACAAAGGGCGCTTTTTGCACAGCGCGTGAATCTCGGCCCGGATGGACTCGAGCTTGGCCTTGTCGGCACGGTTTTCAATGGCGCGATCGACGATACTTGCAACTGTCTTGGAATCTGCAACATCAAAACCACGTGTGGTGATGGCCGCAGTGCCCAAACGTACACCCGATGGATCCATAGGCTTACGTGTGTCGAACGGAATGGTCGAACGGCTAGAGCTGATGCCCACTTCGTCGAGGACGATTTCGGCTTCTTTGCCCGAGACACCCTTGGAAGTCATGTCCACCACCATAAGATGGTTGTCGGTGCCGCCAGAAATAATGCGGTAGCCACGAGCGGTAAGCTCAGCTGCCATAGCCTGGGCATTGGTGATCACATCTTTCGCGTAGACCTGGAAGGAAGGCTGCAAAGCTTCGTGGAATGCCACGGCTTTACCAGCAGTCATATGGTCATGTGGGCCACCCTGCATTCCAGGGAATACGGCGCGGTCGATCGCTTTTGCATATTGCTCTTTGCACATGATGATCGCACCACGTGGGCCACGCAATGTTTTATGTGTAGTCGTGGTTACAATGTCAAAGAATGGGACGGGACTTTCGATCGCCTTGCCTGCGATAAGGCCAGCAATATGGGCAATGTCAGCAAAGGTGATGGCACCAATTTCATCGGCAATAGACTTGAAAGCCTTCCAATCCAGATCGCGGCTATAGGCAGAGAAGCCAGCGATGATCATCTTGGGGCGCTCGCGCAGGGCGATTTCGCGCACGCGGTTCATGTCGATGCGGCCGGTATCTTTATCGACCTGGTACTGGGTAAAGTTGTACAACATGCCGGAAAAATTCACGGGATGGCCATGGGACAAATGTCCACCGTGGTCAAGCTGCAAACCAAGAACCTTGTCACCGGGCTTGATGGTTGCGAAGTAGACCGCTGCGTTCGCTGGTGAACCGGAGAGAGGCTGCACGTTCATGTGTTCGCAACCGAAGAGCTCCTTGCCGCGTGCGATCGCGAGAGCTTCGACTTCATCGATGACTTCATTGCCGCTGTAGTAGCGCTTGCCCACATAACCTTCAGAGTACTTGTTGGTCAGGGTGGAACCGACAGCTTCCATCACAGCCTTCGAGGTATAATTCTCGGAAGCGATCAATTCGATACCGTCTTCTTGACGGGCGGTTTCTTTGTTGATCAGGGAAAGGATGCTTGGATCAATCTTGGATAGATACGACATGTTGTGGATCTCCGCTAAATGAAGCACTAAAGATAGTATAAAACCGATCAGGATTCACGTTCCCAAACCCTACCTTCCCGTAGCATTTCGTGAGGGCTGTACAGTTTTTTATAGGTCAACGATGGGCTTGAACCATTCCACAAACCCATATACAAGTAGGGTAGATTCAGCTTTTGCAGGAGCTCTATCTCTTTGAGAATCAACCAGTTGCCGAGTCCGCGCTTGTGCTCGGCAGGATCGTGGAAGTGATAGATGGCACTGATGGAATCCTGAGCGACATCGATGAGTCCCACTGCAAGAAGAGTTCCGTGCGCATCACGTACAGTCAACTCCTGGGTAACCGCAGGATCCCACCCGAAACTCGAACGGTACTGTTCCTCACTGTACTCAATGAGGCTCCATTCCTTCTTGATCCAACGCGCAACCTGAAAGCGGTTGAGGAGATCCAGGCGCTCTTCGTCGACTACGACAGGCCCAATCCCAAGGGTAAGATCCAGATTTTTCTTGAGGCAGCGACGGCGGCTCTCGTTGAGCGTAAATTCTTGCGCCAAAACCCGGATACCCACACAGCGTGAACATTCAGGGCACTCGGGTCGGAAAAAATCATCTCCAAAGTGACGGAACCCACGCTCCAACAGTAGAGTCATAAAAGAAGGCTCCGCCTGCGCCAAGGTGAAACGCAGGTTGGAGCACTGCTGGTCGCTCAGGTAAGGGCAAACATGCAGGGCTTCACGAAATACAGGAATTGAGACATTCACGTTACAAGGATAGCCAAAATCCACGAACCGCAAAGCCTTGCAATATTTGGTAAATTGCTTGAATGACGAATCAGTCCACCATCGAAATTCAAGGCGTAACCTTACGCCTGAGCCCACCCGTCCAAGGCAAAGTTACCTGGATCGCCCAGCAAGAACCCTATCGCCAGCTCTGCGCGGCCTGGAAAATCCTCGGCCCCAAAGACTGGCCCATGGTTCCCCGCCTCATTGGCCCCCCAGGGCTTGGCAAAACGACCTTGGCCCTCGCCGTCGCAGAAACCTACCAGCGCCCCGTCTACCTCATGCAGTGCACTTCCGATACGCGCCCCGAGGATCTAGTCGTCAACCCCGTTCTGGGACAAGACGGAAAAATTCATTACCATGCTTCTCCATTATTTTCGGCGGTGCTCACCGGGGGCATTGCCATTTTAGACGAAGCCAACCGCATGCCCGAAAAATCCTGGGCGTCCCTGGCAGGCCTACTCGACCATCGCCGCACGGTAGAATCTGTGATCGCAGGCATTTCCGTGATCGCGAACCCCGAATTCCGTTGCTGTGTGACCATGAACGAAGACGCTTCGACCTACGAAGTCCCAGAATACATCCTTTCGCGCATCCAGCCCGCCATTGAGCTCCCATTCCCTGGCGCAGAAGAAGAACTCGCAATTCTGCGCTATTCCGTTCCCAACTCACCCGATGAGCTTTTGGCCTATAGCGTCGCCTATCTGCAGCAAGCACATGGACTGGATTTGCCCTTTTCCATTCGCGATGGAATCAGCATCATTCGGTTTGCTTTGCGCCTGATGGATGGCAATCCACAAGTCACCTTGCCCGAAGCATTCCAGCAATCCGTAGGCCAAGTCCTTGGCGAGCAAGCCTTTGACCTTGAATCCCTCGCCGTAGCCCGTAAGCGTCAATTTGGCGACGTTGCCCGCATGGATACCCAGGACTTCTTTTTCGACGACGATGAAGAAGATTTGGGGGAAGGGAAATGATGCAATTTGAAAGGCGAGTGGAAAGTGTTAAAGCTCTAAAGTGGAAAGTTGTATCCAGTAACCCATCCTACAGAAAGGAAAGCATGGTCTAACTGTTCACTTTAACTCTTTCCACTTTAGAACTTGTTTCTATTTCACTTTCAACTTTTAATTCCGATGCTACCTCTCCTCCCCCATCTCTGGTGTTTCCCGATTGTGCATGGCAGTGCGGCATGTACTCTTGCGCTGCGCAAGCACCTGATGGAACGCTCTTACGCACAAATTCTTATTCCCTTGCCATCTTGCATCCAAGCGCATGCAGAAGTACTGGTGGACGAATTGCCAGTGATCCATGCACTGGTGTTGCAACAGGACGAAACCCGCGCCTACTTGCCCGCTGACCCTTGCGATGCCTACATCGAAGCCATCCGCCAGACTCGTCAATCGACATCAAGGCTCATCTTTATTGGCCCGGACCGCATCCCCAACCCCCGCACGGCACTAGGCCTCCCCGACCCCTGGTCCTTGGAGCACCTCGACCTACGCGCTTGGATACTCGCCCAGTGGCCCATTCTTGCCACCAATCCCGACCCCGTAGATTGTGACGAATACTTTGCAACCGTGGCCGCAAATGCCTTAGCCTATAGCCAAGTTGCCGATACATTATTGCTCTGTCATATCACTGAATACCCGGCATTGCATATAACAGTCCTAAGCCTGCCCAAAGTAACACAGACAAAATCCCCCCCTGCTTTGCTACATTCCGAACTGTGGCCGATCAAACCGCAACACCTGTACTTTGCCTTAGGCGAGACCCCGTTTTATGCTGGTTTCTTTGAGCAGAACCGCCAAGACCCCTTCGCAGAATTACCAGATGCAGGAAGGCTTGCCAAGCATTTGTTGCAACGCACCCGCGACATCGTTGAACAAAACGGCAAGGCGCTCAAAATACCGCCCGCACGCTTGCAAGCCACGCTGACTTTTGCCCGCAAACTCGCCGCGCAGGATGAGCAGCTCATGCCCGACCTTTTTGACTGGGTCACCGCCGCCAAGGGGACACTCGGAGATACCTTCGCGGCCAAGCTACTCGAATACGCACAAACGTACCCATTCGACCCTGAGCCGGGCCCCCAATTGCGCATTGGTCTCGACAAGATTCGCACACCGCTGGAAACCACAGCGCAGAACGCCTGGAACATTTTGCGCGACCTGCCCCGCAGCCTGAAAGCAATTAGCCTGCGGCGCGATCCCAAACCGGAAGAAACCAAAGCCTGGAAACATTCCTGGGACCAAGCAAAATCGTGCAGTCACTTGCCCGAGGATCTGCGCGTTGAGCGTTTCAATACCCGCGCACGCTCCCACACTCTGCGTAGCTTGCAGGCACGCAACGCCCGCAGCGCACCGTTTTCCTCTTCGCTTTTAGACGGAATTGACTTGCGTGAGACCATTCGCCACTGGCACACCGGCGAGCTCTGGGTCAAGGAACTACCTCCCCAGCGCGGCAAACTCGATACCGTGATTATCCTCTTCGATGATGATCATGATGAACGTTATCCGCATCGTTGCACCTGGTACGCCGAACACCTGCAAGAATCCACCTTGAGCTTCTATTCCACAGACCCTTTTGCCGATTTGATTGGCC
>Ga0209125_1003732_pt1 | contig 10140 bp, 7 predicted proteins | sample BarGraIncub1131A_FD_184503 | JGI IMG/M metagenome (GOLD analysis project Ga0209125, IMG submission 184503) | Arctic peat soil microbial communities from Barrow, Alaska - Barrow Graham LP Incubations 11-31A (SPAdes) (version 2) | ecosystem: Environmental > Terrestrial > Soil > Wetlands > Peat... | reverse complement strand
TAAAAGCGATGAAGCCAATACCCCGGATGTGGGAACTATAGGGCTCGAACCTATGACCCTCTGCTTGTAAGGCAGATGCTCTGAACCAACTGAGCTAAGCTCCCAAATAAAGACAGAACGATTGTCATGACTGACAATGCAAAAGTAATCTAAATTTCCAATTCTGCAAATAAAAAAGCGCACATATAAGTCAGGATAAATAAAATCTCAGTATCCATGTCCCCATACTTCCGCTCTCCGCTGTCCCAATATTTTATAATCCATTTTATCTAAAGCCTTCACCACCTTCTCCCTATTGACATAGAGCGATTTATTCTGATAATTATATAATCCCAGACCAATGTGAAAAAAAATACCACAAACAGCAATTATTTTCAGATACTTCAACACATAACCTCTTTTTGTAATCAACCATTGATAGCAATAGAACGAATATAAAACCGGAATAGGCAGCATCAGGTAAAAAGTATGCGAAGAAGGACCCTTTATAGAAAAGAAAAAACTAACAAATATCAACAACCATGAAAAGAATGTCAGCCATTTAATTCTTTTCCATTCCGTTTTTTCTTTATTCAAAAAGAAAGCTATAACGAATAACCCAACCTGTAAAAACCCTACTACAAGTAAAAAAGCAGCAAACGGCGTTATCCAGATTTGGCTTGTAATAACATTTAACCGTTCCGGAGTGTCACCGCCCAACATATAAGGGATCTCAAAACTGGCAAAGGATAGAAACCGCATCAATATTGTAACAATATTTTGGAAATTGCTTAAATTAAAGATGATATTAGAAGATGTACTTTTCTCCAATAAGTCCGGATAAATATAAGTCGGAATGAGTGTACTTAATCCAATCAGCATTCCTAAAAGAAATAAAGGAATGTAAATCATTAGTTTCCTTGGAGAAGTTCTGAGCACCTCCCAGAAGACCAACCCGGTAAATGGAATCAGCAAAACAAACGACATATGTAATTGCATAATAAGCGTTGTAGCTAATCCGATAACAAAAAAAGCAAGTTTAGGATGAATAATTTTCTCCTTATAAATGGGCAGAAGTTCGAAGATAGCTAAGAAAAATGGAATGGAGAAAACAAGCACGTATGAAGGGTTAATGACTCTGGTGCTATAATACAATGTCCAGGGAGTAGTCATTACCAAAGTCCAGATCAACCATTTGGGAATGCCATCGATCCTTTTAGAAATATACCAGGCCAGAAAACTTAAGCTGCCAAAAGATAATATGTTTAAAAACAGGATGGGCGACTCCGGAATTTTCAACAGATAAAATGGAATGCTCACAAGTAAACCTTGCAAAGCCCCAGGTATCTGCGTGTTTGTATAAACGATATCCGGTCCGTAGAAAGGCCACGTTCCTGTTGTAAAAGACTTTAATCCTATCAGATAAATCTGAAGTTCATCAACAAACCAAAATTCTGAACAGAGACCATAAATAATTCTGAAAACAAAAAGCAAAAAGATCAATAAGTAGAAATATTTCTGTTTCATAAAATGACAGTTGATTTTATTTGTTGTGGTTTTAATTTTAAAAAGTTAAAGATAGACATCTATTAAATAAAAAAACCGGTAATCAATTGAAAACCGGTTCTGCCTTTTATTTCACGCTGTTATAAAGTAGTGTGTGGAATAGCTACCGGTCTATTAGAGAAACTTCCATCCAACCCCAATATATCCTCCCAGCACTTGCTTGTTGCCTGTTCCCTGATGAATATAATCATGTGCCAAACCACAATTAATCCCAAGATGCTTGTTCCACGAATAGGTATACTCAAATAGCGAACTGAGACGCATTAATCTACTTGGATAAGGAGTTATCCACATGCCTGAATTCACAGAATAAGTGAGCAGCAATTTATAATGATCACTGGGGATGATGCTTCCTCCAATACCTCCATGAAAAGCATAAAAACGAGTGTTAGAAGTTCCAATCACCTTGCCGTTGTTATCATATATGACCGGGTAAAACAGTGGCGCACCAATCACATTTCCTTTGTAAGTATATCCTGATAAATAAAGATAATGGTTAAAATAATTAACAGGTCCTGAACCCCCAATGCCATTTATTGAATTAGAAGAAGGCATATTTTGGTTTCTTGTAAAGTAAAATTCAACCAATGCAGATGAAATCAATGATTGTTTTTGTTCCTTTTTCCAAAATAGTCCAAACAAGTTATCCTGATAATTTTGCCATTTAATACCGGACCGGTCTTCGATAGGATGGCATAAATAAAATAGAAAAGATTGGTTAGCAATCTCTTTTTCAATCGTCAGCTTGTATTGACCCAAATGATTTCCTGCTGCATTATCTCTTTCGGTCAAAGGAGCATTCGATCCCCCAGGTCGGTTCATGATGACTCTTAAATAATAATTAAACCCTGATGGTAATTTTCCATACTCAGGATTAGGACTTGTTCCTCCCCACCATGCATAATCATCTATACCTGCCGTAATCCTCAACTTTTCAGGATTTCCCAATCGCAGAAACAAATTCTTATGATGTAAATAGGGATTTTTAACATATTCATATTGGTCCCGAATCAAGGCCTCTTCATAAATAGCGCTAAAAGAGAAATTCTTAAAAACCTTTATAAAACCATTTGTTCCAAGTTGAAGAGAAGGATAAGGCCTGCTGTTGTTTGAATAATAAAAGTCACCATTTGTAGCAGATAGACCCGATAATTGTGTCTTTGCAGCCTGTTCACCAATCTTAAAAAGAACTTTTTTATATACAATGGAAAGAAATGCTTCATTGATTTGAAATCCGGTGGCTAAGCCTGTCAAAGCCTCAGAAACAAACGAAACCCCATAGCTAAACTTTAACCTATGCGACGTATCTGAAATAGAACCTTTAAATTTTAATAGGCCCAACTGATGATACTTTCCCTGCTCCGAAATCCTACCTTTTTGATTTGCCCATAACCAGAAGGGTAGATAACCTTGTGTGGATGAATAACTACGTGTTTCCAATTCCAGATGTTGTTCCTTGACCACTTGAGCAAACAGATTGATCGATTTGAAAAATATGAATATTAAACTCAGAAATATAGTTAACTTCATGTTATGTTTCTTTGTCGATTGATTTGTTGGATCAAACCTGCGTATACCCTTTTCCTAATTAAAAATATCAGGTTTTTCTACTTTCCTTCTTCTATCATCATTTTCTTGAAATACCCTTGAGCCAAAAAAAATCCTATTGCTAAAAATCCAGAAAGAAAACCACCTACTATCATACCTTTTAATCTTGAAGCTTTTTCTCGTTCTAAAGGCAATATTGGTTTATCTATCACCTGAATTAACGGTGTCTCTTTTTGTAATGTAATTTTAGCTATTTCTAGATTTTTGATGACTTCTCCATAAGCCGTACTTGCAACCTGCAAATCTATTTGTTTTCTTTGACGATCAACTCCCCCAATCTGTTTAGCCATGTTGATGTTCTGATCAGCTAATGTAGCGCTACTATACATTGAATTCGATAAAACTCTATACAAAGAATCAGCCCTATTTTGTAAGATATCTACATTTTCTTTCTGCCGTTTCGTTTTAATGCTGACATAAAAATCAGTTACCTGATCAGAAAGGGTTTCTAAAAACACTTTCGAGAAAAGTTCATTAGTTGAAGTACATGTTGCATCAATTAAACTTATTTTTTTATCTGGTTTACTAATACTAATAGCTTTTTTTATTAAGACTTTATGAATTTCCCAAAGGACACTGTCTTGTAATCTTGTTAACGAATCTGGATTTAGATTTAGAGGAAACTTTAATTTTGCTAGTTTCGGCTTCTTAACCCATTTATTATTGATATGATTAAATAAGAGCCAATATTCAATGAGTGTTATACTTTTGTTATTTACAGTAATAGGTGAAAGTAAAGTATTTACCACCATCTTTCTTGAAGTCATAATAGACATAATATTTTCAGAAGTAAACATACTTCCAGCGCTTCCTCCTAAATCAATTCCTGCCATTGATGCCAATCCAGCATAATTTCCTAAAGGACTGCTTTTTTCATTTTCAACGGAAAATGTAAGTTTCGCAATATATTTTGGTTTAGTAAACCAAGCAATAGTAACTCCAATACTTGCTCCTAGAAATCCTGCAATTACAATTAATTTCCATTTGCTTATTAAGAAATGCCAAATATTTCCGCATTTTAATATTAATTCTTTTAACGAAATCTCTTCGCTTTTTAAGTTTTGTTTAAGTTCTCCCACTTTTAAGTTTTATATATTTTAGTATTAAGGTTTCAATGCCTGAAATAATAAGATACCAATTGTTGCCATAGTAGAGGTGATGCTGATAACCATTCCAACTTTTGCAGCTTCGCTCATTTTCTCCCTCTTCTCTTTCTCGGGAACAATAATGTTAGAACCGGCTAAAACAGTTGGGTAAAAGTTAAAGCCCAGGAAATGGCCAGTACTTTTTATGTCTCCATTTGCATATACAACATAAATACCTTTTCGCAACGCCTTTTCATTTAATCCACCAGCTCCTGAAAGATAGTATCTTACTTTTTTACCTGGTCTGAATTGACTTTGACGTGGATTAAATACTTGTCCGTCAACACTTACAGTCTGAAGTTCCTTTGGGATTTTAATTATATCACCAGGAACTAGGACAATATCCCAATTCGTTCCGGGAAACTGTAATGCTTTTTCTAAATTTATGCCAACATTACTAGGGATAGTATCTTTTTTTTGACTTCTAAACATCGTAGCGCCCAATACAAATGAATTGCCAGTTAAACCACCACTTCGTTTAATAATAGAAGAGAGTCTTTCATTCGTGCTTTGTAAAGCATAACTGCCCGGATTTGCTACTTCTCCAGTAATCACTATATTAGATTGAGCCATATATCCAGGATCATTTTTTACCATAACAACATCAAAGGGCTTTAAGATAAGGGTGTCATTTGTTGAAGAGAATACATACGGAATGATATTGGTAGTTATGCTGTTTTTTTCAAAAATATTTACATCATTCTTTCTTCTGGCTATCTCAACTGTTTTACCGGCACTCTCTTTTAACCCTCCGGCCATATAAATCAGATCTTTTACATGCATATTTTCAGCGAATTGAAAAGTTCCGGGTTTTAAAACCTCCCCATTTATAGCTATCGTATAGGCTTCATGGATATTGAACTTTGAATAGACAAATAATGAATCTTCCTTTTTTAACAATAAGTCAACTTCACCTTTTAATACCCTTTGTAAATCAATAGATTGTACAGAAGGGGTTAGATCCTCATTTTTACGGAAAAGAGTTGCTTTGGGTAAATAGGCATCCTCTTTCAAACCATCAGCTTTTTTGATCAAACCAGACAATGTTAATCCCTCATTTAAAGCAAACTGACCTTCACGAAAGACTGCCCCCATAACAGTAACACGATTAGTAAAACGGTTAAGCACTTTTCCAACCATTAAAAAATCACCATTTGCCGGTTTTACAAGTCCAAATTCGCTTGATTTTACATCAAGAATCTCCTTTTCGCGACTAGTAACTCTGACAATTTTTATTGAGTTACTATAAGCGTTTGTTGAAAATCCACCACTATAATCAATAATATTTTGAATATAATCATTATCAATGGCTTCAAAGATAGCAGGGTGTTTTACCTGGCCAAGTAATGTTATCCTAGTTTTGTAAGGATTAACTTTGATAACATCCTGATCTTTTAAAACAAAATCATTCGATTTATCACCCTTCATCAAAAAATCATATATATCAATGGTTGTAATAACTTTGTTATCCCTGACCAATTGAATATTTCTGAAAGAACCATTTTTGCTTGGACCACCAGAAGCATACAATGCAGTATATACCGTTGCCAATGATGGAAATGTATAAGTACCGGGTGCAGTTATTTCGCCTATCAAAGTTACTTTGATGCTTCTGATTTCTCCCAAAGTTATCTGAACATTAGTTCCACCTCCTTGTAATCTTGAAAAACCATTTTTTTCTAAATATTTTGTTATTCTTCCTTTGGCTTGTTCAATGGTTAATCCGTTCAAAAAAATAGGACCGACATTAGGAATACGGATATAACCATCCGGGGTTATTCTCAGTTTATGAGTTGCTTCTGAATATCCATAAATATCGATAATTAATTGATCCCCAGTAGATAGAACATAATTCTTCGGGGTTGGCATATTCAAATTAGGTGAGAATGAAATCTGATCATTATTGAATATCTCTGATCCGAAAATGGTAATACTATCTTTTTGAATAATCTTTTCTCTCTTTTTATTAAAGATACTATCTGTCACAATTCTAGATTTGCGATCATCTAAATTAGTTTTAGTTTGTTGAGTGTCAATACTCAAATTATCCATTCTATCAATCAACTTCTTTACTTCTGATGGCTGTGCCCCTGCTGCAATTGCCTGCTTCTCAAAATCTGTAACAGAAATACCTTCAGCTGTTAATTTTTCTTTCATCTGGACGATCTGCTCATTCGTTAGTTCATCGGCCTTCATCGTTTTTAACTTTGAAGGATCTATAGATTGAGCCTGAAGTTGTACGGATAGTAAACAAATACCCAATAAAAGAAATAGAGATTTAAAATACTTCATATATATTGTACTTAATGTATTAAAATGCAAGTTATTAATATTTTTTATTATGTAAATCTGTGCCTAAATAAGGCTTTATTGGAGATAATTCTTTAGGTCTTTCAGGTAAATCCTTAAATATACTATAGACCAAGTCACTTTTAGGCCTAACAATAACCCATGCTGTCAAAAACATCAGCATAAAATCTGTATAAAATGAAAGATGTTCCTGATACCACAATTCCAATTCACCTTTATAAGGTGAAATATGATTTTTATAAAACTCTTGTGGATTCAAACTCGTTTCTGAAAGCAATCTTTCTTCATCCCTGAAAACAATAGATCCAATCCCAGTCAAACCTGGTTTAACATTATAAATAAATCTTTTCACATGATCAGGATATGGCTCAAAAGTTTTATCCACTAAAGGTCTCGGCCCTACAATACTCATATCACCTTTTAAAATATTGACAATTTGTGGAAGTTCATTAATTTTTGTCTTACGTAAAAAATGCCCCATTGGTAAAACTCTTGAATCATTTCTCATCGTATGGATACCGGTTCCCATATTTGGACTATTTTTCAACATTGTCGCAAACTTCCAGATGAAGAAATATCTGTTTCTAAATCCAATGCGTTGTTGAAAATAAAACACATAATGTTCTCCAGTTAGTAATAAACCAATACATATAGGGATAAGCACAGGCAAAATAATTATCATTGCAACCAATGCAATAATAAAATCTATAATATACTTTAAAAAATACTTATACATTAAATCAAAATTTAGTTTACATTTTTTGATCAAGATGTTTCCCTGTCTCAATATGAGCAAAATTAGGAAGATATTCTTTTAATACATTAACCAATTCATTTTTCGACACTTTTTCTTCATTAAAAAGTTTATTTAGTCTATTAAAAATATCATCTATCTCTTTTATAAGCCGTTTCTTTGAGTTTTTAATAACTCCCAAATTAATATAGCTTTCTAGATCCAATTCTTCCTGATCAGTATAAAACTCTTCAAATGATTTTTCTCCTGAGGTATCCGAACCAAAGAAATAGACAGGATAGTTTATTGAGTTATCATTTAAAAGTAAAGCCTTTTCTATTGCTTCTTTTTCTGATTTGCAAACATCCACTCCTAAGCCCAAGGTTTCCAGCAAGTCTTTTGCAATTTGGTCAAACCGAATCATATCTTTTTCTTCATCTAACTTTGGGAAAAAGATATCACCTGTTTTACCCATAATTGATGCAATTAAACACAATTCACCTGATTCTTGTGGAGAAACGAAGAAACGACGAATACCTAATGGGCATGACCACGGTTGCCCCTTCTCAAGCCGTTCCAAAAAACCAAGTGGAAGACTGCCGTTCGAAAAAGCAACATTCGCAAAACGTGCAGTTTTTATAGGTATTTTATTTGAATAGGCCATAATCAACTCTTCCATCAATTTTTTACTTGCTCCCATAATGTTAACCGGATTGGCAGCTTTATCAGTTGAAACACAAAAAAAATGTTCAGGTGGATATTTCACTAACAATTCCAATAGTTTTCTGGCACGAAGTACATTGTTTTCAATCATGGCCTCGATGGAGAAAATGTCTTTTTCGCTACGTACATGTTTGTGAGCTGCAAAGTTAGCTACGATCTCGAAAGGGCCTGTATTTTTGAAAATCTTTTCAAATACACGATCACCAAAATTAACTGGGTAGGTGATGAAATCTTCCGGAATATAATACCCTTCTGAACTACGTAAATCCCGAACTAATTCCGTTAAACCATTCTCATTAATATCAACAACAACCAGTTTTTTTATTTTGAAATGTAAAATAGCTTTTATGTAAGATGACCCAATTGTACCTGCACCACCGATTACTAACACTGATTTACCGTTGATACGCTCTAACATTTGCGTATTATATTTTTGAAAATCAGGAAATAATAAACTTTGGTTGCGACCAGTAACATTTTGATTAATAAATGTATCTAATTTAAAGTGTGGTTGCATTGTTTTTAAATTTGTAAAATACGAATGGATTAAAATATTTTAAAGTTATTTAAGACATCCATCGGCTGCCAATTAAGCTTGATTTTTGCTTTCTCATTAGAGAAAGTTAAAGGTTTAACAATTTTATCCAGTTTTATTGAATTTAATGGAAATTTATTGCCTATTATATCTCCAAAAAGGGCAATACTTTTAGCACACCAATAAGGAATTGAAACAGGTAATTTTTTTTGCAATTGATTAGCTATTAATAATTCTAATTCTGCAAAAGAAGGATTGTAATTGTCGTTTAAGTTATAAATACCACCAACTTCTGCCAATTTTGGAATAATTACAGCAATATCTTCTGCCATTAGAATACTTTTCTTTGTTTTTCCATCTCCAATCCGAAAATATCTACCTGACTGTATTCCTTTAATCATGGCTCCTAGATTTCCTGTAGGATTCTTCCCTGCAATTAAAGAAGGTCGAATGATTCCTAGTATAACATTATGCTTGGCACACCATTCTTCCAAAAAGTATTCTGCTTGAATTTTACTCAATGCATAGGGCGTATTCCCACTAAGTGGATGCTCCTCTGATATGTTTTCTCCAAAATCAATACCATAAACAGAAACTGTACTTATATAAATAAAAGCTTTTGGAATCTCTGATTTTTCTAAGGCTAAACACAAATTTTTAGTCCCTTGTAGATTTACATCAAAAAATAGTTGTTTTTCTATTTCTGTTTTAGGTATAAAATGAGCTTTTCCTGCAGCATGTAGAACAATATTATAACTTTTGAATATTGAAGGAGTTTCTTGAGCGAGATTTACATTATAAGTATCTTTATATGATAAACCTATTGTTTCTATGTCATATCTTTCGGATAATATAGGGTAAATGCAGTTACCCAAGAAACCTGAAGCGCCTGTGAATAAAATATTTTTTTTTTGCAAAATAATATTGTATTAATAATTCAATCCTTATCCAAATATTTCTGATTCAATTTTCATTATTGAATATTTAATTTTTTTTTGGCTGATAATATTAAATAAAAGTAGCATTAATACAAATAAACATTCACGTTTATTTCGTCTATATGATAAATAACCTGATAAAAACTGAACTCGTCCAACCTTAAAGCAGTTAAATGAATTATTGAAATTATTGGTGTATTTAATAAAATCTAATATTTGTATAATTTGAGAAGTATACCATCCTTTTATTATCCATTTTATTCTTTTCTCTATTGCATTATAACCATTATTAACACCTGTATCATTTGAAGCATGTTGTCTATATAGAATATAAGAATTTGTATCTATTACCCATTTAAAGTTCATTGACCGGGCCCATGCATAAATAGCCCAATCATGATGTTGGACATTGCTATTGAGTTTATTTGAAGAAATGTATTGCATTAGACTTTGAATAATACATGTCTTTAATACGAATGTACATCCAGGGCCTGGTGAACTAAACAAATAATCATACTTTGCCAATTTTGGTGATTTTTTAAAATATTTTTTTCTTCCATCTTCCCAAAATGCACAAAAGCCTGAACTATAACTATCTGCATT
>Ga0209125_1003731_pt1 | contig 10141 bp, 8 predicted proteins | sample BarGraIncub1131A_FD_184503 | JGI IMG/M metagenome (GOLD analysis project Ga0209125, IMG submission 184503) | Arctic peat soil microbial communities from Barrow, Alaska - Barrow Graham LP Incubations 11-31A (SPAdes) (version 2) | ecosystem: Environmental > Terrestrial > Soil > Wetlands > Peat... | reverse complement strand
CTCCTGTCACAGTGCAGACATCGCATCGCTTCTGCCATAGCGTTCAATTTATGGTAGCCCAAAACCACCTCGTCAAAACAATCCTTCCGCTTATTTGCGGGCAGCATTTCGAGCGGAAAGCGTTTGAGAGAGACGATTTCATCCTCGTCAAATTTATCTGGTATCTCGATGGCTTTCCCCTTGTTGAGTTTTCCTTGTCCTCCAAGTAATTTATCAATTGAAATGGCTGCCTTCTTACCGTCAGCGATAGCTTGAATTACCGTATCAGGTCCTCTGGCAACATCTCCTCCGGCAAAAACACCTTCCATAGTGGTCATAAGCGTATTGCCGTCAATTATAAATGTGCCCCATGGGGTGATTCCTATTTCATCCTTCCGGATGAAAGGCAAATCCGAATACTGACTTACAGCGGGTATGACAGTATCAACATCAAGAAAAAAATTCGATCCTTCTATAGGTACGGATTTGCGTCGGCCGGTTTTATCAAATTCCCCGAGCTTCATTTTGATGCACTCGACTTTTGCAACCTTGCCGCCTTTACCCTCAACAAATTGAACAGGTGCAACAAGTTCTAAAATTTCTACTCCCTCAGCAATGGCCTCGAGAACTTCATTCTCATAGGCCGGCATGGCATCAATCGTTCGCCTATAGAGTACAATTACTTTTTCAGCGCCGAGTCGTAATGCTGTCCGGGCAGAATCAATCGCTGTGTTTCCACCCCCAATGATCGCTACAGTTTTTCCGATCTTGACTGATTTATGAAGATTGACATCCTTAAGAAAATTGATTCCATGCAAAACCCCCTCGAGACTCTCTCCCGGAATATTAACTTTCTGCGGGAACTGCGTTCCGGTTGCGATGTAGACTGCGTCATACTGTGATTTCAGATCCCTGAAATTGCTGTCCCTGCCAACCTCTGAATTCAGATTGATGTTGACCCCGGACTGGGCAATTAGTTCAATCTCATGGGCAAGGACCTCCTTGGGCAGCCGGTATTCGGGGATGCCAAAGGCCAGTACTCCGCCTGCGACAGGCTGTGATTCAAAGACATCCACAGAATATCCGATACGAACCAGATAGTGGCCGCACGTAAGTCCGGAAGCCCCCGCGCCTATGATCGCAACACTTTTTCCGTTCTTGGGAAACACGATGTCGCTCTTGTACAGCTTTTCGTTTTTATGGGCGTAGTCAGCCACAAATCTTTTCAGATCACAGATAGCGAGTGCTTCGTCGGTGGAAGCTCTGCGGCATTTGAGCTCGCATGGGTGCGTGCATATGCGGCCGCACACGGCCGGAAACGGATTCTCCTGCCTGATCAGGTTGTAAGCGTCGATAAAGCGTCCGGCCGCAACGAGAGCAAGATACCCGGGGACATTAACCTTCGCCGGACAGGCGTTTTCACAGGGAGAGATAAACAACTCGGAGCAGACTCCGGCACGACAGTATTTCTGATGGATATGCTCTTCATATTCATTGCGGAAATATTGTATAGTGCTCAGAACAGGGTTTGGTGCCGTCTGCCCCAGGCCGCACATAGCGGTTTCCTTAATGGTTTCACCCAGCTCTTCCAAAAGCTCGATATCCCCGTCTTCTCCTTCTCCGCGGGTAATCCGCTCGAGTATTTCGAGCATCCGCTTCGTTCCGACACGGCAGGCAACGCATTTGCCGCACGATTCATCCTGAATAAAGTCCATGAAGAATCGCGCGGTATCCACCATGCACGAATCCTCGTTCATAGCAATCAGACCGCCGGAGCCCATTATGGCTCCGAGCTTCGTGATGGATTCATAGTCTGTAGATACGTTGAGATTGTCCTGCGTGATACACCCGCCGGACGGGCCGCCGATTTGCGCCGACTTAAATTTCTTCTTGTTCTGCATCCCGCCGCCTATCTTGAAGAGAATATCTCCAAGGGGCATTCCGATCGGTACCTCAACAATGCCCGTATTGACTACGTCTCCCGCAAGAGCAAAAACCTTCGTACCCTTGCTTGTCTCAGTGCCATACTGCGCATACCAAGCTCCGCCCTTGAGAAGAATGACCGGAATAGCCACTAAGGTCTCAACATTGTTGATAATGGTTGGCTTATCGAACAGTCCCTTTTGAAACGGGAAAGGAGGCTTTTGTTTGGGCTCGCCCCGATGTCCTTCGATTGAGGACATAAGCGCCGTCTCTTCTCCGCAGACAAAAGCGCCGGCTCCGATTCGGATTTCCAGATCAAACGAAAAATCGCTGCCAAACAGTTTACACCCCAAAAGGCCCTGCTTATGCGCATCTTCAATCGCAGCCGTCAGGCGCTCAACAGCAATCGGGTACTCCGCTCTGACATATACGTAGCCCATACCGGCGCCGATGGCATACCCCCCGATAATCATTCCTTCGATTAAGGAATGCGGATCGCCTTCAATGATGCTTCGATCCATAAAAGCACCCGGATCGCCTTCATCTGCGTTGCATACGATGAACTTGCGGTCACTCTTTGCTTTTCGGCCTGCATCCCATTTGATTGCTGTGGGAAATCCTGCGCCGCCGCGTCCTTTAAGTCCGGATTTTTTCACTTCCTCTATGACATCCGCACCGCTCATTTGAGTAAGAACTCTGGCAGCCGCCAGATATCCATCCCTTGCAACGAATGCATCGAGACTGTTATAATCCATGGCTCCGCAATTTCGAAGAGCAATCTTAACCTGTTCTTTGAAAAAATTTATATCGTCAATTTTCGGCACATGCCTATGCAGGGAGTTGTCATAAAAAGTATTCTGTATAAGAATTTTACCGTTAACAATATGACTTCTAACAATATCTCTGGCTATTTCCGGTGTCAGATTCGTATAGAAAGTGCGTTCTGGCAATATAAGGATAACCGGACCCACTGAACAGGTACCCATACAGCCGGTCTCAAACACGATTACTTCCTTTTGAAGTCCCTGTAAGGTAATCTCATCAAGTAAAGCCATTTTCACATCGCCGCAGCTTGATGAAATACAGCCCGCCCCGCTGCACACCAAAATCTGATACCGATATTTTGCAAGTTCTTCGTTGTATGCATCTTTAATATGCTTCAGGTCGGCAATGCAGGTAATTGTTTGACCACTCATACTCTTCGCCCCCTATGCTGCTCAGTATTGGGATAATATTGATTCCAGTTTATTCACATTCACTTGTTTGTATACTTTTTTGTCGATCATCATGGCAGGGGCAAGTCCGCATGCACCGATGCAGCGGGCAATTTCAAACGTAAACTTACCATCCTGCGTTGTTTCTCCAATTTGAATATGTAGAATATCCTGCAGGCGTTCAACCAGCTTCTTTCCACCTCTCACATAGCAGGCCGTGCCAAGACATACCCGTATGGTATGTTCTCCCCGGGGCGTAGTTGAAAAGAAAGAATAGAAAGTGATAACCCCGGAGACTTCTGACAAAGGGATATCCATTGATGTTGAAATCATCTTCTGCAACTCCAAAGGCAGATAACCGTAAATTTCCTGTGCAAGGTGAAGGACTTGAATCAGACTTCCTTCCTTCTCCTTGTACAGATCAAGGATGTTCGCAATCTCATCGTATTTTTGCTTTTCCTGATTCGTGCAGTGCTCGCATCTGACATTTTTTTCTATCATTTCATACCTCCCTGCTATGTTGTTCGCTTTGCATGTATAACTTGAAAATAAATCATGTCGCAAATCTCTGTCAGGAAACTGTCTGCGTTTTAAATAATTTGAAAATCGATTGTTTTTTTAACATTTTTAATATCAACATCAAAAAAACTGATTCCACTAATATATTAATAACACAAAAAAGCCGGTTTATCCGTGCAACTTCTACAGTTGCAGTCAATATACCAGCTCGCATGCTTGAATTATGTGCATAGTATATAAAATACACTGCACATACAACATAGTTATCGTATAAGCGCCCCGGCATTTTATGCAATTTATATAATATTCTCTCTTTTGTTTTCCTTTGTCAAGGATCAAAAGCGTTTAAACAAAGATAAACAAGGATTCAGACAAGAGGCTGTAAAAAATCTGGATATTGGATATTTCAGGTTTCCTTATCAGAATTGCTAATCCAACACAAGAGAAAGGTACGGCGGTTTTCCCGTTAATGCAGGAATAGCTCCCAGATAATGAATCATTCCAAAAGGTTGGGGCACAGCTCCTTCCAGCGAGCTGGCCGGCAGGCGCAGGATGTAATCATCCGCACCGAGTGTGTGATGTAAAATAGATACTGCAGTAGGTATATCGATCTGTACGAGTGCAATCTCCCTGATGAAAATCGTTCGCCCACGCCATCCGAAGACAGCATATCCTTCACCTGATTCTGTCCAAAAATAATAAACACCGTCACCAAAAGCCTGTGCGCCCCTGATTACATAATCAAGTGCATTTTTTTCCCATCGAACAAACAGACTGCTGTCTGAAAATGCAGTATTTCGCAGTCGAAAGAAATCCTGCACAAGACAAGGTTCGCATATAGATTCGCAGGTATAAGACGGCAAATCAGAGGGACGAAGCGTTGTGGTTTCAACATAAAACACGGTCGAATAACCCCGTTTTTCATAAAAAGCAAAAAGACTTTTGGATGCCGGAGCGAGAATGGCGGCTGTCTCCCCGTTCTTTTCCATCCAATTGTGACAATACAGAAGAAGCTGTGAACTTATCCCCTGATTACGATAAGCGGGAGCGGTTGCTACTGCATAGATATATCGTCCATTTTGCATTTCCGGACCGAATGCAAGCTGCACCGGCAGCATCGTCAGCATGCCGGCGATGACTTCTTCCACCTCGTAAACAAACATATTCTGATTTTGATGACGGTTTGAAAAATAGAAATCAATTGCCGCCTCAGTGTCGCCAAAAACCTGGCTCCAAAGCACTTTGAGCTGCGGGTGATCTTCATCTTTTGCAAATCGAATCATACAATTTTTCTCTCATTACTTACCGATAATTGTTTCAGTATTCAGCCAGGAGTTTGAGTTGTTCCGGGTCTGCAATTTTTATTTTCCCTCGCCCCAGTGTGACTATTCCTTTATTTTTCAATTCACCAAGCAATCTGGAAACAACTTCACGTGCCGTTCCGAGTTCAACGGCAATCTCTTCATGGGTGCACAGAATTGCAGTATTTTTATCGTTTGTTTTTTCAAGCAGCCACAAAATAAGTCGATGGTCCGTACGGTCAAAGGCAACAGCCTCGAGCGTCTCCATCACATCAGTCAAATGTTCATATATAGATGTAATTATAAAATCCTTCCAGGCCAGATTATTGCTCAAAACTTCATGGCAGACAAACGACGGCAGCATGAACAGTTGGGTCTTCCCTTCAACCTGTGCCATAGCCGGGAAGTCTTCCCCTTTAATTTGGCACGCGATGGAAATCAAACATGTTTCGCCCGGCCCAATTCGATAAAGCGTCATCTCCCTGCCGTTAGGCGATAGCTTGAAGATTCTAAGCTTTCCTGACATCACCATTGGAATAAACTGGCACTGCTGGTTCTGTTTCATCAACATCTGTTCATTAGGAAGAACGACCACGTGACCGGCCGAAAAGATTATCTGACGAGCTGTCTCCGGTATCTGTTTCAGGACGGGAAACAAGTCGTCAAGTTTGCGGATTTGTTCGAGTGTAATCATGTTCCCTCCCGTATTAGCAGAACGTATTCAATTCATAATTTATCATACCATTTTCCAGACCAAAATAATGAAAAGCCCCTCTGAGGATGTACCGGAGAGAGACTTTCCCACTCATAAAATTAGTATCATATATAATTCAAAAATTACCTTAATAACATGATTAAGGTAAGGACCGTATACAAGACTGTCATGACGCCAATCAGATATGTCCAACGTCTCATATTTTTTGATGTCTCATTTTCCAGAACTATTTTATATACTTCTGAAAAACAGTACAGTTTAAAAACTACCAGACCAAATTTCTCGATAATTCGATCGAGATCTTTCTTATTTACATGTTTGAGGCCGACAGTGGCAAAGTACTTTTCCATATCGTCAATTCGGGCTTCATCATGGTTCAGCAATTCTTCCAGTGTCATTTTATACCTCTTTTGTCTGAGTGAAACATATCAAAACGGCCAATTATGCTGTTTTAATTTTGGCTTCTATTTCGCTCTTCAGTGCTTGTTTGGATTTCACGCCTACACTCTGCATAATTACTTGATTGCCTTTAACCATGTTGACTGTCGGAATACTTGAAACATGGAATGCAGAAGCAAGTTCAGGCTGCTCATCAACATTGATTTTACCAACTTTTATTTTTCCGGTCATATCATCTGCCAGGCTCTCAATAGTTGGTGAAAGCATACGGCAGGGAGCGCACCAGGCTGCCCAGAAATCAATCAGAACCGGAACTTCAGATTGAATAACCTCTTTTTCAAAATTTTCTTTGGTAATTGTAAGTACATTATTGTTTGCCATAGTCTTTATCTCCATTCATTCATTTGATTTAACTTGATTATAGAATGAAGTTTCAAATTCGACAGTGACCAAGTCACACAACAAATTATCCGGTCAAATCAATTTAGAGTGAATATACTCAGAATCGGATTACCGGAATTCTGAATAACGCAGCGAGCAAAACATGTATTTTATCGTACACATGCCTTCGCAAAAAACCGATATGCTTCGTGTATCGAATATAGTTGAATTCAGCAAGTATGATGTCAAGAAATTCATCATTTATGTCCAAAGCGAAAACTGTATTTGCAGTAATCCGGGCTGCAGGAATAGTAAAAATACCGCTTCCTGCGCCAATATCACAGATAATATCCTGTTCACCTAACCCGATTCTCATCAAAGTTTCCTTCGGGCTTAGTTCTGCCAGGCGATCTGGATTTTCTAGCTTATTTTGTTTATGGTCCATGATGGTACTCTTTTTGTGTTTGTATTTTTTATACATTTAGTTTTCTAAATACATAGTATTTTACAAAATCTAAACACAGCATAAAGATTACAGTAATTTCTAATACGATAAGCACTTGATTGATTAGAATACTTGGGATAAACACTCCGAAGATACCAAGTATTCCAAAAGCAATTATTGTTATTACGTTCACCAGCAGCAAATTTTTGCCGGGTATTGATGACCAGAAATGTCGTCTCTCCCTTACTATCAGCATTCTGAATTGTGAATTGAAGACAAGACTCAACAGCACTATCGTACGAAGTTCATTCATTTCCAGTTTAAAAAACTTAATTCCTATAAAAACAATAAGCAAATCTTCCAAAGCAAAGAATAAACCGAGAATTGCCGAAGCTGCTGTTATGTTTTTGACATTCCATTTATTGGGTGAATCTGTTGATTTTACATGATCCGTTGCAATAGACATAGTCGCAAAATCATTGGCAAATACCAGAAGCGACATGCCCAAAAGAGAAATAACCATATCATGAAGCCAGAAAAAACCTATCGTCAGCAGGATTACAATTTCGACTACCTTTGTTATTTTATTTATAACCCAGGTTAACATTCGCTGATATGTCTGCCTGCTTATCTTTATAGCGTCGATTATTTCTCCAAGTCCCGGCTTGGTCAATACGATGCTCGCCGAGGCCTTAGCTACATCGGCCGCGTCGCTGACAGCCGTTCCCAGTTCTACCTGCTTAAGTGCCGGCGAATCATTTACCCCGTCCCCGGTCATTCCAACCATATGTCCGCTGTCCTGCAGAAGCTTTACGATTTTGTATTTATCTTCAGGATACACTTCAGCAAAGCCGTCACTTTCCCTGATTAAAGCAAGCTGTATATCATGGCTTTTCCCCTCAAGGTCTCCGGCCCGCATAATATTATGACCGATTCCAACTTGCTCGGCAATTTCCTCTGCTATCGCCAAACTGTCTCCGGTGAGCATGAGGCATTTTATTCCAAGATTTCTTATTCCTTCAATCATGCTTTTCGAATCAGTCCTGGGAGGATCCGCAATTGCCAGTAATCCGACAAGCTTAATCTTCTTCTCCTGTGTTATTGCAACAGCAATTGTTCTGGATCCTTTCAGCGAAAATCCATCGATGGCCTTGTTTACTTCAGCCAGCGTCATGCTATCTGTTTCTTTGCATAATTCCAAAATTGTCTGAGAAGAACCTTTATATATTGTAAAAGAAATATTGTCAGATTCGACGTTTGCCTCTGTCTTCTTATCTTTAGGATTAAACGGGATGTATGATATTTGCTTGTATCCTTCAAAGTCCATTTGAGTGGATTTGGAATAATTGATAATAGCTAAATCAATGGCATCCATGCCTTCCTCTGCTGATGCGAGCGCCGCAAATCTGACAACGTCGTCCTTTTTGTATTGTCCAAAGGAAATGCTGTCTACAACTGATAATTTGTTTTGCGTGATCGTACCGGTTTTATCAAAACAGAAAACATCAATCGATGCTGCATCTTCTATCGAATCAAGCCGGGTAACCAGCACACCCTTCTTCGATAATTCCAGTGCACCAACTGCCTGCACGATTGTCAGAACAGCTGGAAGGGCAACGGGAATAGCGCCTATCAGAAAAACCACAACGAAGGAAAGTATAAATAGAATATCCTTTTGAAGATAAAGGGCAAAAAGGGAGACAATGACCGATGCGGCGATTCCCAAATACATCATATATTTGACAATAGTGAGCATCAAGTCCTCTTGCCTTGATTTTGGCTTTGCAATTTTGACCAGCTCAACCGTTTTCCCAAAAAATGTATTGGTTCCCGTATTTACTACTACACATTTGCTTTCTCCGCGCTTAATGATGGAACTTGAATAAATAATGTCTGCCTGATGCAAATTTTTCGGTAAAGATTCGCCTGTTAATGCAGATTCATCGGCAGACACCTCACCGCTTATAATAACAACGTCAGCTGGCACCAGATCGCCTAACTTAATAGTGATTACATCCCCAGGCACAATATCTTTTGCTTCCAGCAGAACCCATTTTCCGTCGCGAAATACCTTTGCATTTATTTTCAATTTTCTTTTCAGTATTTCTACTGCCTTCTGAGAATTTTGCGACTGAAAATATCCAATGACAGCATTTATGGTAAGGAGCACAAAGATGATGACACTTTCAACATAGTGCTGCAGGACTATCGTAAGAATAATGGCAAATTCCAGGAGCCAGGGCATTGGACCCCAATATCTCTTAAAAAAATCGAGAAACGCATTTTTTTTCATTTCCGTAATTTCATTAAGCCCGTATTTTACAGCACGGGCAGCTGCTTCCTCAGAAGACACTCCATCTACGGATGTCTCTAAAAAAAGAAGTGTATCTTCGGCAGAGATTTCTTTATATTCGGAAGTATTTTTAAGTTTCACATCCATTTGAATCTCTCCTTTTCCCTGGTCTAAAAATGTCTATGCTGTCTTTCTATTGCGTCTGGCTCTGATGATCATAAATACAATCCATATAATGACTCCGGACATACTCACCAGCTGAGCAACTCTGAATGGCCCTGCCATCAGGCTGTCTGTTCTTAACCCCTCAATTATAAATCTTCCAATAGAATAAAGTCCAAGATATGTGAAGGCCACCAAACCATCCACTTTGTTTTTTCTTATGATCAAAATGAGAACGACAAACACACAAAGATTCCACAGGGATTCATACAAAAATGTCGGGTGATAATAGATTCCGCCTATATTCATTCCCTTTTGTATAAAAGCAGGAAAGTGCTTTATATAGTCATAAGAAACAGGGCCTCCATGCGCCTCCTGATTAAAAAAATTCCCCCATCTGCCAACCGCCTGGGCTAATATGACTGAAGGAGCCGCAATGTCTACAATTTTAAGAAAACTAATTTTCTTAATTCTAGTGAATATGAACGCAGTCAAAAGTCCAAAAATTATCCCGCCGTGAATTGCAAGGCCACCCTCCCGAACGTTAAAAACATCCAGAAGATTATTTTTGTAATTTGAAAACGAAAAGAGAACATAGTAGAGTCTTGCCCCAATAAGTCCGATCGGAAGCGAAACAAGCACAAGATCGGCAAAAGTGCTGTAATTGATATTTTTCTTTTTGCTCGAATATTTAGCAACCAGAATGCCCATCAGGGCCCCCAAAGCAATGCATATTCCATACCATTTAATATCATAGCCCAAAATCGTAATGGCTGTTGGATTCATTTGGTCCTCCCATTGTTGATTGAA
>Ga0209125_1003730_pt1 | contig 10145 bp, 12 predicted proteins | sample BarGraIncub1131A_FD_184503 | JGI IMG/M metagenome (GOLD analysis project Ga0209125, IMG submission 184503) | Arctic peat soil microbial communities from Barrow, Alaska - Barrow Graham LP Incubations 11-31A (SPAdes) (version 2) | ecosystem: Environmental > Terrestrial > Soil > Wetlands > Peat... | reverse complement strand
GACTCAGGAATTCACGATAGATTATTTTCAGTTTCCGATGATTGACAATACGCGCCTTTCCAATGATATGCGTTGTGCAGTAGTGATGCGTGATTTCGACTTTCCCAATTTTATAGAAGTGGATATTCTCTATTTCCCTGGTTCTCATTCAAGCCTTAAAGAAAAACCCTATTATGACGAAGTAGTGAAAAAGCTTTTAATGGACCAAGAGGGACATTAAAAATGAATTCATGTCAAGACGGAATGCCAAATCCCCCTTTCTCTTGAAGAATTAATATTGATGGTGCTTGGTTGAGCCATTTGGGTTGTAATTCAAGGAGTTTATTCCATCCGTAAGTTGAGATAACCATGAGTTGGTATTGGTTAATGAACTGTCCGTCTAACACCATAGTATTGTTCAGCGTAATATAGTTTGGGGCTTCCTGTTCGATCGCTCTGATGATTTCCTTGATATGTGTGTTTTTTCTTATCAGATTGTTCGGATCTGAAACTGTAATTTGAACTTCAGAATTCTTAATCAAACGTTGAATGTATTCAACAAGGAAACTGTCCTTTTCGGAAAAGAAAGGCACCACAACATGATCAAAGTTAACTGTGGCTGTCAATTTCTGAAGTCCGGATGTATGCCAAATGATCGGCATCAATCCACGCAATTCCTTTGTCTGTGTTAATTCTGAGGTGTTTAATGAGATTCTTTTCAGAAACGTTTCTTTGAATAACCTTGTTTACAGCTTTTTTAAGACGTTCCAGCTCCATTGGTTTTACAACATAATCGATGGCATCAATGTCGAAAGCTTCAGCAGCGTAAGCTTTGTAAACAGTAGTAAAAATGACAGGTTTACCTTTGATTTGTTTTGCTACCTCAATTCCATTGATACCGGGCATTTCGATGTCGAGTATGCAGAGATCAAATTCCAGGCCCGGAAACTCTTTCAGAAATATTTCAGGATCGTTAAAGGCTCGGACCACCTCTATTCCGTTGATTTTTTCACAAAGTAGTTTCAAGTACGAAAGCCCGGGTAATTCATCGTCCAGCAGCAAGCATCTTAGCTTTGTATTCAAGTAGGTCAATTTTTAGATTTGCGATATAGACGTTGTCCTCAGTAAAAGAGTCAAATTTGAAATGATCTGAGTAAATGATTTTCAACCGTTGTTGGAGAGCTTCTATCCCAAAGCCACTTTTTTGTTTTTTGATTGGTGCTTTTTCGGAAATTTTGTTGGCAACAGTGAGATTGAAAATGTGATCATTAAAATCAAAAATAATTGAAATAAATGCCCCGGGACTTTGTAAGTCAGCATGTTAAAATGCGTTCTCAATTAAATCGGTGGAAATAAACGGAGCAAGCAGGTTTTGATGATAAAGCGGCTCGTTTTCGTTGACCTTCAGTTTTACCATTAATTCAAAAAGTGGGCTTAGCTTGATTTTATTGATTTCGATCAAATTGAGAGCAAATTCAACTTCCTGTTTGGGTGTAACAAATTTCTTTCGGCTATCATAAAGGATATAATCCAAAACATTGGCCAGTTTATCCAGAGCAAAATAGGTTTGGTAAGCGTGCGACTGTACCGAATTTAGAATATTCTTGAACAAGTGAGGATTGAGTCTTGAATCCGGGTTTTCGAAAGTGACCAGGTGCTGTCATAAATGGCTTTACATCCAGGTTGGCATCCCAATTAATCCATTGCCCAAAAAATAAAGCATAAAGATTATATTGAGCATAGCGGCCAAAATCGAATAGAAATAAAAGAATAAAGGCATTTTCGCCCGACGATTCCTGTAAATGTAAATTGCCGACCAAACAGATGCTATTGCATAACAGATACCGCAAATAAGAAACAAGATGGATATTGGGTTCATGGTTCCCAGCAACTGGAAATAATCGTACCTTGTCTGTACCCTCAACTGATAGCAAAGCAGGACAAGGAAAACCAAGGACGTGGTAACCAGGGGCCACAAGCCAATCCATAAGGCCTTCTTGTTCCTGCTTTTCCCCAAAAACCAGACCAGGATCCAAAGTAATCCAAAAATCAGCGTGCCAACCATTGTTACAGGAAATGCAACCAACAAAAAACGAAGCGAATAAGCCCACCAGGTTGGGATTTTTTTAAAGTATCCATTATGGTGTAGTATATTGCCGTCCAGGGGATCATTGATCCATGCCAGTTCTACCCGGTTAGAAGTAACGGACCGGTATTCATTGTTACCTGTCGGTAGGAATTTAGTTATAGAATTCCCGTGGTGGGGAAATTTTATGATTAGAGTGTCGTTTTTTATCTCCACTTTTTGAACATTCTTGATGCGTTCAATAAAACCTATGAGATCGATTTTAGGATTGATAATGGTATAATATCCGGATGGATCGAATGCTATGCCAGTCTTTTTTCCATCAATTTCAACCGGCTTTTGCGGAAGATCCTTTGTCTGATAATATTTTACCAGATCGGCGATCTTATAGACCGCATCTTCATTCCCTCCATTGATCATAACGGCATATCCCATCTTGTATTCCGGAAGATAGGCGAAATCAGCATTGCCTCCCGGCAGGCTCCCACCATGGCCATGGTAAACAAAACCATGGTAGTCGCTGGCGGAATTCGCCAGTCCATACCCTTTCAACAATTCGGATTTTGACCATATTGGCATGCTTTCTGATCGCTCCATTCGCCGCAGGGAGGAATCGGAAATGAGTTGGAGATCATTGATTTTGCCTCTGTTCAAAAAGAATTTGATCATTTTGACTAGGTCTTTCGGAGAACCGTTCAGCGCAGCCGAAGGGCGGTACAGGATGTTAAAATAGTTCAAGGCTATGCCATTGTCATACAATTTTGCACCCGTTTTTTTGTACTGTTCTGACTGAAGATAGGTCATATGTTCAATCCCCATCGGTTTAAAAAAATGTGTATCTACATAGTCTTCGAAGGTCATCCCTGAAACTTTCTCCACGATATAGGCCGCTAAACTGGTACCCGCGTTGCTGTACCCGATGCGGGTTCCGGGAATGTACCTCGAAGTTCTTTCTTTGGAATAAAAATCCATTGCCTCCCTGAGGGTCTTGGGTTTGGGATCATCGCTGCCCAGCTCGGCAAAATGCCATTCGTCCCATCCGGCCGTATGCTCCAGCAGGTTTTCAATCCGGATAGGATATTTGTCTTCCCAGGGATTGTTGAATGCAATTTCAGGAACCAGGTCCCTGACCTTATCTTTCAGACTAAGACGTCCTTCTTCCTGCAATTTCAGGATGGCCAATGCAACGTACATCTTCGAAATGGAGCCAAGCCGAAACATCGTGCTATCCTTCACATCGACGTTGTTCTCCAGATCTGCCTTGCCAAACCCTTCAAGTAGGATGGTTTCATTCCCCGATACCAGCACTACACCGGCACCCGGTGTTTCGGTAACGCTTAATGTTTTCTGAATGGCGATTCTTAACTCCGCCAAGGTTTTGGGCTTGTTATAGTCCACGGATTCCGGGGCGGAAGCCTTCGAACCAATCAAGAGGAAAAGCAGGAATAAGAATAACGGGATTGTCTTTCTGAGTAGTTTCATAAGGATAAATTAAAGGCTAGACCCTTCAACTCCGTATAAAGTTGCAACTGTTTTGCAAATATTTGTCAGGAATTTTCGAGTAATTGTGAGTTAACACTGCTGCTTTTCCTGGCGTCCTTTGATGTTAAATCTGGCACAGCTTAGTTTTATTGCTTTTCCTCTTCCTCTGCTTGGAATCATTGTTCCATTGGTGGTATGGGTACTCAAAAAAGACAAGGTGAAAAATGTTAATGATAATGGGAAAGCAATTCTCGATTTTCAAATTACTTGGGCATTATTTTTATTCAGCTATTATATATTCTTAGTGCTGTCTATTTTTCTGCTTTGGAATTCTTCACTCACATTACACAATGATTACTATTCCAATTTTTTACGTTTATAATGTATTGATGATCCTCATTAATACTATTGTTAGTCGGATGGGAAAGAGAACTTATTTTTTCCCAGTCATTAAATTTTTAAGCTAAGACGTGATTGACGTATTTCAAAGAACTCAAAATGTGGTTTCAGCTTGTTCTGTTAAGTATCGGATGGTGGTCAAAATAAAATGATTATCTTTGGATTATGATTTCTAAAGCTGAGATAATAAACAAATTGCAGGAATTGAAGCCATTTCTTCAAACCGCTTATTCCGTAAAGGAGATTGGTTTGTTCGGTTCTTTTTCTGATGAAACCTTTAATGAAGAGAGTGACATCGATATTCTGGTTGAATTGTATCAGCCAATAGGTTGGAAGTTCTTTCCCCTTGAAATTTATCTCGAAAAGATATTTGGACGAAAAATCGACCATGTTACAAAAAGTGCTTTGAAAGAGCAGATCAGGGATAACATCTTAAAGCAAGTTAATTACGTTTAGTTTGAAAAAGGGAGATCCGTTTTAGCTATATCCGTGATTTATAATACTTTTGCCGGATGAATTTAATTGAAAGCAATATCGACAATGTCCGTTATTTGTGCAAGTTGCATAAAGTACAAAGACTATACGTTTTTGGATCTGTTTTATCTGACAGATTTAAAAAGGACAGCGACATTGACTTTATTGTTGATTTTCAAGGTGTAGAATTGTATGATTATGCAGACAACTATTTTGATTTTAAAGAGTCGTTGGAAGTTCTTTTCATGCGGGAAGTGGATCTTCTGGAGGACAAGGCAATAAAAAATCCATATCTCAGGCAATCCATCGATTCAAGTAAAGTACTTGTCTATGGATAGTGAAATTAAAACCTGGCTATTTGATATTCTTCAATCCATCTCTGAGATTGAAAGCTATTTTGAAGGAAGGCCTAAAAGATTTGATGATTATATTTCAGATATCAGGACCAAAAGAGCTGTTGAAAGAGACATCGAAATTATTGGTGAGGCAGTTAACCGGATCCTAAAAAAGGACAAGAATTTCAAAATCGAGAATGCCCAAAGAATTATTGGCGCAAGAAACCGGATTGCTCATGGTTATGATAAGATCTCTAATGACTTAATGTGGAGTATCGTTATTAACCATCTGCCAAAGCTGAAAGAAGAGATAGATATTCTGATTGCAGAATAGTTTCCGTATTTATTAATCTTCATTTGAACTACCGAGTTTTTATTGGTAGTTGCCTTTCCAGTTAGCTTTAATGATTTATGTATTTCGCAGAAGGAAAAAACAAAGAAGGAGGTCGTTTTCGACCTCCTTCTTAATGATGCTCCTCAGGTAGGACTTGCGGGGAGCGAAAGTATGTTATGTTAAGTAATGCTAAAGCACTTTAAATCTGAAATATAAGCACTCGATTTGTCGTAAGTGTCGCTAAAATTGTTTAACTTTATACTTTATCTTCTCTTTCAAATACTCTTTGATTTTCAGTAAAGAACTTAAGTTATGCCAAAGCAATTACGACCAAAGGTAATTTTTTTCGTCGATTCCGGAAATAAAAACAAGCTCAAACAAGCTCCCATTAAGGCAAACATTACCTTCAAAGGAAAGAGCCTAACCAAAATAATGGAGCATTGCCTGGAGAGCGATTGGAATAAAACCTCACAAACTGTTAGACCGCCACGGCCTGGTAAAGACAATAACCATGAATCAATCAACAAGAAACTTGTTGCGTTGAAAAAAGAGTTTGAAACATTCGCTATCGAATGTGAAGATGAAAGAATTGAACTTACACCAGAACTGATTAGAAAATTTTTGAACGGCGAACGAAGAGTTTTCGGTAAACCATTTTGGGAGGCATACGAAGAGTATTTGGACATTAAAATAATTGAACCTAAGACTAAGCAGAACTATACTCTGTACAGGACCAAACTGCAGGAATTTGAAAAGGGTAAGGGATACAGAATCGATTACCATACAATCAATACGGCATTTTTCGATCTCTACAAAACATACATTTTAACCGAAAAGGAATTGTCCTGGAACACGCTTGCCACAGCAATCAAAAAGCTCAAATTCTTTATGAACTGGAGTTTGGATAAACATTATCACAATGAAAGCGGTTTTAAGGAATTTTCCATTACAGAAAAAGAGTCAAATGTTATTTTCCTTTCTATGGATGAGCTGACAAAATTATACAACTACCCGTTTGAAAGCCCACGATTGAACCAGACCAGGGATAAATTTTGTTTTGGTTGTTTTACCGGTTTGGCCTTTTCGGATCTTGACGGGTTGACGTCTGAACATATCAACAATGGTACCTTAACCAAGTACAGGCAAAAAACGAAAATTAAACTTGACATAGAGCTACCTGAACCTGCCGTTGAAATAATAAAAAGGCATGAAAATAAATACAAGGCATTGCCGAAACTCAGTCACCAGAAAATGAATAAATACATCAAAGAATGTTGCAAGATTGCCGGCATCAACACCCCTACGATTTATAAAGATTTCAGCAAAGGGATCACTACAGAACAGATTAAACCAAAGCACGAACTAATCGGATCCCACAACGCCAGGAAAACATTTATCAGCAATTTTTACAACATGACCAAAGATATTAACCTCACTAAACAAAACGCTGGAATTACCCAGGATAAGACTCTCCGGCGGTACATGGGATCCAATAAGGAGATGGAGCGTGAGGCGATGAAAAAAGCGTTTGGGAATATGAAACCTTTAGTAGAAACAAAGTCAGATACTGAATAAGAATGGTCAATCAATTTTATTAATTAATTCCCTTATTGACATAAAATCATGCCCTTTATTTGCTGAGTCTTTGGAAATAATTGCAAGGTAATTGTCCAGAAATTCTAATTCCTCAGCAACATTTTCAAGATCTATTTTGCCGGTTTTTATCTTTTCCGTAAGTTCATCCAGGATCCGGCGGATGGCATTTGCATTACGACGTATATTATCAAAAGCCAGAGATCCTTCAACAAGGCTTCGTTCTATTTGCCCGGAAATTTCAATGTTTACCGGAGGAATTACAAGATTGTAACTTTCAATCTGGAGAATTCTGCAAATTTCCAAAAAACGGTCTAAGCTCAGAACATTTATCCCCTGTTCAATTTTCTGATAGCCAGGTTGGCTAATATTCAACAATTCAGCCATTTCCTTCTGACTGATATTTTTACTCTTCCTAATTTCTTGAATTTTTGCTAAAACTGCCATAACGTAAAAATAATACTATTCAGAGTATTTATGGTATAAATCGTATAAATAGTACTATGTGTTATTTTTACCTACAAATAAAGCACATTGATATAACTATAAATTATATTTGCATATCTAATAAACAATATATAATCTGTTAAGTTATGAATTCAGTAAAAGATTTAGTTGAAAGTAAACAAAAAAAATTCTTCCTGTTCAAACCAAACCAGGAGTTTTACGACCAAATTGAAATTAACCGGAAGCGATGGGGGCAAATTTATCGCGGAGAAATTTCGCCAACAATTGCAGAAGCGAAAGCCATTGCTGATTTTTTCCATTTCGACATTAATGAACTTACCTAACCAGAATCCCAATGAAAGAAGTAATGATTTTGTCAACCCCTTCTGAAATTGCTGAGGGATTGAAAATGTTTTTGGCAGAATATCAGAAGCCAAATCTTGAACCATCTTTTGAAAAAGAGAAAATGAGTGTGGCGCAAGCAAGCAGATATATTGATATCAGCTATCCAACATTACTGAAATGGATTACTCAGGGTAAAATCCGGGTGCACGGTAAAGGAAGAACTCGATTTGTCTTAAGATCAGAATTGGTTACTGACTATAAAAACTCAAAATAGGACTGGGAAAACCAATTGTATTGCAGACTGCTTCAAGGATAAATTAATGGAGATCAATAGTAGAGCTTAAAGCATGAAAGAAAAAGAAAGTGATATTCCATATCTCAGGGTTGGAACTAGTTATTTCAAAATAATAAAGCAGCCACTTGCATCAAAAGATACGGCAAAGAAAATAATCTCGTGGAGCATTGGTAATATTAAAGAAGATCATGATGATAAAAACTTTTATAAGAAAGTTCCTAAATATGATTCATTCTGCAACATACCTGACAACATCAATTACAAAAGAATTTTTGACAGCTCATATAACATTTATGAACCTATTGAGCATGAACCGAAGGAAGGAAAGTTTGAAAATATCGAGTTGTTTTTGCATCATATTTTTGGTGAACAGTACAATATCGGCCTAGATTATCTGACAATCATTTGGAGACAGCCAACCCAAATTTTACCAATTCTTTGCTTGGTTTCAAAAGATCGCAATACCGGGAAAACGACTTTTTTAAACTTCCTAAAGGATATTTTAGGGTTTAATATGACAATAAACACAAATGAAGACTTTAGAAATCAGTTTAATAGTGGATGGGCAAGTAAATTGATTATTGGTGTTGACGAAGTACTACTAGAGAAAAAAGAAGATACAGAACGGATAAAAAATCTTTCAACAACAAAAAGTATCAAAAGTGAAGCAAAAGGTAAAGATAAAATTGAACAGGAATTTTACGGGAAATTTATTCTTTGCGCAAATGGGGAAACAGATTTCATAAAGATTTCACCTGAAGAGATCAGATTTTGGGTAAGGAGGGTACCAAATTTCAAGAGTGAGATTATTGAACTTAGGAATAATATGAAAAAGGAAATTCCAGGCTTCCTTTATTTTCTGACAAGTAGAGAGATGTTTACGAAAAACACCACCAGAATGTGGTTTACAAGAGAGCAGCTTTATACCGATGCTTTAAGAAACGTGATAAATGGAGGCGCCACCAAACTGGAAAAGGAAATCAAAAATTTAATTATCGACATGTTATATGCTTCTGAAAAAGAAAGCGTTGAATTTATCCCGAAGGACATTATTGAATTGCTTAAACTCGAAAACAATGTATCTGTAAGTAGTACTGATATCACAAATATTATTTGCGATAAATGGGGATATAGACCAGTCGAGGAACCGGCTTACTATAAAAGATTCAAAATCTATTATACAAACAGTGGCAATTATGAAAAAAGTTATGAAAATAGAACAGGGAGATTTTACACTTTCAAAAAGAGCGAATTCTGTGAGAAGTGAGATAGTGATACCTATGTTCTTAATATTTAGGTTATTAATTATCTCACAATCTTCTCACAATTCTCTTACAATCACACATTTTAAGTTGAGAGGACAAAGTGAGAAAATTGTGATTCTTTAAACGTCTATTAGTGAATTAATTAGACTTTTTACTCACAATCTCACAGCTTTTTCAAGTCTTAACAATATAAATTCATAACTATCTTAATATTAATAGAATATGGAAGTTGTACTTGTGAAAGTTTGCGAAATCGCATTGAAAAAATGGATGATCCTAACCTAATCGTCTCTTAATCTTTTAGATAATATAAATATTGCTAATCAAAACAAATATGAACTGCACAAATGCCAATCAAATGAACATCGCCGGATTCCTTCAAAGCAAGGGATTCAGACCTCACAAAGTAGCCGGAAACAGCTTCTGGTACTGCTCCCCTCTCAGAGCGGAGAAAACACCCAGCTTCAAAGTGGACAGGGTCAAAAACCTCTGGTACGATTTTGGGACTGCCACCGGAGGACGGCTGCTGGACCTGGTCTGCAAGATCTACAATGTTGATCTTTCCGGGGCCTTGCTGATTTTATCCGGTCAGCGGATCGTAAAACCCGTTTTATCTTTTTCTGACAAGCAAATATCAGGGAGCTTTTCAGAGCCAAAACTGGAAATCGTCCGCGTGCAGCCCCTGCAAAACTATGCCCTGATTCAGTACCTCTCTCAAAGAAGGATCAACCACCGTGTTGCTTCCCTGTATTGTAAGGAAGCCTATTATAAAACCTACGCCGAAGGAAAAGAATTTTTCTCTGTTGCCTTCTGCAATGACAGCCATGGCTGGGAGCTTAGAAGCAAGTATTTCAAGGGATCCTCTTCTCCCAAAGACATTACCACCATCAAGGGAAAGGACTCAACAAGGGTTAAGGTGTATGAGGGTTTTATGGATCTTCTCTCAGCACAGTCATATTACAATATTCAACGCCCGGCATGTGACTCTATTGTTCTTAACGGAGTTGGGTTTGTAGAGAGATTTATAGCCCTGATGCCCGGATATAGCTACATTGACCTCTACCTGGATAACGATGTAGCAGGAAGAGAAGCCTGCCGGCGGATACAGGAT
>Ga0209125_1003729_pt1 | contig 10149 bp, 8 predicted proteins | sample BarGraIncub1131A_FD_184503 | JGI IMG/M metagenome (GOLD analysis project Ga0209125, IMG submission 184503) | Arctic peat soil microbial communities from Barrow, Alaska - Barrow Graham LP Incubations 11-31A (SPAdes) (version 2) | ecosystem: Environmental > Terrestrial > Soil > Wetlands > Peat... | reverse complement strand
CCAGTCCTCCTGCGTCTTCATCGTCTTGCGCATGAGCTCCTCCCAGGCCTCGCTGCCCGCCCACTTACCCTCGTTCTCGGCGAACTTGCGGGTGAGCTCCTCCCAGGCGTCCATCGACTTCTGCGCCGCCTCCTGCCAGCGGGCCACCCACTCGGCCAGCGGGTTGCCCTCGGCCTTGCCCAGCCCCGCCGCCGCGTCGAGCCATTCCTTCGACATGCGCTTCTGCATGTCCGTCCAGGACTTCATCATCTCAAGGCTCTGTTCCATCCATTCCATGATCGCGCCTCCCGTTTATTTCGATGTGTCGTCGTCCTGTTTGTCGTCGTCTTGTTCGTCGTCACCCGGCTCGGTCCCCCAGCCCTGCAGCCCGCGTCGCGCCCACTCCGACTGGGTCGCGAGCGTCTGCTCGGTCAGGTTCTCCCAGGTGTCCAGCATGCTCCTCGCTTCGGCTTGTTCACCGCCCTGCCCCAAGGCCCGACGGAGCCGACGCACCGTCCGCTCCGAGTCCTCCAGGCGGCGTCTGAGCTCCTCGTAGTGTTTGTTCAGCTCGTCGTAGCGGTTGCGCGGCACCACGCCGAGAAGCCGCCACGAGTCCTCGAGCATGGTGTGGAACTCCGAGACCTCCGCCGCGGAGATGGTGCCGCTGCCGCTCTGTCCGCCCTCCGCGAGCCAGAGCTTCATCCATGCCTCCAGGGACGACGGCGACAGCGGCCCCCCGCCGAGCGTGCCCATGGCACGCTGCGCGTTGTCGGAGCCGCGAAGCGCGTCCGCGGTCATTCGCAGCCACATCTCGACGGTTCGCGTGTCCATCAAATGCGCCCCGCGCCGTCGACTTCGATGACCCGGCCCGAGACGTAGTCGTTCTCGAGCACGAAGCGGAGGGCGTGACTGATCTCCTCCATCGAGGCCATCCGCCCCAGGGGGATCTGGCCTACGATCCGCTCGCGGATGTCCTCGCGGATGGCCTCGGTCATCTCCGTGGAGACGTATCCCGGGGCGATGGCCGCCGCCCGGATGCCGTAGCGCGCGAGCTCCTTGGCGAGCGTGACCGTCATAGCGGCCACCCCAGCCTTGGAGGCCGTGTAGTTTGTCTGGCCCACGTTGCCGCCCCGGGAGATCGACGACAGGGACACGATCACGCCGCCGGTGCCTTGCCGCACCATGTGGGTCGCGGCCTCTCGTGCGCAGAGGAAGACCCCCGTGAGGTTGACGTCGATGACCTGTTGCCAAGCCTCCAGCGACATGCGCTGCACGCTGCCGTCCTTCACTTTGATGAGGAGTCCGTCGCGCGTGATGCCCGCGTTGTTGACGACGGCGTCGATGCCGCCGAACGCCGCCGCGAAGTCGGCGAACAGCCGCTCCACCTCGGCCTCCACGGCGACGTTGGCCGTCGTGGTCCACACCTCCAGGCCCTGCGCCGCGGCCTGCTCGCGCACCTCGTCCAGCCCGGCGGCGTCCATGTCGCAGGTCCCTACCCTGGCGCCCGCGGCGGCCAAGTCGAGGACGAAGCGCCGGCCCAGCCCTCGCGCCCCGCCCGTGACCAGAGCGCGCGCTCCACTCACCTGCATAAGTCACCCCCCCTGCGTCGGTTCCTGCACCTGTGGTCCTCTTTTACCGGATGGAGGACGATACCGTCGACCGTGCTGACTGTCAAGCTCGTGAGCGATCCGACGCCGCTCGACCCGACCGACGGCAACATGCTGCCTCTCACGGGGCAGACGGTGACGATCGAGCAGCACGTGGCCGGGACGATCGGATACACGGACGTGGCAACCACGGTGACGGCGGCGGACGGCGCGTACTCGCTCTCGGTCAAGCCGGCCGCCACCACGACCTACCGGGCCGTGTGGGCCGGCGGGACGATCGCCACTATCGTCTACCCGGCGGCCTCCGCGACCACCACTGTGCAGGTGAAGCCCAAGATTACGTTGGCGCTCACCAAGTACAACTCGAAGAGCGGCAAGTACTTCCGCTACAAGCTCAGCCTCACGGTGTACGCGAAGGGGCCGCTCAAGCCGAACCACGCCAAGCTCGGCGACGGGACTACCGCGGGCAAGGTGACGGTGACGGCCTACCGGTACAAGAAGCCGACGCGCAAGTGGGTCAAGGTGAAGAGCGCGCTCCGCAGCCTCACGACAACGAGCGCCTACAAGTGGTCGTGGCGACCCAGAGCTCGCGGCACGTACCGCCTGGCGACGACCTTCGGCGGAGACGTGGATCACGCCGCGGGCGCCAGCCCGTTCAGATATGTGAAGGTGTACTGAGCCGCGGTTCCGGCCGCGGCGAGAGCGAGCAGCGGGACCGCAGCGAGCATGGCGAGACCGAGTCTCATGCAGAGAGCATAGCAGCGTAGGTCGAGTCGATTTCCCCAGACCCGACCTCGTCTTGTCCAGTAGAAACGAACCCCAGCCGGGCCGTCAAGACACACGCATTTGGGTTGCAGAATGGTTGCAGCGGGGCTTTCGGGAAGCCTCGCGGAGGACTCGTGGAGCACGATCTCCCTGCACATCAGTGGTGGACCGCAGGGGAGTCGGACCCCTGACCTCCGCCATACAACATCCACTCGTCTGCCGATGACCACCAGCTACTGCCACAGAGCGCGCTAAGGAGTGTGAAGCGGCGGGCCGGAGTGCCGGCGACTGGTACTGGATGTCCCAGTTGAACGCTGCGCCCGTTCGCCAAGCGCCGGCCGAGTCGCCCCCGTCGTTGGACCGCGGACGGGCGCGCCGAGGGCGCTTGTGTGGCCGTGGCCCTCGGCGCGTTCCATGAAGCCGTCGGCCCGGTCAGGCGGCGCGACGGCCCGCGTACTTGAGCGACTCCGCCTCGCGCACCCTCGTCAGGGCCGGCTGTGTCTCCACGCCGGCGCGCTTCATGTTCGCCGCGAGCTCCGGATCCGCCAGGAAGGCGTCCGCGGCCTCGCGGGACGGGAAGTGCAGATGGACCGTCAGGTCATTGACATCATCATCGTCGCGGTAGACCACGTGGCCGGAGCAGCCGTGCTTCGCACGGAGCGGCTCGCCGGCATCGAAGACCGGCTTCCACGCGTCATAGTCGCGTACTCTCTCTCGCATGATGAGGATCATGATCGCCTCTCGAAGGAAGCGGGGGCGCCGCTCCTAGCCAGAAACGCACGCTTACCCGCAATAGTGGCTTATGTCGCACAATTGCGGGTCACAAACGCGTTGGATGGCGTGGACGACTGGGGGAGGTCGCGTCGTCACGGAGAGGCCCGACAAACCCCGGTTGACCCCGCGTGCGCCCAGGTCTTGCGGTTGCGCAATGGGTTGCAGACGGTGGCTGGCGGGCCGCAGGGGAGTCGAACCCCCAACCCTGAAGCGCCCCCGCTGACACAGGCTGGCTTCCCCGCCGGGCCCTCGACCCCGGAGTCGGGTCGAGGCGCTCAACACGGGACAGTAAGCAGCGACGGCGCCGTCGCGAAGCGTCAGTTCTGTCGGTTTCGTCGCTTCGGTCGCGGCGGGAGGTAGCATGAGCAGCATGACTTGGCACAACCGTCGTCATCGCCCAGCCTCTTGACCATGTACATCGTGTCCGAGGCACTGTTCCTGGGCCTGCCTCTGCTCTCGACCGCGTGCCTGATCGCCGGCGTGGGGCTGCGCGGCCGGTGCCCACGGTGGCTGCTGATCGTTGCCGCTCGGCAAGCCCCGAGTTAGTACCTGACCGGCCAGGGCCCCCGGTCGCTCCGGCTCGGCTGGCCTCCGAAGAGGGATCGCACGTCCGGACGCGTAGCCGGGGGTGGGCGAGAGCCTAGGCGGTGCCGCTCACCTGCGGCTTAGTGAAATTCCCCGGGGCAAATGAGAGTGAAGTTCGATCCCCGGGGCTGCGGCTGGCCGGCTTGACCGTCCCTCAGGGCGGGGATGGCTCGCTCGACAGCTCGGCCTCTACCATCTCGACGTTGTCCTCGAGGAATCCCGGGATCTCCAGGGCGAAGCGGATGGGAAGCGGCCCTTCGCGCTGGGTGTTCCAGGCGCGGCGGACCTCCGTCCGAAGGTCGGCCCCTCGCAGGCCGCGTGCAAGGCCGGCCTGGACCGTGTCGCCAACCCATCGGCAGTAGCGCTCCATCGCGTCCTCGCCCGGGCCCCGCACGCTTCCAGCCGCGCCATGGCCAGGGAGCCACGTGCGAGCGCCAGACTCGCGGAAATGGCTCAGCGCGTTCAGCGAGCCGGCCAGCGACCCGCTCGCGATGTACGGCTCGCAGTCGTTGAACCAGAGGTCGCCGCACAGCGCGATCCCATCTGGCTCCACGAACGCCCAGAGGTCGCCTGGCGTATGGGCGGTCGCCTCGGGATGGAGTCGAACTCGGACCCCCCCGCCAAGCTCGATCGTCTCGCCAGCGGCATCAACCACGCGATTGTGGACGACGATCCGGACCTCGCGGTACTCGGCCTCGGTTGAAGGATCGATCACGCCGAGGATGCGTTGCTCCGCCACCAGCTCCTCGATGAATGGCGTCAGGTCGCGGCCGGCCCAGTAGACGAGCCGGTCCCGCGCGTAGTGGCTCGCCCATGTGCGCGCGGGCGGAGAAAAGTGCATCGCGCCGTGGGCGTGGTCGTTGTGGGTGTGGGACAGGACGAGTTCCCGGAGCGGCGGCCCCTCGCCCTGGTCCACCGCGGCCCTGAGAGCGCGCGCAAAGCGGAGAAGGTTGGCGTCGAAGACGAGGGTGGCCTCGGAGCTCCGGACGATCGCCGAGTTGCCGACCGGATAGGCGTCGCCGTGGTACGCGACGACATGCGGCCCGAGGCGGCGAAGGCCACCCGGCGGGTACGGCCCGAAGGGCCAGCCATGCCCGATCACCGGTCGATGCCCCCCTTGGCGAAGCTCCGAATACAGCTGAGTATGCGTGCTTCAGCAAGCAGGAGGCAGGCGCCTGGGACGATGCGTCCCGTCACCGACCGGAGCCCACGCCCTGGTCGCCTCGTCGCGGAGCTCCTCGCGGCATACGTCTCATCTCCACCGGGGAACTTCACGTAGCTCGCGGGGCATCCGGGTGCTCGGCCCCGAACGTACCGTCTGATCGGGATGTCCGCCATGGGGTCCCCATGACGGAGCACCCGCATACGGTGGACGTTGCAGTGACGCCCCTCCGATGGCCCGTTGCAGCTCGGGACGATGCCCGAGCGCACCAGCATCGCAGCAGCGTTACTGCCCAGCCCGCCGCAGCCCACGATCGCGACGTGGCTTGCCGCCAGCCGGGCGCGCATACCCGCATCGTCGTCAAATGCGACCGGCTCGCGCGTCGCCGGCCCCTCGGCGCGCATCGCGTCAGCCGCCTGCGATCGGCGGGAAGATCGCGAGGCGGTCGCCGTCGGACAGCGCTTGGTCGTCGACGGCGTGGCGGCCGTTCACGAACACCGCACGGGGCCCGTCCGGCAGTCCGAGACGGGCGATCACCTCGCCCACGGTGGCGCCGTCAGCGACATCGATGGGGCGCGCGTGGCGACCGCTCTGCGCGTCGGGCTGGTACTGCGACAGGTATGCGAAGAGTGCCAGATGGATGGTCATGGAATGAGCCATAGCGACCCCCGTGCCGCGAGTACGCGCTAAACGGCACGGGGGTCTGCTCGGCCGTCTTACTGCAGGCCCATCTGGGCAGCGGTCTCGTCCACAAAGTCGAAGACCGAATCGAGATCCTCATCTGAGACCGAGAACACCACGTTGTGGGGAGGCAGCTTGTCCTCGTAGAAGAACTTCGGCAGCCGGTCGTCAGCGGCGGTGAAGCCGGCCTGCTTGTTGTACATACGCTCCATGGTGAGCACTTCTCGGCCGAGCTGCATGAGCTCGGCGGCGTCCCACTTGTCGCCGGTGTGCGCTTCGACCATCTCGTGGATGGCGGTGAACGCCTCGGGGATGTCGAGGACGGGGAAGGCCACGAAGATGCAAAAACCCAGGCTGTCGAGCATGCCCGTGGCGATCTGCAGGTCCTTCGAGAGCGTGGCTTGGCCCTCAGGCTTGAGCGGATCGACCGTGCCGCCCACATTCAGGATGTTGGCGGTGATGGTGTAGCCGGCCGTGTGATCGGCGCCCATGGGCGTGGTGGCATAGGTGACGCCCATGCCCTGGATGGGCCGCGGGTCGTAGGCGGGCAGCGCCTGGTGCTTGACCACCGGGATGCGCGTCACGCCGAACTTCGTGCCCGTCGCCTCGGCGCCGTCCCACAGCACGCGCAGCTCGCTACCCGGCTCGAGTCCGGCCTTGAGCGCCGCGAGCGCGCCCTCGGCATCACCGAACTTGATGGCGCCGGAGTCCATGTAGACGCCCAGCGTTGCGCCCATCTCGATGGTGTCGAGGCCCAGGTCGCCGCAGGCGCGGTCGAGCTCGGCGATCTCGTCGAGGTCCCCGATGCCGCAGTCGGCACCCATCGACCAGGCGGTCTCGTACTCCGGCCCCTTGGTCTTGTAGTGGCCGTCCTTGTCGACCCAGTAGCGCGAGCACTGGATGACGCAGCCGGTGAGGCAGCCATGGCTGACGTTGCCGCCGCGCGCGAGGATCGTGTCGCGCTGCGTCTCACCGCCGATAGCGTCGGCGGATTCGAACGTGCCTGCCGAGAAGTTCCTGGTCGGCAGGCCGCCGGCCTCGTTGAGGATGTTGGTGATCACGTTGGTGCCGTACATCGGGAGCGCGGTGCCCGATACCGCATGCTCCTTCAAGGCCTTCGAGAAGCGCTTGGCGGCCGCGACGAACGCCTCCTTGTCGGCGTGCTTGAGCGAGCTCGTGCCCGCATACGAGACCACGAGGCCCTTGAGGCCCTTTCTGCCCATGACCGCGCCGAGGCCACCACGGCCGGCGAAGCGGTTGGGGTAGCCCTTGGGATCGGAGACGGCGATGCCGGACGCCTTGGCGAACGCCTCGCCCGCCGGGCCGATCGAGATCGTGGCGTACTTGTCGCCCTCAGGCCGCATCGCGGCGATCTTGTCGGCGACCTCGTAGTTGCCCAGGCCGGCCCAGTCGTCCACGCGCTGGAGGCCCGCCGAGCGGTCCGACTCGATCACGAGCACGTAGCGAGCGTTCTTGTCGGCAGGAAGGCCCTCGACCACGACCGCCGAGAAACCCACACGTGCGAGCGCGTAGGCCGCCTGGCCGCCCGAGTTCGACTCCTTGATGCCGCCGGTGAGCGGGCTCTTGGCGCCTACCGACAGCCGGCCTCCGTTGGGCGCGGTGGTGCCGCCCAGCGTGCCCGGGGCGAATACGAGCTTGTTGCCCGGACCCAGCGGGTCGGTGTCTGCGGGGACCTCGTGGTAGACGATCGCGTCGGTCAGCGCGCGACCGCCGTACTTGGCCCAGGCTTCGGGCACAGGTTCGGCGGTCACCGAGAGATCCGTCATGTTGACTCGGAGCAGGTTTCTCATGCGTTCCCTCCTTAGGCTGGTGCAGGCAGGACTTCGCGAGACGTAGATTGTCTATTCCCCACGTGGGCGAGGTGGCGACGTTTTTTCTGGGCTGGCTCCGCGTGATGCCTCAGAAGTCTCATGTGGAGACCGTATCCCCCCATGCGGTGTTGAGTTCAAGCGTTTGGGGACAGTGTCGAGACGTGGCGCCGCCGGCCACAACTGACGCCAACGAACCCCAGCCACCCCCACCTGAGCGCACGCATTTGGGTTGCAGAGGGGTTGCAGCAGGGCTCTCGGGAGGTCTCGCAGAGGGCTCGTGGGAAACGATTGCCCTGCAAATCATTCGTGGACCGCAGGGGAGTCGAACCCCTGACCTCCGCCGTGCAACCACCCACCACTCTTCGGCTGCCGGGACTGGCGACGCGCGTCGAGTGGACCGCCCCCCGGGCCCCCGCCTCTACGGCAACCAGGCCGGAAGGCTGCCCGCTCCCAGCACCTGCGCCGCGGCGGGAGCAGCCGGATCGACGATCCAGAGCCGCCCCCGGTCGACGGAGTTGCCGAACGCGCTCAGGGTGTAGGCGAGGCGGCTGCCGTCGGGCGCCCACGAGAGGCCGGTGGCGTCGCGATCCGCGTAGCGCCCCACTGCGGCGAGCTTGTCCGCGGCGAGGTCATAGATGTAGATCCGCGTGGCCTGCGGGGCGCTCAGCGCGATGCCCCAGAAGGCGATCCTGGCGCTCTGCGCGTCCCAAGCGGTCGCGTCGCGGCCCGCGAGCTGCGTGTTCTTCCTGAAGAGGCGCTTGCCGGTGACCACCGCGCGCACCGTATAGGTCGCCGCCACGTCGGAGCCCGTGGTCGAGCTGATCACCAAGCGGCCGTCGGGCGAGACCCGCGGGTCGCGGAAGGCGCGGATGTCGAAGCCGCCGGAATAGCGGTTGCGGGCGATCACCCGCGGCGTGGCGCCGCTGACCAGCCTGAGCGACAGCAGCTTCTCGCTGACGAGGCGGGTGCCGGGCTGATCCGGGTCGCGGCCGGCATCGCTGAGGCGCACGTAGACCAACCTGGGGGCCTGCGCCGCCACCGAGGGCTCAGTGCCCTGCAACTTGCGGAACCAGGCCGACTTGCCGGTCGCGACGTTGAGCACGTAGAGGCGGTCGTTCAGCGCGTAGGCGCCGATGGCCGTGCGCGACCCTGAGACGAGGAGCCTGCTGTTCGAGAGCCAGGTGATCGCGTCGACCTGCTTGACGCCGCGCGCTGACAGCGAAAGGGCCCTGAGCGTCCCGGCAGCGATGTCGTAGACGAAGACCCGCGGGCCCCTGGTGGACGGCAGCAGGGCCAGCCTGACCCCGCTAGGCGACGCTTCGATCTGCTCCGGCCGGAACGACAGGTCGACGAGTTTGGTCGCGCCGGCGGCGGGCGCGACGCTCCACAGAGCGTCGCGTCCGGCCTCCCGGCGCACCACGGCGATCGACGACGGCTGTGGCGTGGGTATGGAGTGCGGCATCGGCGCGGCGGCCGTAGAGGTGTGCGAGGATGCCGTGCTCGCACGCGCGCTCCCGCCGAGCATTTGGGACCCGCCGATCAGAGCGACGGCGATGGCGAGCGCGCCGACGGCCACGACCGTCAGGCCCGACGCTGTTCTCGGCTGGCGCATGGTTACCCCCTAGATTCCGCTTTGCGATCACGCGCAGCAGGCAGTGCTCGAGATACCGTGGCGGCAGCCGCCGTTGTCGCGCCCGTGCCGAGCGTGGATACATCTCTTTCCCACCCTTGGTTCACGGCCAAACTCGCAACGACCGGAGCGCAGCGGGCCTGCGGCTCGCTGTGCTCCGCTACGTCGAGGGCTTCTACAATCCGCACCGGTGGCACCGCGATCAAGGTTCGCATTCTGGTGGGTGGGTCTGTGCCGGTACGCCCGCCAGTGCTTCCGGGCTAAGGATCTCGTCGAGCCGCTCCTTGCTCAGAAGTCCACTGGACAGGACGATGTCGTGCACAGTCCGACCTGTCGCGGCGGCCTCTTGCGCGACAGCGGTGGCCTGGGCGTATCCGATGATGGGGTTGAGCGCGGTCGCAAGCCCGATTGAGTTTTGCACCTGGGTCCTGAGGTGGCTGACGTTTGCGGTGATTCCTCCGACGCAACGTTCAGCGAGGGTGCGACATCCCATCTCTAAGTGCGTGATGCTTTCGAAGAGGGCGTGCGCGATGATTGGTTCGAACGCATTGAGCTGTAGCTGACCGGCTTCAGCGGCAATGCTGACGGTGACATCGTTTCCGATGACTTCGAAGGCAATCTGGTTGACTACTTCCGGGATGACCGGGTTGACCTTCCCGGGCATCATGCTCGAGCCGGCCTGCACCGGGGGCAGGTTGATCTCATTTAGTCCTGCCCGAGGGCCGGAGGACAGGAGCCTTAGGTCGTTGCAGATCTTGGACAGTTTGACGGCAACACGCTTGAGTACACCAGAGATTTGGACGAAGGACCCCGAGTCCTGGGTGGCTTCGATGAGGTTCGGCGAAATGGTCAGCGGAATACCGGTGACCTCGGTCAGGTACCGACATGCCAACTCGCTGTAGCTTGGCGGGGCGTTGAGTCGCGTTCCGATGGCAGTGCCACCCAAGTTCACCTCCTCGATGAGTCGACAGGCTTCAGCGAGTCGGTGCTCATCTTCACCGATCATGATCGCGTAGGTCGTAAACTCCTGTCCGAGCGTCATGGGGACGGCGTCCTGGAGCTGCGTACGTCCAACCTTCACTACCTCGGTCAAGGTGGCCGCTTTGACGGCGAAGGTGGTGCGCAGAATACCCA
>Ga0209125_1003728_pt1 | contig 10152 bp, 4 predicted proteins | sample BarGraIncub1131A_FD_184503 | JGI IMG/M metagenome (GOLD analysis project Ga0209125, IMG submission 184503) | Arctic peat soil microbial communities from Barrow, Alaska - Barrow Graham LP Incubations 11-31A (SPAdes) (version 2) | ecosystem: Environmental > Terrestrial > Soil > Wetlands > Peat... | reverse complement strand
CATTCAGAACAGCATTTCTGCCGAAGGCTTGGATGTATGGAATCACTCATTCGGAAGTACACTGGGTGGTGAAAATACCTCCTTCCTGCGTAACCTGTATGCTTGCAACACGGGTCGCAATCCGTCCGTGGGCTGGTTTGGCATTTTCAATTTCGTAAACAACGTGGTGTTCAACTGGATGCACCGCAGCATGGATGGTGGAGACTATCGCGCCATGTACAACGTCATCAACAACTATTACAAACACGGCCCCGTCACACCCAAAGACGGTCCTTTGTCTACCCGTTTTTTGAAACCCGAATCCGGACGCAGCAATGTGAAACAAAGAGTATATGGCCGTGTCTATGCCATAGGTAACATCATGGAAGGCTACCCGGAAGTCAGTAAGGACAACTGGGCAGGTGGCATCCAGGTGGAAGATATGAAAGATTGCGGTGAATTCACCCAATCCATGAAGGTGAACAAGCCTTTCCCCATGCCTCAGACTTCCATTCTTTCAGCTGACAAAGCGTATGAATTTGTGCTCGACAATTGCGGTGCAACCTATCCCAAGCGGGATGTTGCAGATGCCCGCATTGTGAAAAATGTTCGCACTGGTGTCATTCAGGTATTAGCTGGTGTCAATACAGACAGCATCCCCAAGTTTAAATACCGCCGTTTGCCTGTGGATTCCTACAAACAAGGCATCATTACGGACATCAGCCAGGTGGGTGGCTGGCCCCTACTGAAAGGTACACCCCGCAGCGACCGCGACAAGGATGGTATGCCAGACAGCTGGGAAATTAAATATGGTTTGGATCCGGACAATGCGGCGGATGCCATTGCCGACTGCAACGGTGACGGTTACACCAACATCGAAAAGTACATCAACGGCATGAATCCAAAAAAGAAAACGGACTGGACCAAAGCAAGGAATAATTTTGATACGTTGGCTAAGAAAAAAGGAGATCTGGCTGAATGAAAAAGTTTGTTTCAATTGTTGCATTGACCCTGATGTTGTTGCCCGCTTTTGCGCAACAACAATCAGCGGATGCCTACCGGAAGGTTTTGGCCGCTCGTACGGACAAAATCGTCCAGATGCTGGGTGTCACGGATGCTGCCCAATACAAAAGGGTAGTGGCTATGGTGATCAATCAGTATGCCACGGTCGGAAGCATTCAGGATGTGGCCGATTCAACAGTTAAAGCATTGAAAACGGAAGGTTTGGATAAAGAAACACTCGATGTTCAGCGCAAAGCGTGTCAAAATGAACGGGATGCCCAATTGTACAGCCAGCATGCGGCCTTTTTGGCTCAGTTGCAGGGTGAACTCAATCCCGAACAGGTGGAAGGTGTGAAAAACGGTTTGACTTATAATGTGCTGAATGTCACCTACAAAGCTACGCTGGAAATGATTCCGAGCTTGAAAGAGGATGAAAAGCTCCAAATCCGTATCTGGTTACTGGAAGCACGCGAACATGCCATCGATGCCTCTTCATCCGATTCGAAACACGGTTGGTTCGGCAAATACAAAGGTCGCATCAACAATTACCTGTCCGCCAGAGGGTACGACCTGACCAAGGAACGTGCCGCCTGGGCAGAACGCAATAAACAACAAAAAACGAATCCATGAGGCCTTATCGGGGTTTGATCTTCTTTTTGCTGACGACGCTGGCTGTTTCTGCACAGAAACCGGCAAAACCAGTGTTTCCGCTGAGTCTTGGACAAGGCGGCAAGCTGGTTTATGTACCAGATGAAAAAGGCAATCAGATTCCCGATTTTTCGTATTGCGGTTTTGAGAAATCCGAGAAACCCATCCCGTTCGTGCCTGTTCGGGTGGTGGTTTCCCCCATCCAGAGTGATGCCACAGGGCGCATTCAGGCCGCTTTGGATTATGTGGCCGGTCTTCCGGCCGATGCTCAAGGCCTTCGTGGAGCTGTATTGTTGCAAAAAGGTCGTTTTGAAGTGGCCGGAAGCCTGAAAATGAGCGCTTCGGGCGTGGTTTTGCGCGGTTCGGGCATGGGCGAGGGCGGAACACTGCTTTTTGCTTCAGGCAGCGACCGTGAAACGCTGATCCATATAGTTGGCGGTAAACGGAAGATGGGTGCAGGTGTTCCTGTAACCAATACCTACCTGCCTGTCAATGCGATGCGACTCACGGTTGCTCCAGTCAGTTTGAAGATAGGCGACCGCATCCGAATACGTCGTCCGTCTACCGTGGAGTGGATTAAGGCCACCGGAACAGAGCGTTTCGGAGGTGCGGAATCCGCCATCGGATGGAAACCTGGCAATCAGGATATTTACTGGGACCGAACTGTCAAGGCCGTTTCAGGTTTTGAACTGCAATTGGATGCTCCGCTCACGACCGATATGGATCCTGTTTTTGCGGTGGATACGGTCTATGCCGTTTCCTGGCCGGATCGAATGCATCATTCCGGTGTTGAAAACCTGCAATTGGAATCCGCTTGGGATTCCTCCAACCTGAAAGACGAGAACCACCGCTGGATGGCCATCGTCATTGAGAACGCTGAAAACAGCTGGGTGCGAAGGGTCACTTTCCGCCATTTTGCCGGTTCAGCCGTTTATACATTGGAAACTGCCGCACAGATTACGGTGGAAGACTGCAAGTCGTTTGAACCCATTTCTGAAATAGGTGGCTACCGCCGGAATACCTTTATGAACGATGGGCAACTCAATCTTTTCCAGCGTTGCGTGGCCGAACAAGGTTATCATGATTTCGCCCTTGGTCAATGCGCTGCCGGGCCGAATGCATTCGTACAATGTTTTTCCTCTTTGCCGTATAGCTTCAGCGGAACGCTTGGTTCCTGGGCTTCCGGTATACTTTTCGACAACGTCCGTGTGGATGGTCAGGCGCTCAATTTTTCCAACCGCCGTCAGGATGGCCAAGGTGCAGGCTGGTCGGCAGCGAACTCTGTTTTCTGGCAGTGCAAGGCTGCTGTGATCGATTGCCCCAAACCGCCAATGGCGCAGAACTGGGCCTTCGGAAACTGGTGTCAGTTCCAAGGTGACGGATTTTGGACGGCTTCCAGCGAAAGCGTTTCTCCTCAGAGTCTTTTTTACGCACAGTTGGCAGAACGGCTCGGTGTAATGGTGGCCTGGGCAGGTTTGATGCCTGAGCCGGGAGAAGCCTCCAGCAGTCCAACCTACGAAGTGGCTGCTGCTTTGAGTCAGGAAGCCAAATATCCGGCACGGACTTTAGCTGAATGGATCGATACGTTGATTTTGCGTCAACCCATTTCACTGGATGCGACTGGTTCAAAAAAGCTGGAAGAACTCAAAGGGACTACCACCAAAGCGGAGACCATTGCCGCTCCGATGACCGTCACCAATGGTTGGCTGGTTCGTGGCAACAGTTTGGTGCTAGGTGCTCGCCGGGGAGTAAGCTGGTGGAACGGCAATTTGAAGAATAATTTCCTGAAAACCGGAGCCAGCCCCCATTTGACACGCTGGGTTCCCGGGCGCACCGGTATAGGTTTTACGGACGATCTGCAGGAACTTACAGACGAAATGTGCCAGGAGGATGTGGTTGCCACCGATTATAATTATGCCCTCTGGTACGACCGCCGCCGCGACGACCACATTCACGAACGCCGCATGGACGGGGATGTCTGGGCACCTTTTTATGAACTCCCTTTTGCCCGGAGCGGACAAGGCCTGGCCTACGACGGACTGAGCAAATACGACCTGACCAAATGGAACAGTTGGTACTGGAAACGGTTGAAGACTTATGCCGATTTGGCTGATCAAAAGGGTCTGGTGCTTTTTTATCAAAATTTCTTCCAGCACAACATTATTGAAGCAGCTGCGCATTGGGCCGATTGCCCTTGGCGGACAGCCAACAACATCAACGGAATGGGTTTCCCGGAACCCGTGAATTTTGCCGGTGACAAACGCATTTTCTTTGCCGATCAGTTCTACGATCTGACAAATGCCACCCGTAAAGCCTTGTACAAAGGATATATAAGGAAGTGTCTGAACAATTTCAAAGACAACAACGGCGTGATTCAATTCATCGGCCACGAATACACCGGTCCGAAAGCTTTTGTGGAATTCTGGCTGGATGTGATCGGTGAGTGGGAGCAGGAAACGGGCAAGAATGCCCTGGTTTGCCTGAGCACGACCAAAGATGTGCAGGATTCCATACTGGTTGAACCCAAGTACAACAAATTGGTGGAAATCATCGACACCAAGTACTGGCGGTACGAAGCCAATGGTAAAATGTATGCACCTCCGGGTGGTATGAGTTTGGCACCCCGTCAGCATTTACGCCTGAAACAGCGGAAAATTGATTTGGTCAAAGGGAATGCACCTTCTGAAAAGGCTTCTGCAGCCCTAAGTCCAGACGATATCATGTATTGGACCGTGCGCGATTACCGGGATTTGTATCCCCAGAAGGCAGTCCTTTATTCATCCGACGTGGCCTGGGCTGGCTGGCCTGCGTTCATGGGCGGCGGTTCCGTTTGCGGGTTGCCTGCAAACCTGCCGAAAGCTTTTTTGGAAAGCGTGGTTCATTTGAAACCCATGGACAGTATGGATCCGGAACGCTTCTGGTTGTTGGGAAATCCTTTGGCATTCATTTTATATGTAAAAAAAGGCGATACGGCTGAACTGGATCTGACGGGTCTAACCGGTTCATTCAATGCACAATGGATAAACACGCGCAGCGGTGAAGTCCTGGGAAAATCATTTAAAGTGATGGGTGGCAAACCCGTTTCGCTGCCTGCGCAAAGTCAAACTATTTTGTGGTTGTTTAAATGAAGCGTATAAAACAATGAGGCGTATGAAAACACTGTTGACATGGATTGTTGTTTTGTTGTTCCCGCTGATGGCAGGAGCCGGCGTGAAACCCGTGTACTTTTTCACGTCCTTCAACGAACCCGCTACGGACGGTCTGCGTTTGCTTTACAGCTACGATGCCCGTCACTGGACTGATTTAGGGGCGATTCTGCTCAAGCCCCAGGTCGGTAACCAGAAAGTGATGCGCGATCCGTCCATCGTTCAGGGACCGGACGGCACCTTCCACCTGGTTTGGACGTCCAGCTGGCGCGGGGACCTCGGTTTCGGCTATGCCTCTTCCAAAGACCTCGTCAACTGGTCGAAGCAAAAGCTCATCCCGGTGATGGCGCACGATACCAGCACGGTCAACGTTTGGGCGCCCGAACTTTTTTACGATGCAGCCACCAAAAAATTCATCATTGTCTGGTCTTCCACCGTGCCCTTTAAATTTGCGAAAGGCGCTGAAGAAGAGCGGAACAATCATCGGCTGTACTATACCACGACCACCGATTTCAAAACTTTTTCTAAGTCAAAATTATTCTTTGATCCGGGCTATAGCGTCATCGATGCCATGATCGTAAACCGTGGAAAAAATGATTATGTGCTGGTGTTCAAGGATAATACCCGTCTGGAGCGCGATATCAAGGTGACTTTCGGTAAAACAGCGCTGGGGCCCTGGACCAACGTTTCCAAAGCATTGAGCGGATTCTGCACCGAAGGACCGACCACCGTCCAAGTAGGAGCGGAGTGGCTAATCTATTTCGATGCTTACAAGGATATGCGGTATTCAGCCCTGAAAACCACTGATTTTAAAACCTTTACCGACGCGAATTCAGAAATTGAGGTTCCCAAAGGTCACAAACATGGCAGTATTTTTTTAGGTGACGAAAACCTGCTGAAAAAGTTGCAAGTGGCCACGGATCCTTCCAAACTGGTGCATTACAGCGGCACCACCCTTTCCAATGTGGATTACCACCACGGCATGTTGGCTCCGGCTGTCGGTGTGCACAACGTTCAGGTGATGCGGGCTTCACGCGAGCATCCGGAGCTGACCGACGGTTTTGGCTTCACCTACAACCATGCGCCGATGATGGCCTATTGGAACAACACCTTATATATTGAGTATTTGAGCAATCCGACAGGAGAACATATCCCACCGGGCCAAACCTTGTTGGTGAAATCCTCCGATTTGGGCAAAACCTGGTCCAAACCCGATCTGATTTTCCCGCCGTATCAAGTACCCGATGGCTTTAAGAAGGAAGGCAACTCAACGGTGGCCAAAAATCTGCAAGCCGTCATGCACCAGCGTGTCGGATTCTGTGTTTCAAAATCCAATCGCCTGTTGGCACTGGCTTTCTATGGTGTTTCACTGGATGCCAAAGACGACCCCAACGACGGAAACGGTATTGGACGCGTAGTGCGCGAAATGCTACAGGATGGCAGTTACGGACCGATTTACTTCCTGCGCTACAATCACGGATTCTCCTCGACAAATACGAATTATCCCTTTTATACTAGCAGCAAGGACAAGGATTTCGTTCAGTCCTGCATGGACATCTTGAACAATCCGCTGTATATGATGCAAACGGTCGAAGAAGCCGATAGCAACGACCCGAAAATTCCTTTGCAGAAACTCTACAAAGCGTTCTGCTACTATCATTTACCCAATGGAAACGTGGTTGGCCTCTGGAAAAACGCCCTGACTTCGGTGAGCACCGACGGTGGTTTTACCTGGAAAGAACCGGTTCAGCGTGCCTTCGGTTTCGTGAACAGCAACGCCAAGATCTGGGGACAACGCACCTCCGACGGCCGCTATGCCACCGTCTACAATCCCTCTGAATTCCGTTGGCCACTCGCTGTTTCGGTGAGCGAAGATGGTCTGGATTATAAAAACCTCCTGCTGGTACATGGCGAAATCTCGCCCATGCGCTACGGCGGCAATTACAAATCCTACGGTCCGCAATACGTTCGCGGCATTCAGGAAGGCAACGGAATCACTCCCGACGGCAAGTTGTGGGTGACCTACAGCATGAACAAGGAAGACATCTGGGCGGCTTCGATACCGGTACCCATCCGTTCGGAAGTGACCCAGCAGGCCAACGATGTTTTTGACAGTCTTGCCGACAACCATGAACTGGATTGGTGGAATACCTGCAGTCCCGCTTGGGCACCAGTGGCCATTTCGCGAAAAGATGGTGTTAAATGCCTTTCATTGAGTGATAAGGATGCCTTCGATTATGCCAAGGCTGAACGCGTCATCCCCTCTTCCACGAATTTTAAGGCAATTTTCACCTTGAATGCTGCCCAAAACAATCAGCAACTTGATATTGAATTCCTGAACGCACAAGGACTGCCTTCCATCCGCCTGAGCCTGATGCCGGATGGTTTCATGCGTACCAAGGCCGGAGCCAGGCTTTCAAGCGTTGGCCCATACGAAGCCAACAAGGATTACACCTTCGAAATCCGGGTGAACACCAACATCCGAACCTACGAAGTCTGGGTGAACGGCCAAAAGAAGCAAACCGGCATTTTCTTCATGCCCGCTGCAGAAATCAGCCGCATAGCCTTCCGGACCGGTGAACCGCGTCTCATCCCAACTGCTGAAACCCCGGCAGACAATTTCATCGACCTGCCCGAAACCGGCAAATTGATTCCCGAAGCGAAGTATTACCTGAAGTCGTTCAAAACTGAATCCATCAACGAATGAAACGGTTACTCCTCCTACTGCTCCTTTTGACCAGCCTAAGCCTGGCCGCGAAAAAAACCGCCAAAACGCCTCCCGACCTTTTGAAAAAAGCCGATTACAAGCATTTTGTGGATTATTTCAACCGAATGGAGGATGAAAACGTCGTTCAGGCGATACCGAACGACTCCGCCTGGAATTGGATGCAGGCCAACATCCCGTTTTTCGACTGCCCGCAGGACAATTTCACTGAAATGTACTATTACCGCTGGTGGACCTACCGCAAAAGCATCAAGCAGACACCTATCGGCTTGGTCATCAACGAGTTCCTCGTGCCCAGGACGTATGCCGACAAATACAACATGATTGCCTGCGCCATCGGACACCATACTTATGAAGGACGTTGGCTGAACAATCAACACTACGTTGATGAAAACCTGAAAGCCTGGTACCGCGGCAATGCAGGGAAGCCGATGAACAAACTTCATAAGTTCAGCAGTTGGGCTGCAGATGCCGTTTGGAACAAATTCCTCGTGGACGCCGACACCGCTTTCGTACTGGATTTGATGCCGGATTTGGAAGTCGATTATGCCTGGTGGGAAAGCAACCACCGTTTGCCTAATGGCCTTTACTGGCAGGGCGACGTGCAGGACGGCATGGAGGAATCTCTAAGCGGCGGCCGCAACAAGCAAAACGCCAGACCCACCATCAACAGCTACATGTACGGCAATGCCAAAGCGCTCGAAAATATGTCTAAACTAGCCGGAAATGCGGCTAAAGCCAAAATATATGCCGACAAAGCCTTCGAAATCAAGAACCTGACCGAACGCCTGCTCTGGAACGACGATCAGCGCTTCTTTGAAACCCGTTGGGCCAACGATACGATTTGCGGCATCCGCGAGGCCATCGGTTTCATTCCCTGGTATTTCAATCTGCCCGACAAAGGCAGCGAAGACGCCTGGAGGCAAGTGGCCGACCCGCAAGGTTTCAATGCCCCATACGGTATCACTACGGCTGAACGCAGGAACCCGGATTTCCGCACACACGGAGTAGGCAAGTGCGAATGGGACGGTGCCGTCTGGCCGTTCGCCACTTCACAAACCTTGACGGCCATGGCCAACGTGTTCAACAACTACTCCGAAACAAATGTATCCGATACACTTTATTTCCAATTGCTGCAAACCTACGTCGAATCCATGTACCACCGTGGCCGCCCCTACATCGGTGAATACCTGGATGAAACCACCGGTTACTGGCTGAAAGGCGATCAGGAACGGAGCCGTTATTACAACCATTCCACGTTCAATGATCTGATAATTAGTGGATTGTTAGGGCTGAGGCCTTCGACCGGAAACGTGCTGGAAATCAATCCGATCATTCCGGAGAAACAATGGGATTGGTTCTGCCTGGACGGCGTGAGTTACCACGGTCAAAAAATCTCCGTCCTCTGGGACAAAACCGGTCTGAAATACGGCAAAGGCAAAGGATTCCAGGTTTTTGTGAACAAACAGCCGGTAGCGTCTTCCGCCCATATTGGTCGTTTACGAATTGAACTGAAAAAATGAAACGAGCATGATACACAAAGTTTCCAAGTTTATGAACATTTGGTATGCGAGTTCTATAGGACCTTATACTAAAAATTATGTTTCTATGAAAAAGCTAAGGTTGCTGTTTTTGTTTCTGTGTATGTCCGCTGCCGCCATGGCTGCCGGTTTGACGGTGCGTACTGCCACCTGCGATTACAGGGTGAACCCGCTGCTGGTGGCTTCCGAGCTACCCCGTTTCGGCTGGGAACTGGTTTCCACTGTGCCAGGTGCCAAACAAACCGCCTATCAGATTCTGGTTAGCAGCCCTTCAGCGAAGGACGATTGCTGGAACACCGGCAAGGTCGCATCCGACCAAAGCCAGTTCATTACCTACAACGGTGCCCGGCTATATCCCGGCAAATCATACCATTGGTCGGTTCAAGTTTGGGATCAGCAGGATCAACCCTCCACCCTTCAAAAAGGAACCTTCACCCTGGCACCTTCCGAGGAGGAATTGTCTGCTGCCAGGTGGATCGGAGCCATCACCAAAGTCGATAGTCATTTGCCCGAAGGCAGAAAGGATTGGCACGCGCCTTCCACTAAGAACGAAAAGGTACGCTACGCCTGGAGCGCCATCAACCAACTCGCCCTCCGCAGTATTCAGCTCCGCAAAGCCTGGTCGCTGGAAAAGCCGGTTAAAGATGCTAAGGTATATATCAGTGGTTTAGGTCATTACGAACTCACTATCAATGGTAAACGCATCGGAAAGAGTCAGTTCGATCCCCTTTGGAGCGATTACGACAAAACGGTCTATTATTCTGCCTACGACGTTCAAGAAAACCTGCAAAAGGGTGAAAACGTAATTGGAGTCCTATTGGGCAATGGTTTTTACAATGCAGTGGGTGACCGCTACAGCAAAATCTGGATCAGCTTCGGTCCGCCTACCTTGTTGCTTCGCATGGACCTGACCTTCACCGACGGCAGCACCAAGACCATCCTGACCGATGCCAGCTGGAAATACAACCTCAGTCCCATCACGTTCAACAATATTTACGGTGGAGAAAGCTACGACGCCAATCTCGAACAGGCAGGCTGGAACAAGCCCGGTTTCGGCGATGCCAACTGGAAGCCCGTCGTGGTGCAGGAAGCGCCCCTTGGTCGCTTGCGT
>Ga0209125_1003724_pt1 | contig 10162 bp, 8 predicted proteins | sample BarGraIncub1131A_FD_184503 | JGI IMG/M metagenome (GOLD analysis project Ga0209125, IMG submission 184503) | Arctic peat soil microbial communities from Barrow, Alaska - Barrow Graham LP Incubations 11-31A (SPAdes) (version 2) | ecosystem: Environmental > Terrestrial > Soil > Wetlands > Peat... | reverse complement strand
GGAATTCCTGATAAGAGCTCTCCCCGCATCAATGCCCTGTATCTTTATCCCGTAACCGTGAATTCGCAGATAACAGGCAGTACTCATAAACAGCGGATTGAAATCGCCTCAGGTGCAAAAACTACTACACTGAAGAATAAGCAGCCCATAGAGGTTTTCGGGGATATCGGCATTGGAATTCAATCAGATGACGACTTCAACGGAACCGGAATCAAGTGCGGTATCTATTCTGTTGAGCTGTTTCTGGACCAGCATCCGGTATTTTCCTTTCAAATGGATCATCTTGCTTTCGATCAGGGAAGATTTGTCAACAGTCACATCGATTACGAGGAAATGATCAGGAACAAAAGGTGGATCCATAAGCTTTTTTTGCAACCAGGGAACAAAATGGATATCTATCAAACTACTGCGGACCGGGGTGTTCTCAGACTATCTGATGGAAAGGCTCATTCAGTAAAAATAGTTGTATCAGATGCCTTTAAGAATACCAATACGCTAACATTCAGCTTACTGTCTAAGAAGAAGCCGTTACCTGTTTCTAAATCCATCCCCCAGAATACCTTCTTTTTTGACAGACCTAATGAATTTAAGGCCACTGGAGTAAAAGTTCAGCTACCTGAGGGGACGCTCTATGAAAATCTTGATTTCTCCTACCATGTGAAACCGGCTAGCGGCTCACTTCTATCCCCAATACATCAGATTCATAATCAGTATGTAGCTGTCCAAAAACCTTATAACCTTTCCATCGCGATCAATAAAATCCCATCAAAACTACATAACAAGGCCTTAATCGTAATGGTTTCTCCTTCCGGGAGGCTTTCACCGGTAGGTGGTATCTATGAAGATTCCCGTGTGATGGCGCATCCCAGGGTTTTCGGGGATTTCGCGGTAGTTCTGGATACGATACCGCCGACTATACGGCCGCTGAGTATCAAGGATCATTCAACACTGACCAACCGGACCAGAATTGAATTCAAAATAACAGACAACCTCTCGGGTATTGATACTTATGAGGGAGAAATTGATGGTTCCTGGGTGCTTTTTGAATATGACGCCAAGACGGATACGCTGTTTTATATCATTGACAAAGAAAGACTTACCTTAGGAAAGAAGCACTCATTGCGCCTTAGGGTAACCGATGAGAGGAAAAATCAGGCAGAATACCGGGCAAATTTTTATCTTTAGAAGCCAAACAAACCTAAGATATGATAAAACTCATTAAAAAAGAGGCATTCTAAGTATCTGATGTCTTTTATCTTAGAACTAATTCTATATTTTTGTCAAAACTGTAAACAAAAAATTAGCATGAAAAAAATCGGAATCTTTATTGCATTAATTTTCAGCATGATACAAATCAGTCAGGTAGATGCCTGTACTAATTTTCTGATCTCGAAGGGCGCCTCAGCCGCCGGAACCCCAATGATTACCTATGCTGCTGATTCTCATACACTTTATGGCGAGCTATATTTCTGGCCTGCAGCGAATTACAGTGCCGGAACGATGGTTGATGTATATGAGTGGGACACCGGCAAGTTTATGGGAAAAATTCCACAGGCAGCGCATACGTATCAGGTTGTTGGGAATATGAATGAGCACCAGGTGGCTATTGGTGAAACAACCTATGGTGGAAGGAAGGAGCTTGCTTCCCAGAAGGATGCGCTTGTCGATTATGGAAGCCTGATTTATATGACTCTGCAAAGAGCAAAGTCTGCAAGGGAGGCCATCAAAGTGATGACAGAGATGGTCAGGGATTTTGGGTATGCATCCAGTGGTGAATCCTTTTCGATTGCCGATAAGGAGGAGGTTTGGATTCTTGAGATGATTGGTAAAGGAGACGGACAAAAAGGAGCCGTCTGGGTAGCCCAGAAGATTCCTGATGGTTATATTTCAGGTCATGCCAACCAGGCACGCATCACCCAGTTTCCGATGGATAATCCGAAAGAATGTTTATTTGCTCCTGATGTCATATCTTTTGCCCGCGAAAAAGGTTGGTTCAATGGCAAGGACAGCGAATTCAGCTTCTCTGACACTTATGCTCCGGTTGAATTTGGGGGTGCCAGGGCCTGCGATGCACGTGTCTGGGCTGGTTTCAACAAGGTTAACAAGCAGATGGGGCAATATGAAAACTATGCGATGGGTAAGATTACCTACGACAAGAATCATTACGCCACCAACCGTATCCCCTTGTGGATCAAACCGGATGCTCCGATAACATTGGAGAATGTTTTTGGCATGATGCGCGACCATTTTGAGGGGACTGCTCTGGATATGACCAAAGATCCGGGTGCCGGACCTTTCGTGCTCCCATACCGCTGGAGACCTATGGATTTCAAGGTTGATTCAGTTAACTATGTTCACGAAAGAGCCATTTCCACCCAACAAACCGGTTTTTCCTTTATCGCGCAATGCCGTCCTTCCCTACCCGATCCTATCGGCGGAATTCTTTGGTTTGGCGTAGATGACACCTACTCAACCTGTTACATGCCAGTATATTGCGGAATTCAAAAAGTTCCCAATTCACTGAAAGTCGGCAATGGTAATTTTCTAACCTGGTCTGAGACTTCCGCTTTCTGGACGTTTAACACTGTGGCTAATTTTTGCTACCTGCGTTACATTGATATGATTAAAGATATACAGAAGGTGCAATCGCGCAAGGAAAAAGAATTTTTCGCTACCGTGAAGGTAACCGATCAAAAGGCATTGGATTTATGGAACAAGGGAGATAAAGCGAATGCACTAAAAACGTTAACCGCTTATTCCGTCAGTCAGGTCGAAACTACCGTGAAGGATTGGAAGGAGCTTGGTCACTACCTGATTATCAAGTACAAAGACGGGAATGTTATGAAGGAAAAAGATGGGAAGTTTCAGAGAAATGAATACGGAAAAGAACCTGAACAACCGCTCCATCCCCCCTACCCTGATTCCTATTATCGAATGATTATCGAAAAAGAAAAGGAGCATTTTAAGTCAAACGAATAATGAATCTAGCTCAATTTACAAATAGCACAATAATGCTTCGGATACGGAGCATTATTGTGCTGTTTTTTTTCCTTTTATGCATTACATCCGGATATGGGAAAGACCCGGATTTCAATTACCTGAAAAACGGTGTTTCCTTTACCCTGCCTGGCAGTTGGAGAGCTATTTCGGACGAACAGCTTCCTGGTAAGGGCTATTATTTCTCTTCTGAAAGTGGGGGCAAAAATAGCACCGGACTATTCAGTCTGGTGACGGTCAATACGATGGAAAACCCGGTAAAAGCGCTTCTTGTCCAGCAGACCAACATGAAAGAGGAGGCCATTTACAAAGACTCCGGCATTGAATTTACTAAGATCGTTGAAGCCCGCTTCGGTAGTATGGATGCCAGGACGGTAACCTATGAAGCAATTGTCAAAGGGATTAAGGTTTCGGGAACTATCTATTGCTTTAACTGTTCAGAAAAAACCTACTTGCTGTTTTTTCAGACGGGAATAAAAGACCAAAAGAACAATGCAAAAGTCTTCAGGATGATCGAATTAACTTTCGCCTGCAGATAAAAGGTGTCATTACGGGCCTGACCCTCGGCGTCATTGCGGGCCTGACCCGCAATCCCCTGTGCATTCTGCCTTTCGTCACAATGCCTGCCTGTCACAGCAAATTGGTTAATTACCTGCAAGCGATTATTGTGGATATTAGCCTTGTCGATAAGGTAAATATTTTTTACCGTACCGTTATCGCGGATTAACAGTTGGATATGGTCTTCCTGGATGATGGTTGTCTTTTCCTCAATTCCGTTGTTTTGATTGGCAATTTTTCTTTTGAAAAATTGTTCCCATTCTGTATTGGAAAATTGGTAATCGTTCAGAATCTCCAATTGCCGACGCAAGTTAGCAATCAGTTCCTGTTCGGTAGTAATGGGCAGATATTCGTATGCCTGTGTTTTCAGTTGTTCGATAAATGCCCTTTCGAGCTCTGCTTCCGACTGGTAATTTGCTTCGCGACGAAAGAGCGGCTGGTATTCAGAAACGACAGTGCTTTCGGGGTTTTCGACGACAATGTTATATTGGGTCATCTTTTTCTATTCTAATTTTCTTCGTAATAATATGAGTAATCTATTCCTTTCATAAACATTTCGCGACTGTTGATTTCATCGGTCAGGGCATTTTTCAAAAGGTTTTTTATCGCTGAACAGTTGACAGAACTATTTATCATTGCATTGAGATAGTCGTTTTTGCCTATTTTACTCCAATTCACGCAATTTTTCAATTGTTTTTTCAGCATCAAATCCAACCAAATTCTTGTGCTGCGCCCGTTGCCTTCCATGAATGGATGAGCAATGTTCATTTCAATGTATTTGTCGGTAATTTCGTCGAACGCATTTTCGGGCATTTTTTCAATTTGCTTTAATGTACTGCCCAGAAAATGTGCTACTGCGAACTGAAAGTCACCTTTTGAAATGTTTTTTTGCCTGATCTGTCCGGCAAAATCGTAAAGTCCACCGAACAAATAGGCGTGAATTTGCTGCAAGCCTTTGGTTGTTCCCACTTCTATGTTGTCGACAAAAGAACTGTCAAACAAAGCGTATGCTTTATGTTTGCTTTTGCCGTCAATGGTTTCATCGCTGTAAGTAAACCATTCTATAAATCGGTTTGCCTTTTTGGCGGGGAATTGTTTGCCCAAAGCAATAATTCCTTTATAATCAAGAATATTTGAAAGCCTCAATTTCCCATCAGGTGATTTTAATTTCAACTGGGTAGTGGTACTACCCAGTTCGTTTCCTTCTTTTTTTAATTTGGCTTTGAGATATTTCCAATAGTTTCGTGTTTTTGTGTAGTCGTCCTGGTCTGTAAGAACGGCTACAATATCTAAAACGGAGAACCACCATTTAGCATTTTCTTCGTCCCAAACAGCACGAACTTCACGGTCGTCGAAAAAACGGATTGAAACCTTACTCATATCCCTTAAAGGTTAAAAGTTTTCCTCTGTAATACTCGTATTGCTTGCGGCGTGCCTGAATCTCTTCAGGCAAACTACCTATCATTCCGGCCTCAGAGCTAGTCATTCTGTTCCCTGAGCTAGTCATTCCGGCCTCCGAACCGGAATCCCCATTTACCAATTTATCAAATTTATCCAATATAGCCACAATGCGGTTCTGCTCGGCAATGGGAGGAATGGGGACGGAATAAGATTCAAAATCCATTGCTCGAACATGTGGAACCCCGCTGCCTTTTTTCATTTGATGTATTTTTTCCTGTTCTTTTTTTAGGAAAAAATAAACAAATTTGGTTTTGAATAAAGTATTGTCTGGATGAATACTAAACGCATCAGTGAGGAAAAAAGGTATATTCCAGTAACTTACTAATCCAGAATATGCGCCAGATCTGGCAATAACAATTGTTTCTCCACTTCTGTTGCTTTTTCCATGAAAATAGATTGGATTAGGCGAATTTGCAACGACAGGAAATTCACCAGAGATTGTTTCCTTTTCTGTTATTGCAGTACCTCTAAGGATTTTTGATACTTCCTTCAGCGTTTTCCATTCCACCTCTTTGCCTTCAAAATTCAGCAATTCATTCCGATAGAATTCATATTGGGAGCGACGCGCCTGCAGTTCCGCCTCCAGCTCAGCCTGCAGTTGGGCAAACTTATCGAGGATATTTACAATTTCTTGCTGTATGGGAAGAGGGGGAATGGGAATCGGAAACTTCTCAATCATAGGCTTACGAATAGAACTAACAGTTGCATTCACCGCTTTTTGAATAATAAATTTCTTGAAGTTTGACATCATGTAGTAATAAATGAACTTTGTAGATATTTCATTTATTTGCAAATGAATACGATAAGCTCTTTGGTGCAATCCATATTTCCCATTGATATAATGAAATATTTCACCAATACCGCCTTCACCCGGAATAATTATTGCTTCTTCGTCAAATGCAAAGGTTTTGATTTTATAAACTTCTTTTGATCGCACATAAAATGGAAATAGCCCATCATCGGTTGAATCAACACGATTATTATTGCCTGTTCCTATTTCGGCAACTTCCCCCAATTCCCTAAACTCCACACCATCCGGGCAAAGCTGTGCAATAAGCGCATCTATTTTGTTCATAGGTCGCCTCCCTTCTTATCAATAGCCTTTATCATTTTTTCAAAATCGCTTTCGTAATTGTGGTCTTGAATCGCGCGAAATTTAGCGTATTCGTCCAAAGCTTTTTCATCGGCTTTTCCCTTGCTTATTTTACCCAAGCTTTCCAAAATGGGAAACCCGTTCAGATCGAGATAACTGCTCATAAAGCTAATCCAATCCTGCATGGTGGTGGGCAATTGTCGTTGCGAACGCATTTCGGCCAAATCCAAAAATGCAGAAACGGATAATCTCAGTTTATGGATTTCGTCTTCGTTTAAGTAGTTTTTTGCAATGGTAACATCGGTTTTGTATATTTTCCCTTCGGGCGAATGCGCCCATGAGTTCAATCCCATATTTTCTTTTGCAGCATCAGCCCGGTTGTAAATTATTTCAGCAGCAGTTCCACCTGCAATGGCATAATGCAGCTTGTTTTGAATAAAATCGAAGAATTCTTTGGTTATCAGGCTGTTTTTATCATAGTCGGAAGCGAGTGCAAAAATGTCTGTGATTTGGAGATACAACCGGCGTTCGCTGAGGCGTATATCTCTGATACGTTCGAGCATTTCTTTGAAATATACTTCATCGAATTTTCGTCCTTTCTTAAATCGGTCGTCATTCAAAACAAAGCCTTTTTGTATGTATTCGTGAAGAACTCTTGTGGCAAACTTCCTGAATTGAGTGGCTTTTATGGAATTTACGCGATAGCCCACAGATATGACCATGTCGAGGTTGTAAAATTGAATTTCACGATTTACCTGGCGTTTTCCCTCACTACGAACTACTCGAATTTTTCGAGTAGTTGGGTTTTCATCCAATTCTCCGCATTTGTATATTTCCTGAATATGGTAGGTTATTGTATGTTCCTCAACGTCAAATAGATTTGACATTATTTGCTGACTCATCCACATATTTTCGTCAGTCATATACACTTCAATTTCAACCTCACCTTCATCGTTTGTGTAAAAGGCAAGTCCAACTCGTTCGGGAATTTCTTTGTTAAACTGTTTTCGCCAATCGGTAAGTTGTTGGTCAAAACTTTTTATTTCTATCTTTTTACTCATAAGTTACCTCCTTCCAAATCGGCTACAATTTCATCAATGGCAGTGCGTAGTTTGTTTTGCTTGATAACAATCTCTGCAATGTGGGCATTGAGTTTCAGGATATCCACTTCTTCAGTAGTGTTATCTTGTTCTACATAACTACTTACAGCAATGTTGTATTCGTTTTCAGCGATATCGCTATTGAGAACAAATTTTGCAAAGTGGTCAATGTCTTTACGTTCTATGAAGGCATTCAGAATTTTTTCGCGGTTGACTTCGGTAAGCTTATTTTTGCTGCCACCACGTAGAAATTCTGCAGAGGCATCAATAAACAGGGTTGCATTGTCTTTCTTGCTCTTTTTGAGGACGATAATGCAGGTCGCAATGCTTGTCCCAAAGAATAAATCCGGTGGAAGCTGAATAACGGTATCCACATAATTGTTATCGATCAAGTATTTACGTATTTTTTGTTCGGCACCACCGCGGTAAAGCACGCCGGGGAATTCAACTATTGCGGCCGTGCCGGAGGTAGAAAGCCAACTTAGCATGTGCATGGTAAAGGCAAGGTCTGCTTTCGACTTTGGAGCCAGCACACCGGCAGGCGAAAAACGAGGATCGTTGATCAACAATGGATTGCTGTCGCCATCCCATTTTATGGAATAAGGTGGATTGGAAACGATGCAATCAAAAGGCTCATCGTCCCAATGTTTGGGTTCGAGGAGAGTGTCTCCGTGAGCAATATCGAATTTCTCATAATTAATGTCGTGCAGGAACATGTTGATACGACAAAGGTTGTAAATAGTAAGACTGGTCTCCTGACCAAAAAAACCTTGCCGCACATTTTCTTTCCCAAGCATTTTGGCGAATTTGAGGAGTAGCGAACCTGAGCCGCAAGCGGGGTCATATACTTTATTTACCTGTTTTTTGCCTACAACCGTAATTTGGGCAAGCAACTCGGAAACCTCCTGCGGGGTAAAAAATTCACCTCCCGATTTTCCGGCATTACTTGCATACATGGTCATCAGAAACTCGTACGCATCGCCAAAAGTGTCATTGGAATTATCCTGGTAATCGCCAAGTTTTAAACCTCCGATTGACTCAATAATTTTGACCAACAGTTCGTTGCGTTTTTGTACAGTAGCGCCGAGTTTGTTGCTGTTTACATCAATGTCGTCGAACAAGCCACGGAGATCGTCTTCATTATCGGTGCCTTTGGCAGAATTTTCGATATTCTTAAAAACATTGCTCAATGTTTCATTGAGATTGGCATCATTCTTAGCGTTCCGGCGCACATTTTCGAACAATCCGGAGGGCAAAATATAAAAGCCTTTTTCTTTTACCGTATCGGCCCTACCGAATTCGGCTTCACTGTCGGAGATTTTAGTATAATCAAAATTGATGACGCCGGTGCGCTCTTCTTCTTTGTTGATATAAGAGGTCAGATTTTCGGATATGAACCGGTAAAACAACAGTCCCAACACATACGATTTAAAATCCCATCCATCCACGCTGCCACGTAAGTCATTGGCTATTTGCCATATTGTGCGGTGTAATTCTTCCCGTTCTTGTTCTTTGGCCATTGATTGTTGAAGGTTTGAGTTCGTTTGTGATTTTTATATTCGATTAGTCTTACAATAAAGTAATTATAGCTGTTTGTTTGTTTTTTCTCTTACAATCATGTAGACGGCCCCCCGTCAGTCTAACTGGCGGAGTCGTCTACACGATTAGGGAATGTTATTTATATTAAAATCAACACATTGTAAGTATTCGTCTAAATTAATCTCTTTATTTAATTTACTCATAGCAGAACTAATTCTTACTGTCGAACTTGCAAATTTTTCATTATTGTCATCCATAACCTGAACTTGAACATCCGTGAATTTATCTCTTGTAAATTCGTCATTATAGACTGCTCTAGCTAAATGTTCTAAAAATTGCGAAGCATGAATAACAGAATCTTTAAGGTTGAAATTGATTTTTTTCTTTAGTCTCAAAATGAAAGTCCTATCCTGCTCAATTGTAGATAAAAATTGGAATCCTACTATTTGAATGTTATTGATTAAATGCATTAAAACTGATTCGAATCTCAGATTCATTTTATCAGTTCCCCCCAAATTATCAACAACCTCTTTGGTGAAATTTAAACTAATGAAAACCTCTGCAAATCTAATTACTCGGTATATATCTTGAGTCCAATCAAGAATCAATTTTAGTTGTTCAAAACTTATATTTAATGTTTTAATATTCTTTTTCCCATATTCAATTTTAATTGAGTCCTTATTAATGGTAAAAGTTTTATGTGCAGAAATGTTTCTCCATTGATTCGTTGTAATCGAAAAATATGGATCCTTCAAATATAATGCAGCAGGAACACTTTCCGAAACTGGAAAGTGTTGTAATATTTGACCAAAATCAACCTTTGAATTGTTGTAGTAAGTCCCTTTAGTATAATAATTTGTAAAATTATCAAACAATCTAAATCTCGGTTTAAATACCCCTTCTAATATCTCATCAATTACTTTGAAATAATAACTTATTTTATCTCTTTCCGAAAAATCAGTAGGATTCGGTTGAATAATAGCATTGGTCATCCATTTTAAATCCGTATCAGAAATTTCATAAAACGAATCTGAAAGTTGTTCAATGGCAAGCTTTTCATCACGTTCAAAACACTCCTTAAAAACTAAAAACGTCCAATCAAAAAGATTTAATAGATCAGGTTTTTCAGAGAACTTGATGTAATTTATTATCTCAGTTCGTAATACCTCCTTATTAGAATTAAAAATATTGTCGTTTCGAAAATATGGTCTGAATTTTATGCTTATTAAATCATTCCAATCATCTACTGAAAAGTCGTTGGTAAACTTTAAATGTTTATATAGCTCATCAGATTTCATTCATTTTCTCTATTTGCAGGGTGTTTCTTAAAATTTTGCCAATATTGTTTATGCGACTAACAAAATCAGTCCTAGCCATCGAAATTTTGGGTGTCCAAGCCTGTCATAGGTCAGAT
>Ga0209125_1003723_pt1 | contig 10168 bp, 7 predicted proteins | sample BarGraIncub1131A_FD_184503 | JGI IMG/M metagenome (GOLD analysis project Ga0209125, IMG submission 184503) | Arctic peat soil microbial communities from Barrow, Alaska - Barrow Graham LP Incubations 11-31A (SPAdes) (version 2) | ecosystem: Environmental > Terrestrial > Soil > Wetlands > Peat... | reverse complement strand
CAATTTACTTTTGCAGAATATGCAAGAAGAGGTTTCTTTGAATTACTTGTAGTTACAATTATTAACATAATATTAATGCTGGTCTGTAATGAATATTTTACAGAAAGCAAATTACTTCGCTTTATTATCACAGGAATGACAGTGTGCACATATATTATGATAGCTTCGTCTGCTTACCGCATGATTTTATACATTGGTGCCTATCACCTTACATTCTTAAGAGTTTTTGTCTTGCTAGCTTTGTTTGTGGATGCACTGGTACTTACCGGAGTTATCCTGAAACAGTACAAGCCAAAGTTCCCGTTATTCCAGTACTGTGTGGCAGTAACCGCAATCTGTTATGTTGTGTTCTCATTTTCAAAGCCGGATTATTTTATTGCTTCCTACTATGTAAAACATGATGAGGTGATTGATTCCGAAGATATCGAATTCCTGACCTATGAATTATCACCGGATGCAGCCGGAGTAGTGATACCACTGCTTATGGGAGTACAAAATAATTCATCAGAAACACCCCTTAGTGAGGTGTATATAGGCAGTATTAATAATTACTATCAGCGGATTACTGACAAGCAGGAAGCATCTAGCTTCAGAGATTTTAATTTATCGTTTTATGTAGCCAGTCAGCTTACCAAAAAGTATCAGATTGATTAGCTATAAAATAGGAGGAGGGATATCATGAAACAAAAAGTAAGAACAATTTTATTAGGAGCTTATGACTTGATTTTATCATTGAGTGCTACTTTTATAGGTGTAATGATGATATGTTCAAGTAATGGAAGATTTATTGAATATCCAAAAGAATGGATATCTAAAGTCCCATTTGAAAGTTGGGTTATTCCTGGCGTAATTGCAATTATAATATTTGGATTAGGAAATATGATATCGGCAATATTTTGTTTTAGAAAAGATAATAACAAATCATGGATAATGTCTTCTATAATGGGGGGAATATTTTTTATTAGTATGGTTGCTCAAGTAATAATCTTAGGTGAATGGTATATGGCAACCGTAGAGTTTTTTGCTTTTAGTATAATTCAATTAAGCCTTAGCGGATATGTATTTTCGGGTGATAGAAAAATCAAATGAGCTCTGACCCTTATGAATAAAAGATGACACCTATTTTGTTTATCATTATTAAATCTAAAACCACCTATTTTAGGTGGTTTTCTGATCTTTAAAGCATGCCTGCAATATTTACGTAAAGAGCTAAAGATGGATTGTCAACACTTTCCTAGACAACTTTTTAAGATAATCGTTACATCTTTTGGTATATGTATGTTATTATATGTTTCATCTTGATTATAACTTATAGTTATGATAAACATATTAAAGTTAACCGTTTTCTTTTCATATATTTGTGTTATAATCTTAATGTGTGAAGAATAGATAGAAGTTATCAAAATACTCATATTCTTAAGGTTATAGATAAGAAGGAATGTAATATTCATTCTTTGGAGCTGGAGGCTGAATCATGGAAAATCAAGCGTCAGAACATATGGACAGCTACGAGGATAGTACTCATTATTCAGTAGACGTAATTATTCCAACTTACCATTCTGATGATAAGCTGAATAAGCTTCTTAAGATGCTTTATCTTCAAACGGTCAAACCAAATCGTGTCATGATACTTCACACAGTAGAGGTGGAAGGACAGGAGCAGGAAATTCCGGATATTGAAGCGAGTAATATTACTGTAATACCAATTGATAAAGATGAGTTCGATCATGGCGGTACTAGAAAATACGGTGCGTCATTGTCGAATGCAGATATTATTATGTTCATGACCCAGGATGCAGTTCCTGTAGATGAACATCTGATAGAAAAATTAATTGAACCCTATGAAGACCCATTTGTTTCTGCTACTTATGCGAGGCAATTGCCGAATGATAAAGCCAATCTAACAGAAAGATATACGAGATATTTCAATTATCCGAAGCAAAGCAGGGTGAAATCAATGGAAGACCTTGAGGAACTTGGAATTAAGACCTTCTTTTGTTCCGATGTATGTGCAACCTATCGTAATCAGATTTATAAGAAAATGGGCGGGTTTGTACCAAAGACTATTTTCAATGAAGATATGATTATGGCTTCTGCTATGATCCGGGCGGATTATAGAATCGCATATGCAGCGCAGGCAAAGGTAGTACATTCCCATAAGTATTCTTATATACAGCAATTTACCCGCAATTTTGACCTGGGTGTATCACACAATCAATTCGCAGAAGTATTCCACGGGTTGAAGTCAGAATCTGAGGGGATGAAGCTGGTGAAAAAAACAATACAATATTTGATTGAGAAGAAGGCATATATTTTAATACCGGATCTTATTATTAATAGTGGATTCAAATTTATTGGATATCAAGTTGGTCTCAGGTATCATCTTTTACCAAAGAAATTGGTAGTAACGTTAAGTATGAATAAATCATACTGGAAATGATGAGATATATTCAAATTTAGATAATAATTCTCATTTTATCATAAGGTAGTAATAATTAATATCAGCGTACCATAGGATCGGACCTGATTTGTGATTGTATATTGGATGGAGATATCGATATGAGTACTGTATCAGTAATAATGGCAACCTATAATGGTGAAAAATATGTTGGTGAACAGATTGATTCCATTCTGGCATCTACCTATCAGGATTTTGAACTTTACATTTACGATGATGGGTCTAAAGATAATACAATGACCGTATTACTGAAATATGAGAGTGAATTCCCTGGGAAAATACATGTGAAACAAAATGAAAGTAATCAGGGTGTTACTATAAATTTTCTCCATGCAATTACCATGACGACAACAGATTATATTATGTTATGTGATCAAGATGATGTCTGGAAACCGAATAAGATAGAATTAACCTTAAAAAAGATGAGGAAAATCGAATTGCAGCGCTGCAGAAACTATCCACTGGCAGTATTTACAGATGCAGTTGTTGTTGATAAAGATTTAAAAGTGATAAATAAATCCTTTTTCTATTCTGCGCATTTGAATCCGATGAAGACGGATTTAGCTCATCTATTGATGGAAAATAAGTTGATTGGTTGTACGGTGATGGTAAATGCCGCTCTCTGTAAAATTTTACAAGGTAGTCATCTACCAAAGAATGCTAGATTTCACGATTGGTGGATTGCATTAATTGCTTCCTCCATCGGTAAAATCGGTTATGTGAACGAGGGAACTCTTCTTTACCGACAGCATGGCGGAAATGTAGTTGGAGATACTGGTTATTTAGCATACTTAAAAAACAGAATTACCTCTCTGAAAAGTCAGAAATCAGCCCTCCATTCTCTGTATCGTCAAGCGGAAGAATTTCTGGAAGAATATGGGGATATGCTGACGGAAGAAAACAAAAAGATTCTTCAACAATTTGCTAAAATGCAGCAATATAATTTCTTTCGAAGAAGGATCTTGATTCTGCAATATGGATATTTAAAAACCGGTTTTATCAGAAATATAGGATTGCTGTTTCTTGTATAGTGTTGTATTTTTATTCACAAAACATGGAATTGAAAAACTGAGAGAAACTAGTGTAAAGAGCCTTATATCATTACTTGACAAATAGAAATGATGTTGTTACAATAACTTAAAACTTAGGAACATTACTTTTTATACAGTGAAAAGTCCAATTGCAGAGTGCCCTGCGGTGATGGATGTTCCGATCATATACTGGCACTTGGATCAATCAATTCCACATAAATAGGAGGGTATGCCATGAAGAGAATGGTATTTTCAATTTTAGTGGATAATACAGCCGGTGTTCTTAGCCGTGTCGCAGGATTATTCAGTAAACGAGGTTATAATATTGATAGCTTGACTGTAGGAGAAACACAGGATCCTGCAATCTCCAGAATGACAGTATTAGCACATGGAGATGATCAGATATTAGACCAGATCAGAAAACAGCTTTTAAAACTCGAAGATGTGATTGAAATTAAGGAGCTTGCTCCCGGAGAATCGGTAACAAGAGAACTTATTTTAGTTAAGGTCAATGCAACGGAAAAGGATCGCCAGGCAATTATGTCCGTGGCAGATATTTTCAGAGCTAAGATTGTAGATGTTGCATTGGAATCGTTAATGATTGAGCTGACAGGTAACCAGGATAAGATAGATGCATTTATTAAACTATTAAATCAGTATACCATCAGGGAATTGGTTCGTACCGGCATCACAGGCCTTACCAGAGGCTCGGGGGATATTGATGATTACATCAACAACTAAGTGAAAAAGTTAATTAATTAGAAGAATCGAATTCTTCTAAAGTTAAATAAATACTGGGAGGACAACCTCCCACAAAAATGATGGGAGGGGAAAAATCCTCCTAAAAATAATAAGGAGGATATTAATTTTATGGCAAAAATTTATTATCAACAAGATTGTAACCTTTCACTGTTGGAAGGAAAAACAGTAGCAGTAATCGGATATGGCAGCCAAGGTCATGCACATGCATTAAATGCAAAAGAGTCAGGTGTTAACGTTATTATCGGTCTTTACGAAGGTAGCAAATCATGGGCTAAAGCAGAAGCAGCAGGCTTCAAAGTATATACGGCTGCAGAAGCAGCAAAGAAAGCTGATATTATCATGGTACTCATCAATGATGAGAAGCAGGCAAAGATGTACAAAGAGTCCATTGAGCCAAATTTAGTACCAGGCAATGCATTAATGTTTGCACATGGATTTGCAATACATTTTGGCCAGATTATTCCTCCAAAGGACATTGATGTTATGATGATCGCACCTAAGGGTCCTGGTCATACCGTAAGAGGGCAGTATCAATTAGGTCAAGGCGTTCCTTGCCTTATCGCTGTATATCAGAATGCTACCGGTAAAGCGCATGAATTAGGTCTTGCTTATTCCTTAGCAATTGGCGGAGCAAGAGCAGGCGTTCTTGAGACAACCTTCAGAGAAGAAACTGAAACCGATCTTTTTGGTGAGCAGGCAGTTCTTTGCGGTGGTGTTACCGCTCTTATGAAAGCAGGCTTTGAAACATTAGTAGAAGCAGGATATGAGCCTGAAAGCGCATACTTTGAATGTATTCATGAGATGAAATTAATCGTTGACTTAATCAACGAGAGCGGTTTCGCAGGAATGAGATATTCCATCTCTAATACAGCAGAATATGGCGACTATTGCACAGGTTCTAGAATTATTACTGCTGAAACCAAGAAAGAGATGAAGAACATTCTTACCGAGATTCAGGATGGTACTTTCGCTCGTAACTGGTTACTTGAGAATCAGGTTGGATGTCCGAACTTCAATGCAAAGAGAAAAATCGAATCCCAGCATCAGTTAGAGAAAGTTGGAGCAGAACTTCGTAATATGATGAGCTGGACCAAGAAAAATAAATTAATCGATAACTAAAATGGAACTTGATTTATAGACCTAAAAAGAACTCATCAGCCAAATTGCAGATGAGTTCTTTTTAGTGGGTTGATTATGATAGTAGACAAGCTTAAATATTACAGGTAGGTTTAGCTGATAACAGTAGATATAAAATCGAAATGGAAATAAAAGTAAAAAAACTATAATGTGACATAGAAAAGACAAATTATATTAATAGAATAAGAAGAAAATATATATGATTCAGCTGATTCAAAATGAAAATTTTCTGTGATATCAAACTATTGAAAAATGATCATAAACAAGTTATAATCATGTAAGTTAATCTTTCGACTTGTGGATCGATATCGATACCAGGCTATGGGCTCATTGAAAGAAATCTAAATGATAATACTGACTGAGGAAAGTAAAAGCAATATTGATTTGTATCTGCCATATCATATGCGATTTTTTGATAAATTGGAAAGAAACACAAAAAGAGACAAGGATGCATAATAAGAGGCAAGGCTGCATAATAAGAGGAATAAGAGGTTAGGCTACATAATAAGAGATAAGGCTGCTACTTAGAACAATAATATAGTTGCATCAAAGAATGAAGTGTATTTGAACAGTAAAGGAAAACAGGAGAATTATAATGATAACAACAATAATACTTGATATTGGGAATGTTCTGGCTGCTTTTCGCAGCATGGAATATTTAAGAGAATGTGGATACGAGGAAGAAATTATTCGTAAGATTGGAAATGCAACTTTTTACAGTGAAAAATGGAAAGAGCTTGATCGTGGAGTTATTGAAGAGGATGATCTGATTGCACAGTTTTGTGAGCAGGATCCCAGTGTAACAACGGAAATTTTATCATTTTTTGAAAATTTTGATCAGATAGTTACAGAATATGATTATTCAGCTCCTTTTATTCAGAAGTTGAAAGCAAATGGCTATCAAGTCTATCTGCTATCTAATTATGGCAGAAGATATTTTATAAAGGCAACCGAGAATTTTGAATTTTATAAATATGTAGATGGCGGAGTGATATCTTATGAAGTGAACTATATTAAACCGGAACCGGAGATATATGAGGCGCTGATTAACAAATACAATATCAATCCAACGGAAGCAGTATTTTTAGATGATATGAATGAAAACTTAGTAGCAGCAAAGGAATTTGGATTTCATACAATACATGTAAAAGTATTTGAAGATGTATTAGTGAGTCTTAGGAAACTAGGAGTAAATATTTAATATATGGCAGGAAAACATTGCGTAGGATTGATAGAATCCCGTAGGTTTTCCTGCCTTTTTTAATTCAGTACAATTATGGATTAGGTGTTATAAGTAAACCAACAATCTGAAACAAATATACTTGATTTGGGTATCATAAGTACATTATGGGTGGTGCATCGAATATGGATGCGTATTTTTTTTTCTTTATTAATGCACTTATGACACCCAAATCATACTTATGATTTCACAATTAATTATCTTGCAATAAAACCAGAAATTCGATATAATAAAACCAGAAAACTACAATAAGTTTTCTGGTTTTGTGAATTACCAATATGAGACAATAGAATAATTGGTTTGTCTTGTACGTATTGTATATAAAATCGCAGATACAGATGATAGTGGTTATAAAAGATGGCAGATACAGAAGATGGCAGATACAGAAGATAGCAGATACAGAAGATAGCAGATACAGAAGATGGTAGATACAGAAGATAGCAGATACAGAAGATGGCAGATACAAAAGATGGCAGATACAGAAGATGGCAGATACAGAAGATAGCAGATACAAAAGATGGCAGATACAGCAGATAGCAGATACAGAAGATAGCAGATACAAAAGATGCCAGATACAGAAGATAGCAGATACAGAAGATAGCAGATACAAAAGATGCCAGATACAGAAGATATCAGATACAGAAGATAGAAGATAGAAGATACAGAAGATAGAAGATAGAAGATACAGAAGATAACAGATACAGAAGATAGTGGATACAGAAGATAGTAGATACAGCAAACAGGAAGGTTTGAGGGGAAGGAAGTACTTATGGAATTAAAGGAAAGAATTATGGAGGCCGTAGTGGAAGAATTTAATGATAAGGGCCTTAAGTTTACAATGGATGATATCGCAAAGCATATTGGAATCAGTAAACGTACCTTGTATACCGTCATAAGAGATAAAGAAGCGTTGTTTCTAGAAGCGGTAGACGAGGTATTCTCAGCCATTAAGGCGAGTGAAAAAGAAATCATAGAAGATACTTCGCTGGATATCATAGAGAAGATAAAACGAATCTTAATTGTTTTACCGCAAAAATATAAAACAATTGATTTCAGCCAGCTATATGACCTAAAAGTGAAATTTCCGAAAATCTATGCTAAGGTTGAAATTCGTCTGGAGACAGATTGGGATGCTACCTTTCTGCTTGTAGAACAAGCAATTTCAGAAGGACGAATGAGGAAGGTCAGCCTGCCGGTTTTTCAGGCGATTGTCAGTGGTACAATTGAATATTATCTGAGTAGGACGATATTAGCGGATAATAAGATCGCTTATGAAGATGCACTAAGCGAGATGCTTGATATTATTATGAATGGAATGATAATCTAGGGTTATTGTGATGCCAATAACCTAAGTTGGAAAGCTTTAATGGAATGGAGACTTTATTATGAATAACCATATCAATTTGAATAATGAATGGAAATATACGGATTCCTTTCAGGTAGAAATGACTCAGGTGGATTACGATGAAAAAAATATGAAAGAGATCAGATTACCCCATACAAATGTTGAGACCCCATATCACTACTTTGATGAGGAAATCTATCAATTCATCAGCTGTTATCGTAGACATCTTTCGGTTTGTAAGGAATGGAGAGGTAAGAAGATACTTCTTACTTTTGAGGGAATAGGTCATATTGCAAAGATCTATTTAAATAGCAGGCTGATTGAAACTCACTACGGTGGTTATACGGCATTTACAATAGACTTGGCACCGTATCTTAAATTTCCCACAGAAGAGTCAGATATCGATAATGTATTGGTTGTCGAGGTAGACAGCAGAGAATGCAATAATCTGCCGCCTTTTGGCTATGTGATTGATTATATGACATTTGGAGGAATTTATAGAGAAGCATATATTGAAATAAAAGAAGAAAAATATATCGAAGATGTTTTTCTGGTAACTGAGGAGGTGAATAATGCTAGTGGTAGCAACATCACACCGGAGATTACAATTAATAATAAAGAAAATGCAATCAATTATAATGAAAATGGTTCAAGGAGGGAAAATAAGGTAGAAAGTCTCTGGAAGGAATCTATCGTGAGTCTCCAGGTATCCGTTCCGAATGTCACAGTGAATCATGCATGCCAGCTAAGATATAAAGTCCTGGATCTTAAGGGTGAGAAGGAATATTATGCAGATAGCTACTTAATTAAAGAGAAGATATCCAAAATTCAATTTCATATTCAAGGGGTAGAAAATTGGGATCTAGACCATCCGACATTATATTGTCTTCATCTGGAATTATTTGATACTGACACGATGGAAACTTTACTGGATACAAAAATAGTCCGATTTGGGTTCCGTACTACTGAGTTTAGAGAAGATGGATTTTATTTAAATCAGAATAAGATAAAACTGATCGGATTGAATCGTCATCAGAACTATCCTTACGTTGGATATGCAATGCCAAAGAGAATGCAGCAGCGAGATGCAGAGATACTTAAGAATGAATTGCAGGTAAATGCGGTTCGTACTTCACATTATCCCCAGTCAAAACATTTTATAGACCGCTGCGATGAACTAGGATTACTCGTGTTTACAGAGATACCTGGCTGGCAGCATATTGGAGATGAAAGCTGGAAAGAACTTGCCTGTGAGAATGTTGAGGATATGGTGCTGCAATATAGAAATCATCCCTCTATTATCCTCTGGGGCGTCCGAATTAATGAATCCCAAGACGACGATGCGTTCTATACGAAAACCAATCAGATCGCACATCAACTGGATTCCTCAAGGCAGACAGGAGGCGTTCGATATCTGCAAAAGAGCAGTTTCCTAGAAGATGTGTATACCTATAATGATTTCCTCCATAATGGATCGAATCAGGGAATAAATAAAAAGAAAAAGGTAGCAGGAAAAGCCGATGTGCCATATCTGATCAGCGAATTCAACGGACATATGTTTCCTACAAAATCCTTTGACAATGAAGAGCATAGACTCGAACATGCACTTCGTCATGCAAAGGTATTAGATGGTTTATTTGAACAGAAAGGTGTTGCAGGAGGCTTTGGCTGGTGTATGTTTGACTATAATACCCACAAAGATTTTGGAAGCGGAGACCGGATCTGCTATCATGGCATTCTGGATATGTTCCGTAATCCAAAGCTGGCAGCAGCGGTATATGCAAGTCAGAATGAATTATCGGATGTCTGTGAAGTGAGCTCCTCCATGGATATCGGAGATCATCCGGCAGGAAATATTGGAGATATCTATGTGTTCACGAATGCAGACAGCGTGAAATTATATAAGAACGATACCTTTATCAAAGAATTCTTTCCTGATTCAAGAAAATATCCGAGTCTTCCACATGCACCAATCTTAATTGATGATTTTATCGGTGATCTCATGGAAAAACAGGAACACTACAGCCATCGGACAGCAGAAGCCTTCAAGTCAGTACTTGGAGCAATTACCAAGTATGGCTTGGATTCACTTCCCTTACGGTATCAATTGAAAATGGGATTATTGATGCTTCAGAATCATTTAACCTTCGCAGATGGAGTGAGACTCTATTCCCAATATGCAGGCAGCTGGGGCG
>Ga0209125_1003721_pt1 | contig 10174 bp, 8 predicted proteins | sample BarGraIncub1131A_FD_184503 | JGI IMG/M metagenome (GOLD analysis project Ga0209125, IMG submission 184503) | Arctic peat soil microbial communities from Barrow, Alaska - Barrow Graham LP Incubations 11-31A (SPAdes) (version 2) | ecosystem: Environmental > Terrestrial > Soil > Wetlands > Peat... | reverse complement strand
GCCGCAAGATCATCGTGGACAGCTACGGCGGGCACGGAGCCCACGGCGGCGGCGCGTTCTCCGGGAAAGACCCCTCCAAGGTGGACCGTTCCGCCGCGTACATGGGGCGCTATGTGGCCAAGAACTTGGTGGCAGCGGGTCTGTGCGAGAAGTGCGAGGTGCAGGTGGCCTATGCCATCGGCGTCGCCGATCCGGTCTCGGTCATGGTGGATTGCAGCGGCACCGGGAAGATCCCGTCCAAGCGCATATCCGAGATCGTGCGTGAGGTGTTCGACCTGCGCCCCCGCGCCATCATCGAGGAGCTCAACCTGCTCCGTCCGATCTACAAGCAGACCGCGGCCTACGGCCACTTCGGCCGGGAGCTTCCCGACTTTACCTGGGAACGGACCGACAAGGCCGCCCTCATCAGGGAAAAAGCGGGACTGTAAGGCAGTTTTGGGTTTTGGGTTTTGAGTTGCAAAAGGGCCGTCTGATCATCCAGACGGCCCTTTTGCGTGTTACTTTTAAAAGCGGTTCAAAGTTCAGAGTTCGGTGTTAAAATCCTGAACTTTGAACTTTGAACTTTGAACTTTGAACTTTGAACTTTGAACTTTGAACTTTGAACTAGGCTTTCCGACTGAACCGGTAGCCGACTCCGCGCACGGTCTGGAAGAAGACCGGCTTGGACGGCTCGGGCTCGAAGTACTTCCGGAGCCGCACGATGAAGTTGTCCAGGGTGCGGGTCTCGGCGTCCGTCGAATACCCCCAGACGCTCTCCAGGATGACGCCGCGCGGGATCGCCTCTCCCTCCCGATGGAAAAAAAGCGTGAGCATGCGCACCTCCAGGTCGGTGAGGTCGATCTCTCCCTGGGGGGTCCTGGCCCGATAGGAGAGCAGGAACACCTCGTTCTCCCCGAAGCGATACCCCTCCTCCACCGGCTCGGGCCGGTACCAGGCCGAGCGGCGCAGCATCCCCGACACGCGCAGCAGGAACTCCTTCAGGTTGAACGGCTTGGCGATGTAGTCGTCGGCGCCACCGGCGAGCCCCGCTATCCTGTCCCGCTCGTCGGAGCGTGCCGTCAGCATCAGGACCGGGACCCGGGAGTCCAGCTCCCTCACCTCCCGGCAGACCTGAAATCCATCGATTCCGGGAAGCATGACGTCCAGGATGATCAGCTCGAACCTCTCGACCCGCACCTTCTCCAACGCCTCCTCGCCGCTCTCCACGTGGCTCACCAGGTACCCTTCCTGCTCCAGGTTGAAGGTGATGCCGCGCGCCAGATGAATCTCGTCCTCGACCAGGAGTATCTGCGGTTTTTCCTCCGACATGTCCGCTAACCTCTCTGCTGCTGGCCGCTGGGAAGCGGCAGCATGATCTGGAAGGTGCTCCCCTTGCCGGGGCCCTTGCTTTCCACGGAGATCTTGCCGCGGTGGGCGCTCACCACGGACTTCACGATGTAGAGTCCGAGCCCGGTTCCCCTGATGTTCTCGCCCGGGGTGCGCACCCGGTAGAACATCTCGAAGATCCTCCCCAGATCGTGTTTCTTGATCCCGATGCCGTTGTCCTGGAAATCAAGCAGGCACTGCCTGCCGCTGCGCCGCAGGCGAACGCGGACCTCGGGGGAGACCGGCGAATAGAGCAGCGCGTTTTCCAGAAGGTTCCTGAGTGCCATCTCCATCCCCTCGGTATCGATGACGGCGTGGATCCCCGGCTCCACCTCGAGGGTGAGCCGGCCACCCTCGGGTAGCTCGCTCCGCTTGCTTTCCAGGTACTCGGTCACGAACCGGGAGAAGTCGATCTGCTTAGCCTTCTCCCCCAGTTGCCGGAATTCGATCCTGGTCGCCATCAGCAGGTTGCTGGTCAAAAGGTTCAGCCTTTCCGTGTCGGAAAGCATGGTGTCGATGAATCCGTCCAGCCTCTCCTTGGGAAGGTTTCTCAGCTTCACCGTCTCCAGGTGGAGCTGGATGGAGGCGAGCGGCGACTTCAACTCGTGGGTCAGCTGGGAGATGTAGCTTCTCTGCTGCAGGTAGAGTTTCGCCTGGCGCCGCCAGTAAAGGAAGATGACGTAGACCCCGGCGAGGATGGCGAGCAGCATCAGGAGCCCCTCGACGAGCACCAGCCACTCCACCCCCTGGGCCACCAGTTCCGGCTTGTAGCGCAGCGCCAGCTGCCGGAACTCCTTGCTTCGCCCGATGAACCAGTAGACCCAGGATACCACCACCGCCACCCAGACGAGCTGGATGCCGATGAGGGCTATGAGCGGGTTTGACAGCTTTCTGTGCAGTTTCATGACCCACCTGTAGCACCTGCCTCGGCTTTTTGCAAGGGGTATCTGGCGCCCGGATAGCGGCCTTGTTTTACATTACTATTACAAATGAGGATGCCGTTATCTGTTAATGTCGAACCATCGCAAGCCAGCTTCTGGAGGAACTATGTTCAAACCGTTACGTATTGGAAAGCATGAGCCACGTTATCCGCTGATTCAAGGCGGGATGGGGGTGCGGATCTCCGCCGGTTCCCTCGCCGGGCACGTTGCCAAGTGCGGCGGGGTGGGGCTGGTGGCCTCCCCGGGCATTGCCCTTAACAGCGGCTTGTTTGATGGGAAGAACTACATGCAGACCAACTCCCTCGCACTGCAGGCCGAGCTGCGCAAGGCCTACCAGATCGCGCCCGACGGCATCATCGGGGTGAACATCATGGTGGCGCTCACCGATTACGCGCAGCTGGTCACGGCCGCCATCGAGGCGGGGGCGAAGGTGATCGTCTGCGGCGCCGGCCTTCCCATGACGCTCCCCGGTCTTACCGCCCACGCGCCCGACGTGGCACTGGTGCCGATCGTCTCGTCGGTTCGCGCGGCGCAGCTCATAGCCAAGAAATGGGACAAGTCCTACAACCGCCTGCCGGATGCCGTGGTGGTCGAGGACCCGGATACCGCTGGGGGACATCTCGGAGAGAAGCTGGAGAACATAGGAAACGGAGATTACGACCAGTACGCGACCGTGCGCGGGGTGAAGGAGTTCTTCCGCGAGGAGTACGGCCTGGAGATGCCGGTGATCGCCGCGGGCGGTATCTGGGACCGGGCGGACCTGCTCCACGCGCTTGCCGAGGGGGCCGATGGCGTCCAGATGGCGAGCCGTTTCGTGCCGACCGTCGAGTGCGACGCGGAGGACGCCTTCAAGCAGGCCTACCTGGACTGCAGGAAGGAGGACATCGGTCTCATCATGAGTCCCGCCGGGCTTCCCGGACGCGCCATCCTCTCCAACCAGGAAAAGATCGCCGCCTACGACAGGGATCGGGCCACGCCCTGCACCCTCGGTTGCCTGAAGAAGTGTTCCTACAAGGAGAGCCGCGAGCGGTTCTGCATCATCAAGTCCCTGGACCGCGCCCAGCGCGGCGACGTGGAGACCGGGCTCATCTTCTGCGGCACCAACGCCTGGAGGGCCAACCGGATCGGCACCGTGCAGGAGATCTTCGACGAGCTTTTCGGCGCCGAGGCGGCGAAAGTGAACAAGGCGGCCTGATCCGAGCCGTCTGAACCGTTAATTTCCCCAGAGTCCCCCTGGCGCCGCTTGCGCGCCAGGGGGACTCCTGTCAGTAGCTCTGCACCTTCCGGCTACACCCCGATATCCTCATGCCACAGCTCAGGCTGGTCGGCGATAAAGGCCCTCATCAAACCGATGCACGTCTCATCCTGGAGCAACTCCAGCAGCACGCCCCGGGAGCTCAGCCAGGTTTCCTCCCCCTGAAAGGTGCGGTTCTCTCCGATCACCACCCTCGGGATGCCGTAGAGGATGATGGCGCCGCTGCACATGGGACAAGGCGAGAGCGTGGTGTAGAGCACGCTCTCCCGGTACACCCGCGCCGGTTGCCTCCCGGCGCGCTCCAGCGCATCCATCTCGGCGTGCAGGATGACGCTTCCCTGCTGCACCCGCCGGTTATGGCCGCGCCCGATGATCTCCCCGTTGTGGACCAGCACGCTTCCGATCGGGACGCCTCCTTCCGAAAGCCCCTGCCGCGCTTCCTCAAGCGCCGCCCGCATGAAGATATCCATGGTCTCCCCCTCGCCTGGTTAGTTTCTGTGAGGTTCCTTGGTAACATACTCCCGCCCGCCAGTCCAGCACCGCAAAATCCCCTTGCCAAGTTTGGGCTGACATGCTATATCAACAAAAGTTGATATTATAAAACCGCCAAGGTTGATACCCCATATGCTCGAACTTTTCAAAGCCCTGGCAGACCCCTGCCGCCTGCGACTGGCTGCAGTACTTTTGCGCGGCGAATTCACCGTGCAGGAGCTGACCCGCATCATGGGGATGGGGCAGTCGCGCATCTCCCGGCACCTGAAGATACTGACCGAGGCGGGGATCCTTTCGGTAAAGCGTCAGGGGACCTGGAGCTATTACCGGGCGGGAGAGGAAAACACCTTCTTCGGGTCGATCCGGGAGGCCTTCGAGCGGGAACTGGAGCGGCTTCCCGAGCGAAACGCCGATCTGGCCGCCCTGGCGGCCGTGCTGGAGGAGCGTCGCAGCAGAAGCCTGGAGTTCTTCGACCGGCACGCCCGGCAGTGGGACACCCTGGCGCGCACCCTGCTGCCGGTCCCCGATTACCTGGACCGGCTGCTGGCGCTGGTTCCCGAGGTCGGCACGCTGCTTGAGATCGGGGTCGGCACCGGCGCGCTGCTCCCCTTCCTTGCGGCCCGTGCCCCCGAGGTGATCGGCGTGGACCATTCGCCGGCCATGCTGGACGAGGCGCGGCGCCGGATCGCTCTGGACGGGCAGCGGGGGATCGAACTGCGCCTGGGAGAGATGACCCACCTGCCGCTTTTGGATCGGGGCACCGGGTGCGTGGTGGCCAACATGGTGCTGCACCATGCCGCCGATCCGCTGGCGGTGCTAAAGGAGATCGCGCGCGTGCTGGAGCCGGGCGGGGTCGTGGTGCTGGCCGATCTGGCGCGCCACGAACGCGAATGGGCCCGTGAGCAGCTGGCGGACCAGTGGCTCGGCTTCGAGGAGCAGGAGCTGGCGGATTGGTTTCGCAGCGCCGGCATGGATGAGGTCGTGGTGCAACGGGTAGCGGCGGCGGCCGGGCAGGAGGACGTGCTGCTGGTACGGGGCATCAAGAGTTTGTGAGGCCAGAAAAAAGAATCAAATTCACAGGCTCGCACACGGATGACACGGAGCAGGCGGATAAAAGCAGACAAACCATCAAGACTTTGGTTTACCCCCAAGGACTTGGCCGTATCTGCCTTCATCCCTTCCCGCCGTCAGATCCGCGTGCGAGTTTTTGATCTGAACGGGTTCCGAAACCGTGACAACTTAAGGAAAAATCAACCAAAAAAAGGAGAATAACCGATGTCAAACAGCAATTACATCGTCAAGGACATGTCCCTGGCCGCCTGGGGCCGCAAGGAGATGATCATCGCCGAAACCGAGATGCCGGGGCTCATGGCGATCCGCGAGGAATTCGCCAAGACCAAGCCGCTCAAGGGGGCCCGCATCGCCGGTTCCTTGCACATGACCATCCAGACCGCCATGCTGATCGAGACCCTGACCACCCTCGGGGCCGAGGTGCGCTGGGCATCCTGCAACATCTTTTCCACCCAGGACCACGCAGCAGCGGCCATCGCCGCCGCCGGGATCCCGGTTTTCGCCATCAAGGGCGAATCCCTCGAGGAATACTGGGACTACACCCACAAGATCTTCGAATGGCATGACGGCGGCGCCCCCAACATGATCCTGGACGACGGCGGCGACGCGACCCTGCTGCTGCACCTGGGAAGCGACGCGGAGAAGGATCCCTCCCTGATCGCCAACCCCACCTGCGAGGAGGAACAGTTCCTTTTCGCCGCCATCAAGAAACGCCTCGCCGCGAAGCCCGGCTGGTATTCCAGAACCGCCGCCTCCATCAAGGGTGTTACCGAGGAAACCACCACCGGCGTGCATCGCCTGTACCAGATGCACGAGAAGGGGACCCTCAAGTTCCCCGCCATCAATGTCAACGATTCGGTCACCAAGTCGAAGTTCGACAACATCTATGGCTGCCGCGAGTCCCTGATGGACGGCATCAAGCGCGCAACCGACGTGATGGTGGCCGGCAAGGTCGCGGTGATCTGCGGCTACGGCGACGTGGGGAAAGGTTGCTCCCAGGCGATGCGCGGCCTCCAGGCCCAGGTCTGGGTGACCGAGGTGGATCCGATCTGCGCCCTGCAGGCCGCCATGGAAGGGTACAAGGTGGTCACCATGGAATACGCCGCCGACAAGGCCGACATCTTCGTCACCACCACCGGCAATATCGACGTCATCACCCATGACCACATGAAGGCGATGAAGCATAACGCCATCGTCTGCAACATCGGCCATTTCGACAACGAGATCGAGGTCGCCAAGCTGAAGGGATACAAGTGGGAGAACATCAAGCCCCAGGTGGACCACATCATCTTCCCGGACGGGAAAAGGATCATCCTCCTGGCCGAAGGGCGCCTGGTGAACCTCGGCTGCGCCACCGGACACCCCTCCTTCGTCATGTCCTCCTCCTTCGCCAACCAGACCCTGGCCCAGATGGAGATCTTCTGCAACCCGGAAAAGTACCCGGTGGGGGTTTACACCCTCCCGAAGGAACTGGACGAGAAGGTCGCCCGCCTGCAGCTGAGGACCCTGGGAGCCATGATGACCGAACTGACCGACGCCCAGGCGGCCTATATCGGCGTGAAGAAGGAAGGTCCCTACAAGTCGGCGCTGTACCGTTACTAGGCCTCTGTAGATAGTTTGAGAAAAAGAAAGGGCGCCGGTTTATAACCGACGCCCTTTCTTTATGAATCCTGCCCCTTTTTCTTCTTCTCCCCCCGGTCCCCGGGGGCGCATGTCGGGGACATTCAGGTCTGGACACCGAGCCTGGGCAGGATGTACTTCTGCAGCGCAATCCAGCAGACGAGAAAACCTATCAAGATCAATATATCCTTCATCGCGTCACCTCCTGATGCACTGTATCGTATATAGCGGAAAATGTATATGTGCAAAATCGCGCGCGGGATGGCGGCTGGAGCGGGTACCAGGCCAGGGAGTGACCGCGGCAGGTTGACTCATCCGGGAGCGAAGATGATGCAACGATATGCCCCAATGTAGTTAGGGTACCGGCGTAATCTGACAGTTGGCTGTTCCTTGGCGCTATGAGTGACAAGAATTTTATTTTTCTGGATTTTGTGGGAAGAAGAACGGATGCTGCTGTACTTGCACGCCGTTCTTTCTCAGTGGACTTATCCGGCAATGGTTGTATAGTTGGCGGGGCAAGTTAGAGGACGCACACTGCCCGAGAACGAAACCTGAGAAGGGGAGTCTATGATCTCGAAACGGCGGCTGATAGAGAAACAGACCGAACGGACCAAGACTCAAAGGGCCCTCGTCCTGAGTGAACAGCGTTTTAGAGATCTGATAGAAAATACCAGTGACTGGATTTGGGAAGTGGATGAAAGTATCCGTTATGTCTATGCCAGCCCGAAGGTGACTGATCTACTCGGCTACGCTCCTGAAGAACTGTTGGGCAAGACCCCTTACGATTTTATGCCTGCGGATGAGGCCGCGAGGATAAGAAAAGGGATCGAGGAACTGGTCCGGCACCCGCAACCGTTCCAGGCCCTGGAGAATATCAACCTGCACAAGGACGGCTCCCTGCGCGTGTTGGAGACCAGTGGCGTCCCTATTTTCGACGCCGAGGGGCGCTTCTCGGGGCTGCGGGGTATCGACCGCGACATAACAGAACGTAAGCAGGCGGAGGGGGCCCACCAGGAGGCCCTGGCGCGCCTGGCGGGGGAGAAGGCCCGCTCGGAAGCGATCATTGCCGCCATCGGCGAGGGACTCTGCATCGTGGACCGGGAGTTTAAACTGCTCTACCAAAACCGGATCCTCAAGGATTTGACCAGCGACGCCACCGACCAGCACTGCTATGTCGCCCATGGAAACCAGGGAAAGCTTTGCGACAATTGCCCGGTGGCAAGTACCTTTGCCGATGGCGATATCCATTCCATCGAAAAAACCATGGTGATAGAGGGCGTGACGCGCTACCGGGAGATCACCTCCTCGCCGCTTCGGGACGAGTCAGGTGCCATCATGGCCGGCATCGAACTGGTCAGGGACATAACCGAACGCAAGCGGTCTGAATATGTCCTGAAGGAAAGCGCCCAGCAGATGAAAGAGGTGCAGGCAATCGCAAACCTCGGCAGCTGGCAGCTTGAATACGCGACCAACCGGCTGGTCTGGTCGGACGAGACCTACCGGATTCTAGGGCTGCAGGCGCGGCGGATCCCCGCCTCCTACAAGGTCTTCATGGAAATCGTGCATCCCGAGGACCGGGCCGAGTTGGACGGCCGTTATGTCGAGTCAATGCGCCAGGGAAGCGACGGCTACGAGTGCGAACACCGGATCGTGAGAAAGAAGAGTGGAGAGATCCGTCAGATCCATCAGAAATGCCAGCATATCAAGGATGAGACGGGGAGGGTGCTGCGCTCCTATGGCATGATCCATGACATTACAGAGCGCAAGGAGGCGGAAGCTAGCATCAACGCCCTGAATGCGGCTCTTTCCGCCCGCGCCGCTGAACTGGAAACGGCCAACAAGGATCTTGAGGCCTTCAGCTATACGGTCTCTCATGACCTGCGCGGGCCCTTGACCAACATAAACAGCTACTGCCAAGTGATTTCCGAGTTGAGCGGCGACAGGCTCGACGAGCAGTCCGCGCATTTCATGCGCAGCGTATCCAAGGAAGTGGAGCGCATGGATCAGTTGATAACCTCGCTGCTCAATCTCTCCCGGTTCGCCCATGTGAAGCTCAAGCGTGAACGCGTCGATCTGAGCGAGATTGCCCGAATGGTGGCCGCCGAACTGCAGATTCGGGAGCCGGAACGCCTGGTCAGGTTCGAAATCGCGGAGGGGATATCCGCCCCGGGCGACGGGAAGTTGCTGAGACAGGTGATTGTGAACCTCTTCACCAACGCCTGGAAGTTTTCCGCCCAAAAGGAAAACCCCGTCATACGGTTTGGAGTGACGCAGTCGAAGGGGAAACGGACCTTTTTTGTCAGTGATGACGGGATTGGTTTTGATATGAGCCAGTGCGAGATGATATTCGCCGTGTTCCAGCGCATGCACAGAAACGATGAATTCGAAGGCTTCGGCATAGGGCTCACCACGGTGCGCAGAATCATCGAGCGACATAACGGCCGCATCTGGGCCGAGGGAGAACTCGGGCAAGGCGCCCGGTTCTCCTTCACCCTCAACGAGAACCTGCCGGCAAGTTAACCCCGCCCGGTCATCCCGCCAAAAGCCCCGATTATGTCCCTCGACGGGCGCATCTCACCCCAAACTCAGACCCCGATATCCCCGATTCCGCCTGTTTGCTGCTCAAGCCCAGGACGGCTCGTTTTCCTCGGCGACCAGGTCGACGTCCCGTAACAGCAGCAGGTCCACCTCGCTTCCCGCCGGGAGAAAGCTCGCCTCCAGGGGGAGTGCCGCCAGGGCGTCGCATCTCGTCATGGTGCTCAAAACCCCGGTATGCTGGTCCCCGGCGCAGTAGGCGAGGTAGCGGCCGTGACGCATCCTGATGGTGACGCGGATGAAGTTCAGCTTGCCGGCCTTCTTGTGGGCGTCTTCCGCCAGTATTCCGCTGACAAAAGGGCGGATCACCTTGCGCTGCCCCATCATCCTGAGCAGGGCCGGTTTGACCAGGAGCTCGAAGGTGACCATGGTGGAGACCGGGTTGCCAGGGAGCGAGAAAATCGGCTTTTGGTTCCGGACGGCGAACGCGGTGGGCCCTCCCGGTTTGATGTCCACCTTCCAGAAAAGCTCGCTGGCGCCGAGCTCCGCCATGACCTCCCGGACCAGGTCACGATCCCCCGCGGAGACCCCCGCCGAGGTGATGAGGGCGTCGCAGGCGAACCCCTCCAGCATCTTGTCCCGGTGGCTCTCCCTGTCGTCCCGGGCGATCCCGATCAGGACCGGCTCTGCGCCGCATTCCCGTACCGCCGCGGCCAGCGAGAGCGCATTGGAGTTGATGACCTTGCCGGAACCGGGGCACTCTCCCAGTTCGACGAGTTCGTCCCCGGTGGAGAGGATGGCGACCTGCGCCCTGCGGTGCACCGGGACCAGCGCCTTCCCCATAGCGGCGAGCATGCCGACCTCGGCCGGCCGGATGCGGGTACCCGCCGCGCGG
>Ga0209125_1003720_pt1 | contig 10177 bp, 6 predicted proteins | sample BarGraIncub1131A_FD_184503 | JGI IMG/M metagenome (GOLD analysis project Ga0209125, IMG submission 184503) | Arctic peat soil microbial communities from Barrow, Alaska - Barrow Graham LP Incubations 11-31A (SPAdes) (version 2) | ecosystem: Environmental > Terrestrial > Soil > Wetlands > Peat... | reverse complement strand
CAAAGTCGCCAGGAGTTCGGGAATCGCCGTCTTCTCATTGGACTTGACCGCCGTCGCTTGTTGTCCGAGGACCAAACCCGCGCCCGCGGCAAAGGCGCTGACCAGATGCAAGGACGTGCTTCCCACCTTGCCTGACCGGCGACTGGTCTTGCCGTCGATAGCTACGACTTCTTCGGCGCCCAGCGCGGGCAATACCTGGCTGACCCAACGGCGAAAGGCTGCGCCAAACTCGTCGGCACTAATCGCCGCGAATAGCCGACCAAAGGTGTGGCCCAAGGCCATGCTGCGCGATCGTGCGAGGCGATCCCGTGCGCCAGTTTCAGATACTGCCGCAGCCAGTCCCGTTTCTCATTTTCCCACGCTTCGATTTCGACAAAGGGGTCTGCGCCGGCCAACACTGCGGCCACGGCAACCACCAGCAATTCAACCAGGTCATGCTCGACTTTCCCGGCTTGCCGCGGGTCGCGCACGCCGACCCACACTTCGGCCAATCCGATCTTCTTTTCCGTCTCCATGGAAAAGCTCCAAAAAGACAGAAAACTACACAAATCAAGGAGCTGTGAACAGTGTCTTCGTAACCGATTGACTGATAACGACTATTTCGATGGGTTTACGGGCTGGCTGAAACAAAAAGCACTGAATATGAAACGTCCTCCGGCAGAAACCGCACTCAACGTACGCTGACCGTCCCGCTCTTCCATTGCGCATCCTGCCAGCGGTAGAAGGTCGAGAGACTACCGGGCTTGTCGGCCTGTTTCTCGGTTTCCAGGCTGCTCAGTTTCAAGGTCTCGAAACTGAGCTTGTAGCGGCCGTCGATTTTCGCCTCGCGTGCTGCCAGCATCTGCGCATTGCCCGGCACCCAGCCGGCGAATTCGACATAGCCGAGATTCGGGTTGTCGAGGGCCGGCGGCACGATATCGACGCTCCAGCCTTCGCCGGCCTTCCTGAAGACCCACATTTCGCGCCAGGTATCGAGCGGCTGCACGGCCAGGGCCAGCGTTTCGCCGGTTGGGCTGGTCGATACCGAGGCCGACCAGACGATGCCGTAGGTACAGCGCGTGAATAGCGGATTCTTCACATCATGTTTGGCGTCGACCAGGTGGACGCAGGTTTCGCCGGGCTGGCCTGGGCTGACCGCCACCGTCACGCGGGCTGGCGTCTTCGCCGTCACCGACGGCTGGCCCGCTTCGGCGGCCCAGCGCGAGGCCCCGACGCGGATCGCCGCATCGCTATAGACGACGGCATCGCTTTCCATGAGTTCGCTCTTGTTGATCACGGCCAGTTCGGCGATGGCGCGGTTGGCGGCCTCCCGCACGGCAGCCGCGGCAAATTCCGGGCGGCGCGCCCGCTGGTAGGCGAGGCTCGCCCAGACCCCGGCCTTGCGTAAATGCAGGCGGTTTTTCAGGACTTCCGGCAGCTTCGCCAATTCGATGCGCTCCAGCACGTCGGCCCGCCAGTTGTCGAGATTGAAGCGTTCGATCGGGTTGAGATTGCTCGCCACGCATTCGTGCTTCGTCAGCGCCAGCGCGGCGAGGGCTTTCTCAATATCGGTCGAGGGGAGGGCCAGCACGCGGCGCTGAGCGTCGCCGTTGTAGCAGAGCTGAACCTGGCCATCGCGCTCGAAACTGTTCATGGTGACGCCATAGGCGGCGACCACTTCGAGATGCGCCGCGGTGATTTCGCCGGCCTTGCCTAGTTTGCCAGCCGAGGCACGGCGCGCTAGGCGTTCGGCCATGCTGCCCAGGGCCTCAAAAACCTCGCTGTTGATGGCGGCAGCCGGCGCGGCACGCAGGTAGGCGGCGGCATAGCTGATGCCAAGCGCTTCCGAGCCCGGCGTCTCTTTCAGGAAGCGCAGCACTGAAAGCAGTTCCGGCGCGCTTTCCGGCTTCAGCGACTGGATGCGAACCTGGGTCGCCTTGATATACCCAGCGCGTTCGCGGCGGTGATCATAAACCTGTAGAAAATCGCCCTTCTCGCCGCGAACTTCCAGGCTGTCGCCCTGCCAGAGGACTGCCTGCTGCGCGGCAGAATCCTTGGGCGCGGCACGCAGCGCCGACTGGTCCAGGGTAACGATGGCGATGACGGTGAGTGCGGAGGCCAGCATGATTATTCTCCCCCTTGTTGGGCAGCTTCTTCGCTGCCGTTCTGGTTCGCCGGCTGGTTGCGCTGTTTGCCGGCACCGAGCAGGGTGTTGCCGATGAAGCCGCCATCGGACGGGGGCGGTGCGATGATCACGGAAATCTTGTCGGACAGCTTGTCGGCCAGGGTCTTCTGGATGAGCAGCGGGTTCTTCTGGATAAGCGCGCCGTCGCGGGCCAGTTGTTCGCTGGCCAGCCTGCCCAAGCGATCCTGGCGGTAAGCTTCGGCATCGGCCAGCTTGCGGCGCGACTCGGCTTCGCCCTGAGCTTCGATTTGGCGCGCCTGGGCGCTGGCTTCGGCGCCCTTGATGCGCGAAATCTTCTCGGCTTCGGCTTCCAGGCTGCGCTGCTCGATCTGCTTCTGCTTGAAGGGCAGCACATGCTTCATCGCCTCGGCCTGCGCCTTTGCAGCGATGATCTGCTCCTCGCCGGCAGCCGTCGCGGCTGTTTCGCGACGCACCTTGTCAGCCATCGCTTCGAGTTCGGTTTGCTTGACCTGCTTTTCCTTCAGTTCCAGGGTGTATTTCATCTTCTCGCCGGACAGTTCCTCGGCCAGCAGGTTTTCCATGCCCGCCTTGTAGTCGGCCGGCAGGTCAATTTTGCCGATCAGCACGGCCTGCAGCTTGATGCCGTCTTTTTCGAGCAAGGGCTTCAATTCGCCCTCTATGACCTGAACGATCTCCGAACGCTTGCTCGAGAAGATTTCGCGCACCGTGTAGCGAGCTAGGGTCTTGTAGAGTACGCCCTGTACGGCCGGTTGAACCACTTCTCCGCCAATGTCGTCGGGCAGGGCACGGGCCATGCTGGCGATGCGGTTCGGATCGAGGGCGTAGCGCACGCTGATATCGACGCCGATCGACAGGCCTTCAACGCTCTGGAAGGGCGCCGTGCCGTTGGCCGTTGCGCCACCTTCCGGACGGTAGATCTGGTCGCGCAGCGAGAAGCGGCGCAGTTCGTGTAGACCGGGAATGACCAGCACACCACCTTCGCGCACTTCCGTCGCGTTGCCGGTCATCTGATTGACGCGCACCGCCGCTTCGCCGCGGGCCACACTCTGCATTGGCGGATGCTTGTAGATGCCATAGCCGCCCAGCCCGGCGATGACCAGCGCCATCAGCGTGAAGCGCGCCCCATGCGCCCGGCCGGCAACATGGCCTAGGCCATGCGCCACAGCCGATGCCGTGCGCGATCCGGCGCGGCCGAGGGAATTACCGAGTTTGCCAACGATGTTGTTCAGACGTTCCGACATGATCACTTCCTCCTCACAATTGATCTTCAGGTTCGGGATTGCCCCGTTTCCGGCGGTCGGGAAGATCGATCCGCACCCCGGCTTGCCATGGTTGTCATCGTGCCGCTAAAGGCGTGGAGCAAGCCATGCCGCCCCGGGGCGACTTTGGTAAGGCGGCGGGCGCTTCGGCTCCGGGGCGTGAACAAACACTCACGCCATGGACATGCCAGGCGCGGCAAAAACGGCGATACTTGGCGCCATCGCCATGGAGCCCATCATGATCAAAGTCGCCGTCATCGAAGACGACCAGCCGACCAGCCAGCAGTTGAAGGAATGGATACTTTCGGCGCGGTCGGACATCGTTGTCGAACAGTGGTTTAGCCGCGACGAGGCGGAGGCCGCCGTCGCCCGCGAGGATTACGCGCTGGTCACGCTGGATATCGAACTCGGCCGCGAGCGCAATGCTGGCGTCGCCATCATCAACGCCATCAACAAGGGCGGGCGCGGCACGCCGGTGCTCGTCGTCTCGGCCATGCCGGCGGCCATCTATCGCAGCATCATGAAGGCGCTCGACGCCTGGGATTACCTGCAGAAAACGACCTTCGAGGAAGGCGATTTTATCGACACCTTCCTCGAAATCCTGCGCGCTACGCGCGACCGCGGAACAGCCAAGGCGGAAACCGGCGATGACGAATTGGCCCTCGATCCGCTGCGCCAGAACACGCCGCTATGGCGCGGCCAGCGCGTCAATCTACCGCTCACCGCGCAACGCATCCTGGCCACACTCTACGAACGGCGCGGCAATGTCGTCTCCTACGACGAATTGTTCCAAGTGGTGAAGAGCGGCCGCAACCGCGACAACATCAGGAAGCACATCAGCACCATCCGCGAGGCCTTCCGTGAACTCGACGAGCAATTCGACCGGATCGAGAACATCCCAATGCGCGGCTTCCGCTGGTCGGACCAGAACAAATGAAGCAGGCGCTCTCCTGGCTGGCCTCCTTTCGCCTGCGCATCCTATTGCGCAGCGCCTTCCTGGCACTCGCCCTGGCCGTCGTGGCCATGGCCGTCACGGTATTGCAGGAGGAAAAGCAGCGCAGCTACGACAACTACCAGGCCAGCCTCGGCAAGACCAAGGAACAGATCATCGCCCGCCTGCACCACCCGGCCGGGCAACTGGCGCTGCTCAATCCGCGCCGCGACGCGCGCGCCGCGAGCACCGGCCAGCCCGTTGTGCTGCCTTACTCGGCGATCGACTTCGATGACCAGAACAAGGTGCAGAACGCCGTCGAAATGGCCGGCTGCCTGGTCCAGTATCCGCAGGCCGGCAGTCTCTGCGTCGCCATCGGCAACAATCCCTGGGCCGGTGGTTTCATCTACGCGGCCGGCACCTTCGCGAGCGGCCCTTTGCTGGCGCACCGCATCGGCGACGAGATTCTCGACGGCGCCCACCGCCTGCGCATCACAGTCAGCTTGCGCGGCCAGACCTACCGCTGGCTCGCCCCCTTCGAAGCGCTGGCCGGCAACGGCAAATGGGAAGGCGTGCGCGGCCGCTTCACCGGCTATGTCGAACAGGACGGCCGCGACTACACCGGGGCCAAGCCGGTCCGCGAATTTCGCGGCTGGGTCTGGCAGGACGGCCATTGCCTGAAGAGCAATGCGACCGATGCCGAGACCTGCGCCCGCAAATCCTTCTTTTCGCTGCGCCTGCCCGTCGAGGTGCTGCGCGATGCGCTGTTCCTACACGACAAGCCGACCTGGCCACCGCCCGATCTCGACCAAGTCAAGGTGCGCGTTGAAGTGCTGATGCCCGGAGAACACGCCGCGCTGTTCGACAGCAACATGCCAGGCGCCGTGCCGCCCTTCTTGCTCGACAGCCTGGGCGGCTTGCTGCTGCCCGGCGAAAGCCTGAGCATCCGCCACACCGACGGCAAGGAAAGTGAAATCATCCAGCTCGCCGGTCGTAACGAGGCGCTTGAACAGTCCTCGCCGCTGCTCACCCGGCTGATCCGCCGGCTGCCCGTGGAAAACCTGGAAGCGCCAGTCGTGGAACTGAGCGACGAGGTGATGACGCCGCTCGGCAATTACCGCATTCTGCTCAAGGGCGACGCACGCAGCGTGAACAAGGTGCTCAGCGCTGTGGCGACGCGCGTCTCGTGGTTCGTCGGCGCCATGCTCGGCGCCATCGGGCTGGCCTGGCTAGTCATCGAAATCGGTATTATCCGGCGTATCGCCCTGCTCACCGGGCGCACGCGCGGCTTGTCGAAAACCGTGCATGCCGATGGCGGGCTAGAGGCTTACGACCTCGCCGACCTACGCGGTAGCGACGAGCTCGGCATCCTGGCCACCGGCCTCAACGACCTGCTGCGCCGGGTCAAGGAAGACGTCGAGCGCGAGAAGATCCGCACCGCTCAGGAAAAGGATATGTGGCACGCCGTCGGCCACGAAATCATGTCGCCGCTGCAATCCCTGCTCGCCCTGCACGGCAACGAGGACGATACTAGCCACCGCTACATCAGCCGCATGCAACAGGCAGTGCGCGTGCTCTACGGCAGCGCCAGCCCGAGCGAGGCTTTCGAAAGCAGCCGCCTGAATATCGCAGCCGTCGATATCGCCGGATTCGCGGCCAATGTCGCCGCCAATGCCGGCATTGCCGAGGTGCGCTACGCCGGCAGCACCGAACCACTACTCGTACGCGCCGACGAATTTCCGCTTGAAGACGTTTTTGCCCATGTCCTCAAAAATGCCGACCGCCACCGCAGGCCCGGCACGCCCATCGTCATCGATCTGACCAGCGGCGACAGCACGGCCACGGTAAGCATCCACAACACGGGTCCGGCAATTCCTGACGAACTGCTCGCCCGTATCTTCGAGTACGGCGTTTCCGAACAGGGGGCGAGCGGCAATCGCGGTCAGGGACTGTTCGTCGCCCGCACCTACATGGCCAAAATGGGCGGTACGATCACAGTGAAGAATATTGATAACGGCGTGAGTTTCGAACTTGCCCTGCCCCGGATGATCGGCTGAGCACCTTACTTGGCCAGCGTTCCAGGTCGTTCGTTAGCTCTGTGCGGGGCTGGCGGACCGGGTGTCTGCCCCAAACCTAAATTCCAAACCGCCTGATTTCGGCAGATTCCGTCGAAAGTGACGTCCATTCGTGCAGAGGGCAAACCAATACGCCATGAGCACTCGGATCACCCCCGTATGGGCGATGATCACAGCTTTCCGTACCCGCAGACCGGCGACAAAAGCCAGCGCCCGCTGCTGAAAACAGCGCGGCGAGTCACCGCCCTGCGGCGCGCAACCTCGACATCCGCCGCCCAGCATCGAGCTCGGCATACTGCAGCGAATCCCAAGAGTGACCTTCCTCGGCGCCGAAATTCATCTAGAGCAGGCGCTCGTCGATGATCGGCCGAGGATGCCGGATTAGCGCCAGTTTGCGGCAACGGTGTGGCGGACCGACAGGCCTACGGACAACTCGGCCAACAGACGCGTCGCCATAAGTTCAGGATCTTCACCCGCGACATCGATCCGGCCGTAGCAAATGCCCGGCTCGACCAGAGGCTTGAGATGGCGAACCAGATTCAGGATCACCCGCTCAGCGACCGCTTCTTACCGAACGAAGCCGTCGCCCGACAGGACAAAGATGCGCGTCAGGGACCGGCGGAACTGCCTGATTTCGCCGCCCAATGCCTACCCCTTCTCCAGTTGCCCCTTTGCATACCGAGCTCCCGGTCCGTTCGGTGCCAGCTCAAGATAGGTCTGGTAAGCCTTCTTCGCCCGTTCGCCCTCGCCGGCCTTGCTTAGCGCGTCACCCAGGTTCAGGTAGGCGATGGCCCGCGATGGATCGATCTTGATGGTATTTGCAAACCAGCGGGCGGCTTCCTGGTATTTCTCCTGCTTGTAGAAGACAAAGCCGAGGTTGTTGGCGGCTAGTGCAAAATCCGGGCGCTGTTTCAGGGCTTCGGTGAATTGAGCTTCGGCTTCGGCGTACTGTTTTTCCCGGTAAAACTGTAGACCACGGTCGTTGGCCCGTTGCGCGTGCTGGCGGGCGCTGGTCGGCACGGCGGCCGGCGGGGTGATTTTCTGGTCGCCGCCTTGCAGGTCCTTGACCACGACCGGAGCAGGCGGCTGGGCGGCGACTTGCTCACCGGCCACCGGCTGCGGCGCAGCCGACCGACTAGCGTCGAGCTTGCTGTTGAGGGCGATGGCCTCGCTCGGCAGCTGCTTGGTGTCGGCACTGAGAAATTCGGTTTCGTTCGGCAACTCGAAGATGAAGTCGCCACCTTCCGAGCCGGGCAGGCTCCCGAAGGCGGGCGTTTGGTGCGAGGCAGCGGCGACGGCCGGGGCGACGTAGGCGGCGAGTTCAGTCGCTGTGATCAGGCCGTCGCCGTTGAGATCGCCCTTGCCGTTCAGGCCCTGAAGCAAGGCCCAGGTGAATACCGAATGGCCGTTCGGGCCGCCGTCGGCGACCAGTTGGTCGGCCCCGCCGGCGGTCAGCATCTGGCGCCCGATACGCTTGGCGTTGTCGCGCAGAAAATTGGCGTTGCCGGCGCCACGCGTTAGGCCAAGACCGCTGTAGCAGGCGTCCATGATGAACAGCGCGTGCTTGGCGGTAATGTTTTCGGCGATGTTCTGCAATTCGGTCATCGGGATGGCGTCGGTGGCGATCTGATTGGGATCGGAATCGACCGGCACAATGTAGCCGAGATCGCGTCCGGAACTCAGTTGCCGGGTCGCGCCGTGGCCGGCGAAGAAGACGAACAGGCGGTCGTTCTTTTTCATGCCGGCATGCGCCAGCTTGTCGTGGAAGGCAGCGAGGATGCCGTTGCGCGTCGCCTCCTTGTTTTCCAGCGAGACGACATGGTCGGTGGCGAAGCCGAACTTGCCGACCAGGGTTTCCCGGATGGCCTTGGCGTCGCGCACGGCATATTGCAGTTTCGGCCACTTGGCGTAGTCATCGATGCCGATAACAATGGCCCAGGAATCGCTGTAGCCGGCGGCACTGGCCACCGTCACGGCCGGTTGCACGGCATTGCCCTTGGCGACGACGAGACCCTTGCCATCCCAGCCGGCAAACTGGTAGCCGGCGGCAGTCAGGCGGTCGAGGATGCCGGGCAAGGCCTTGACGGTGCGTTCATGGATATCGTGGAAGAGCACGATGCCATGGCCGGCTTTGTCTACCTCGGCAAGCACTCGCTCAGCGATGGAGGCCGGCACCGGATCGGCCCAGTCCAGGGAATCGATATTCCACATCATCGAGCGCAGGTGAGCGGTGTCGAGCAGGCCAAGACCCTCGGCATTGCGCGCACCGTAGGGGAAACGGAATAATTGTGAGCGACGCGCATCGACGGCTTTGAGCAGTTCGTCGGTAGTGAGGATTTCGGTCTTCAACGCCTCGCCACTTTTCTTCGACAATTGGGCGTGGGTCATGCTGTGATTGCCGATGACGTAGCCGGCGTCGAGCAACTGGCGGCTGACTTCGGCACGCGGCGAGAGCTTGAGCTTGCCGGCGGCATCGACTGTGCCGAGATTGCTGCCGACCTCGAAGAAAATGGCCGGCGCGTTGTACTGCTTGAGAATGGCGGCAATTTCCTTCGTATACGTGCCGTGAGGGCCGTCGTCGAAGGTCAGGACCAGGGTTTTCGGCGGCAGGCTGACGCCGAAGACTTCACCTTCTGATTCGTCCTTAGGCTTTTTCGCCTTGCCGCGCATGCCAGGCTCGGCCGCTTCGGGCGCTGCGGCGTAGGGCAGCACGATACCGAAATCCTTGAGAATCTGTTCGCGGTTGTAGCGGGCTTTCAGCTTGGCGACGTAGTCGTTCCAGCGCTCGCGCTTCAACTCGATGGCGCGGCTCTCGAAGCGGCCGAACACCTGACGGATTTCCTTTTCGTAATTGCGCTCGATTTCGGTCAGGGCGTCGAGATCCTCGCCGATGCGCTTGTGCAGCTTGATGGCCGGCAGTGAACCGTCTTTGGCTACGGCCTCCTGCAGGCTGCGCAGCAATTCGCGGAAGGCCAGGCGGTCGGCATCGAACAGGTCGGGATCGCTTTCAATGTAGTCGAGCAATCCCGTAATGGTCTCGAAACGCCTGGCCGCCCCGGAAGCCACCAGACTGTCGAGCGCTGCTTCGAGATCGACGATGCGCTGCCGATTTTCATGGAACAAGGCCTGACCGACTTGGTTGGCCTGTTCGCGCTCGCCTTCCGAGAGCGTCTTCTCGTCGGCGAAAAGCACGATGATCTTGCGGAAGGTCGCCAGGGTTTCCTTGAGACTGGCTGCCAGCCCGTCATTCACGGCTGGCACCACCGGTATTTCGGTAACTGTCGCCGGTTGGCCGGTACCACGCCAAACCCCGAATCCGATCGCCACCCCAAGGGCGACCACGGCTGTCGCCAAGACAATTCTTTTGTTCATAACCCCGAACCCCGAGCGGAATGCCGAGCGCATTCTGCGGGCTGCAACGGGAAAGATCAATGGAAAGATCAACCTCGCGGCCCGAACTTAGGTAATCGGGGTTTTCCGGCGCCGCCCGTGCAGCGAGTCCTCGCCCTATGGAATCATCCGCTATCAAATGTGCGTGTTGCCGAGCGCATTTCGTCAGCACACCTTGGAAAGCGCACTGGCCGGCACTTCAAGGTCAAACGAACCCTGATTCCTGAAAGTCGTCAGTCGCAAGAAGCGCGGCTCATACCGCCGTAAGCAAGCCGTTCGACGCCTGGCAAAAGCACGAGCGCATCAAGCCAGGAAGCGGCTTGATTTTCTGCACAAAGAAACTTGCCAACTGGCGCGTGAAAACGCGTTGGTGGCT
>Ga0209125_1003718_pt1 | contig 10180 bp, 7 predicted proteins | sample BarGraIncub1131A_FD_184503 | JGI IMG/M metagenome (GOLD analysis project Ga0209125, IMG submission 184503) | Arctic peat soil microbial communities from Barrow, Alaska - Barrow Graham LP Incubations 11-31A (SPAdes) (version 2) | ecosystem: Environmental > Terrestrial > Soil > Wetlands > Peat... | reverse complement strand
CGCCTCTGTTGAAAAACATTTGTCTTAGGCTTTATTTTCTCTTCTTAATTATAAAGAAATATATCGCCGCACCGCCTCCGACTATTACTATAACAGCAAGGGTAATCCAAAGCCATAACATACCTGATGCCGGATTGTCTGAAGTATCGTTAGATAGGGTACTTGAAGTTTTAGTGGATGAGATAGAGGATTTGGCGTCTTGACTGCTAAGGCCTGATTCTCCCGAGGTGCCCCCTTGAGCCAGCAGCGTATATTCTAAATCATTGATTTTCAGAACAATTCCATCGGTTAAAACAGTGGTATCATCGGTGATTTGATTACCATCCGCACCCCGGAATGTAGGAACGGTTGTTGAAATAACAGCTGATTTCAAATCAGTTATAGTTTTACCGGTTGCAAAACTAATGGTTTTTGCTGTGTGGTCAACTATGAAACCACTGGTAACAATAAATGGATCACTGGAGACGGTAGAAGAACTTTGTGCCTGACTGGATGTATTAGATACTGAAGTGTTTGATTTCGAACTGCTCGTTGACGCAACAGTACTTGAGCTTTTACTCGAGCTCACACTTGTAACTTTGTTTTCTTGGACAATCTCAATTTGACTTAATACAGTAATTTCAGAACTTGCTGTAACCATGACCAAAACATATTTTGCCTTTACCCGTCCTGTAGTAAATGCTTGATATCCTTCAAAGCCCAATTTAGCCGCATCGCCTGCTGCCTCATAGTTCATTTTGCCGGATCCCGCGACCGCTTCCGGATCATAATTATCCTTAACCGAATCCGGAAGAGGCCAGGTGGGGGCATTCATCAATATCGACGTACCCTTTGTCATGATTAGATTTTGGTAATTCTGGTCTTTTACAGATTCATAAAGTGTTTTGAATTTTGTAGTATCTATGACATCTGCGGGATCCAATGGTTTTTTCCACAGGCTATCATCATTTGTGTAGGCAACTGCCACATTCAAAATATTGAAATGTCTAGTGTCTCTTGTTGCTGAAGAATTATAAATTCGAAATCCATCAATGTCGATTGGTTGATCGCCAAGTTTAATTATACACCATACAGGATTAATCGCATCGTAAGAGCTTGTCGCCCACCAAACGGAAAAATCATGTGTGCCATTGGTCATGCCGTCACTGGTTTCTCCTTTGTTGGAACCTGGATCATATCTCGAATAGACCTCTTTTCCCTTGGAAACAGCAATTGTACTTGCAGCAGCTCCAACCATGGGACGGAATCCTGCTATAGTTCCGGTCATCATTATACATGCGAGAACTAGAGATAGTATTTTCTTTAAATTTTTCATTTTTTTACCCATTCCTTTCATAATCTTTCATACACACTACATTGTAAAAATTATATGTGCATTATTTCTATTGTGGTCATATCCGCTCACTCCGAAGTATGGTAATTTCAATTTGTCGCAGTCAGGAGGCGCCTGCTTTTTCTTTTCTCTTTTTCATTTTAATATTCTCACCTCCGTTTAATAAGATTTTTATTTTTTAGTAAATGTATAAACGCATTTATCTTTTGCTAAAAGTAAATGCACGGTCAATTTCTAAATTGTTAATTATAAGCACTAGTTTTCCGTCAGATACTGTCATAATGGTTTTTATAGGAGCTTTCCCTTTTGCCCAGGTATCCCATTCATAGACTTCATAGTCGCCGTTCGCAGCAGATACTGTCAAAGTAACATTATTCAATGAAGGAGCTTTCCCGTTTACAGCTATACTTTTCCAAAGGTTGTTTTTATTTTGTATCCAGATCAATCCACGGGTTTTGCCTTCGTTTATCCTCCCCAATGCTCTCATCTGGGTAACGCTGGAGGTTGCGGGCAGATCGTTTAGTTTTTCTTTGGAAAATTCGAAAGAAGCTACAAATCTACTTATAGGATCCATTTGGACATATAAACTATCAGGATTTATTAATTCATCCCACCACCAATATTGTGCAACATTGGCAGAGCCAGAAGCAATGCTTGACCATATTCCTTCTTGTAGGTTGACACCATTACGGCATCGGTCAAAATCACCGCTATCCGGCCCAAACTCCCCGACGACAACCGGTTTGCCAAAGGTGCTGGAAGTTTTGATGAAATTACTCATGGCACTGGCTATATCATTTTGATTGTAAAAATGTACAGTTACTAAATCGATGCTATTTAACGAGTTGATTCCCGGATGACCTTCCGCCTTGGCAAAACTCATAGCAACCGGTCGTTTGTAATAATCAGTAGATTTAATATATTTTGCGATTTCATCAATCCATAAAATTATATCCGCTTTATTGGTATAAAATGGTTCAACACCATCAATCTCATTCATGATTTCCCATATTGCCAGATTGGCATCCCATCCCCATCTAGCTATGCAATATCTCAATTTTTGCTCATAAAGTGAAATCGCTTTTTCACTGGTAAAAAATTCCACAGGTTTACTTAAAAATCCACCGGAATTCGCACTGTTATATGGGTTGTTTTTCCATTCGCCATACCATTGTTCGGCTGATTGAAAAGAATTGAAACTGTCAAAAGCATATTCCACTTTGATTCCCTTTTGCCGGAACATATCCAGAACTAAATCCTGCGCCTGTGCATTATTAATCTGATATCGGCCGACACCGTAGTTTTTATTTTCGACACTCATAGTCTGTTCAATACCGCTGCCCCAGATACGAGTGAAATTTCCACCGTTTTCAGCCATTTTTATTGCATTTTCTTCGTAATTTTGAAATGTCTTTGGCCAACTCCATGGCAGCTGATAACCAACCGGATAAAAATCTTTTTTCGAATCCCGGTATTGGAAATACTGTTTGTGACTGTTAATTTCAATCAATCCCTGTTGTTTGACCACAACACTGTCAGAGGCCACATAATCCACTATCTGAAATGATTTCGAATCTGATATGGTCTCATTCCACATCCCGTTTTCTTCATTCCAGATCTCATATTTCTTAACACCGGAATCTTTAAAATGCATAATGGTCATTTGTACCATCGGAACCAGGTTCAGGCAATCCTTCTGGAAGTTGAGAATCGGACCCCATCCCTTGTTCATCTCTTCGGAAACACTTTTATAACTTTCATATGACAAAAGAAGTACGACTTCTATATCTTCTGCTTTGGCACGTGCCACTATGGCATCATATTTTTTAAAATTCGGGAATGCCTGATTGTAGCCCAGATTGTTCAATTGAATATGTATTCGCAGAGATTTGACTCCAATCTCCTTATAATTCGCCCACTCATCTTCGCTAATATTTACACTTCCGCTGGGTGAAATTCCCAAAAAATATTTTTTCTTAAGCTCGGCAGGAGCTTTAAGCCGTTTATTTTTCTCTTCTTCACCGGATTTCACAGCCGATACGACTTTTGATTCCTTGGGGGTCGGTGCTATTACTTTTTTCTGACATCCTATGACCGAACCAGAAAGAACCCCCACCAAAAGTAAAGCAATGAATTTGTTTGTTAATTTGAATTCTCTCATTTATTCTTTTCATCCTTCGTTAATAACCAATTTTCCAGATACTTAAGAAACAATAAAACGATATAGCATTTATTTGATTTTTATTGTATATATCTCAAAGTCGGTGATATGATACATATTTAGTTGTATGGTATACTAGACAACTTATTGATTTTACATACAGCATGCAACTTGTCTTATAATCAAATTCATCTTTTATAAGGCATTTTAACTGATATATTTGTTTAATGATAACACTTATTTATGTATTTGTCAAATAAACAAGTTCTCTTTTACTATTTTTTAAACATTTCCACATTTTTTTGGTTTATTATTTATGTAGTTGTATTATTACAACTTAAATAACATAAATTGATTTAAAAAATTGCTCACTGGTTTTAACTATTTTGAAATAAACAAAATGAGATACATTTAAATTTTTTGGTTTTAAATTCATATTATTTATCTTTTTAACTTTATACAATAAATTTAAAGCTCGATGAGGAACTATTTTTATCTCATTTGGTACAAATAATATACATGTTGCTGTCTGTTGTCATATATTTATCAGCCACAACATATGATTCTTTTTGCAAATGTGTATCATTTTTATAAATTGTAAAGTATAGTTAATCTTGTGTATCGACAATAATATATAATTAATGCAATAATATCAGTACTGTAAAAAGTGATTACAAGCTAATTATTTTCGGTTCAAAATTACCTTGTGACTGCTAGTGCATGAATAAATGATTTTATTTGCCAAAATAGTAGTATAAAAATAAATATATCAATGAAAGGTTTGATGAATAAACATGAATAATAAAAATCCAAAATATGCCAATATCAAAAATTACATCTTGCACGAAATCACAACTAAAAATATGGCACCAGGAACCAAGCTATTCACAGAAAAAGAGTTATGTGATAAATTCAATGTCTGCCGTGTGACTGTTCAATTGGCACTTACAGATTTGCAGAAGTCCGGAGATATTTACAGAATCAAAGGAAGTGGCACTTTTGTCGGATCTCCGTCCGATATAAAAAGCGAAGCAATTCATCACGATATAGCCCACAAGTTTATTCCTTTTATCATCAGTAACAACAGTCCATCATCGCGTTCTCTCGAAATGATCGCCGGTGCAGAGTATTATCTGAAGACAAAGTCTTGTTATGTGACTGTGCACACCGCCCAAGGAGATTTTATCGCTGAACAGGAAATCATCGATTCCCTAGTCAAGAACGGTATCCGTGCCATGATAATATTACCATTCCACAGTGATAGAAACATTCAATTCTATTTTGAGCTTGTCAAACGAGGTATTAAAATAGTTTTTATTGACCTGCTGCCCAATGGAATTGTTGCAAATCTTGTATCTTCCAATAATGTACTAGGTGGTTATTTAATGACCAGACATCTCATTGAGAATGGTTATAAAAAAATAGCGGTAATCTCCGGCGAGACAAAGGTAGCCACATCTTATTCAGAGCGTATCAGCGGTTATAATTTTGCACACTTGGAAGCAAACCTATTGGTCAATGATGATTATATTCTTACTTTAAAATCTTCTGATGATCAGATGTTAAGAGATGAGATTCCGGCTGCGGTTAAACAACTCATGTCTTTAGCCAATCCACCCGATGCTATTTTTTGCCTCAATGACCTGATTGCTATCAATGTATACAATTCATTACACAAACTTGGCATTAAAGTACCTGATGATGTAGGTTTGACCGGTTTTGACAATCTCTCCCTATCATCCAAAAATCTCGTACAGATTACAACAATTGATCAACATTTTCATTCAATCGGATATAGTGCGGCAAAGTTGTGCTATGAGTCAATCACTAGCGACTTCCCCGGTTACACCCATCTGTCACTGCCTGTAACTTTGATTAAAAGGGAGTCATCCCACCCGAAGAAATAATAATTTATAATTAACCTGTAATCGGCAAGTATGTTTTGGAATGCAATAATATCCGTATTTTGAAGAGGTATTCAAAGCTAATTATTATGTTTTTCCGAACATAGGATTCTTATAAAAGGGTTGGTAGTTTTATGAAAAATGTTCTAAAATCGGAAACACAAAACGCAATGATTTTGAAGGTTTATACGCAGTCGACACTGATAAAACAAAAATTGGTACCAGCTTTGGTAACACAGTGTATTTTGATTTGCTTCAATATAAATATGAGGAAGATCCCATCGATGCAAACTACGTCTATTCCAGTGCCTCAAATGATTTCTCAGAATCCGGGAACAACACCAGAAATTCCAAAACCATTGGTATAATATGGCTTATTTGTGCAATTTTAGCACTTGCAACAGCAGTTATTGTTTCTGTCATATTAAAATTCCGACGTCCAAAAAAGGCTTCTTAAAAAAATTTTTTATTGACGTTTCATTCTTCTAAAATCAATATTTTCAGAACAATTTCATTACCCGATTTTCAACTTTCATTTTCCGCTGTTTTTTCATCTCCCCATAATTTTTCAGTTCCATGAGCCTTGCTGGCTTCACGTCTCCATGCGTTCCTCCACTTGTGTATCAATCTGCCGTCTATCACGGGCATATTCTGTCTGAATTCCTTGGACGGCAATTCAGGCATGATTTTGTGAGGTTCTGTCTGATACCAATACGCGACTGTGACCAAATCCAGTGTCAGACAATTTGCATGGCCATGTTCAATAGATGCATTTAATGATTTTTCAAAATAAACAGGGTCTTCAATGAAATACCGGTAGCAATGGGTTCTTCCCAAAAATCCCAATGTATGGTTTGGAACTTTCGCATACCCGAAATATGGATGGGTATATACTTCATTCGGGCACCAGGAGGAGTTAAAAAAATCTTCTGTACCGGTTCCATGCAAGGATCCAGGCCACTCTTCCCCATCAATCAGCCACATATCGTCCCCTTCTCCATACCACATTGTCGATGGGCAGTCGACATAGTAATTAATTCCGACAAACTGTCCTTTCCCTTCGATATCGGCAAATACATAGTTGTTTTTTGTAGATGGATTTTCGGCATAGGGGAAAGAAACGGTACACCATTCATTTTCTCCACGGTCCGTCCCGTCCTCCGGAGCTGTGAGCTCTCTGTTCCACCATGCATGGAATGTCGCTGTGTCAGATGGCATGGTGTCATGCTCTTCATAATCAATATAATAGTAGAAAGATTCGATTTTGCAATCGGAGCCGTTCTCAATTTCAATTCTAGCGCCATCAGAATAGGGCATCGGGAAATAGGAATTCAGTGCTTTCCCTTCAGCTGGAGATGCGCAAAGAGGAAGAGAAATGTAGTTATAGAACTCTCCCCAGCCCTGCCCGAAAAAATCACCAAGAGGGCATTCGACCGAAGGAGCCTTTTCATTATTCCAATACATCTTTATAACAACATTTCTACGAAACATAGTATCCGAGCAATTCACCGTGGACCATATATGTCGAATTATTCCTGCACCGTCCATCCGGGCGATTGTCGTTGTCTCTCCAGGATTGATGGAAATACAATCCGCATTCCCCCCTGTCCTGTCATAACTGGAAATCCGTTTCGATCGTACTCCTGTTTTTAATTTATAAATATTATCCAAAATTCCTGCCATAATTCCTCCTATAGTTAAAGCTATTTATTTATCCTTGACATACCCATAACAATTTTTATTGCGATTTATATGCAACAAATTCAAAAAACAGATTCTACTGGTTTGCAGCGATTTAGCTTCTATCCTCAATTTTACCTTTTGTTGAATTTAATTGCAATTGTTTCTACAAATTTTGCAAAATTCGGGCTCGTAAATTATAATTCTGATACAAATGCTGGGTATGCTTTATAATTCAATAAAATTAAATAAATGATTGCAGTTGCATAATAATATCCAATAGGGTATAATTTCACATTGTCGACGAATTATTACGTAAATTGCGTTTTAGTTTCTCAAACTTAAGATCTTTATTGAACTAAAGAATGAGTAAGACAAAATTAAATGTCGGGGTGTAGCTCAGTTTTGGCTAGAGTGCTTGCTTGGGGTGCAAGAGGTCGCAAGTTCGAGTCTTGTCACTCCGACCATTGATAAAATCCTTACAGATAAAGCGTTTGCTTAAATCTGTAAGGATTTTATTTTTTAATTAAAAATAAAGCTTTCTATATAAATTTTAAAACAATCAATTTTAAATTATCAGGAACTCCATGCATTTATATTTGTAAATATTTGTAAAAATAAGATCTAAGAATTACCAGCATGCATTTTCACAAGGACTCATCAGATAAGTCAATTCAATAATTATCGCACCTTCTTGTGCATATAAAGGCTTAATACAAATCCCAGCAAAGCCGATATGGCAATAAGCACCTGGTATCCGTTGAATGGAAGCGCCATGCCATTTACCACTGTTAATATCCGAGATGCGATCAAAGCGACTCCAAACCCAAGCAGGCCGCTTATCATACCACATACACCGATATAGATAGTGGCCTTCTCTGGATTGAGAAATTGAAACTGTATATTGAAAATTGCTATGCCAAGAACGCTCCATGCCACGTTTCCAATTATCAAAGCAAATGGGTATAGCCATATGAAATTTGTAGGAGAAAGAAATATCTGCATTGCTTGGCTTGTTGCATAGATCAGAACAGCGATCTTAAGGACATTATCCCAGGAAGTCCTATCAGCAAATTTGCCCCAACGGCTCACAATCAATGCTTTTTCGATTGTAACGACAAGCATGACAATACCGATAATAGTGTAATCCATTTTAATATTTTCAATATAATAAATTCCCATGAAAGGAATAGCCATTTGTGTCGATGCCTGCCATAATACAAAAATCATTATGACCTTGGCGAATTTTTTGTCAAAAACAGGTTCCAGCAGCGCATGGATTGTAAATTTTTTCTTAATATAAACAGATTCCGGCTCATGGATCTTGGCCACGCAGATAATGTCAAAAATAGCGACAGCTAGAAGAATAAAACCGACTACCGCAAATCCAATTGAAACATGTTGTATAATTTTGGCTTTATCTAAAATAAGGCTTACAATCATTGTTGCGACAGCGACACCTAAAAGACTGAATCGCTCTCTTTTACTGAAATAATCCCCCCTGATATTCGTTGGAACCAGGCTTACAATCCAGTTGCTGGCCGCCGGACCCACTGATGTTCCGACAAAAAAACCGATTGCATAAGTTGATATGACCATAAATGCACATAACAAAGTCGGCCCGAAAATCAGAGGATAAATAAATACAATTGACAGGCTAATCCTGTGAACCGCAATCCCAAACAAGACAAACTTCTTTTGGGTGTGAAGATTTTGGGAAATTATAGCCCCTACAATCTGGAAAAATCCAGCCAGGACTGGCAATGACAAAATAATACCGTTGATTTCGGGTGGAACTCCAACATAATTCAAAAGACCGGCAAGATAGCTACCGGCACATATAGAAACAATAATGTATATAGATATGTTATCCATTATGAAATATTTACGTCCCAGATGAACCTTTTTTTCTTCAGGTGGCAAGGAATTGAAAACAAGCTCTTTGACATCCCTGTTTGTTTTGATCTTATGGTGGGCAATAGATGCGCTGTTTTTAATATTATTAACAAGACCATCGAATTTAAATGGCGGTCTATTATCTGGTGACAAATATTCTTCATTACTGTCTATATGATTTTTGTCATTTTTTTTGTTAAACCGCATAATCCTCCTGCAATATTTATGTTATATATTCATGTGGGTGATCAAGATATTCCTGCATATGTTTAAGATACATTGCTACATGAAATCCATCAGCAAGACCATGATGAAGCGAAACTGAAATTGGAATTGACTTCCTGCCATCTTTATCCTCGAATTTACCCCACGAGATTCTCGGAACACTATCCATCTTGTTTGTGGAAAATGGATGTGAAACACTTGTGAAGGTAATCCATGGAATACTTGTTATATAAAGATAGTCATCCCTGTTCTCATCGTCATTGAGTGAACCTTTTATTTTAACTTTCTCAATCGCTCTTTTTGCATCGGCTGCAAATTCCGGAAAGTTTGATGAAAAATCTGAATAGCAAAAACTGAACATGTCATCCTCACCCATTACTGTGAATGACGGATGGACCTTATCGTGAAGAAATATGCCTTCTTTGCGGATACGAAGCTTGAACTCTTCTACTTCATTGGCAGCCTTGCTGGCAATGTAAAGGAAAGAAATGAAAAATGGCGCATTAATTGTTTTTATATGGTTATGGAATATTGTGATATCCAGATTTGCACAAATATTGAAAAATGGATTATCCATTTTTGAAAATAATAAATAGTGGTCCTTACGTTTCCATGTTTGTAAATCTAGATAATAAGACAATTTCCAATCCTCCAAATTTCTTGAGTTCCATATCCATTTTACATTCATGCTCCATTTATGCAAAGGATAAAAAGACACCCGCAAATTATAATAAGCAGGTGTCTTATATTTTATCAAATTGTAAATTCACCTTAAGCTATTTGTATAAATCTTAACAGTTTGGAATCGATACATTTATATCAATGCTTCTATGTCAGATTTCATGAAAACTCAGGATGTTTCAATAACTTCGCCGTGATTATCTAGTTGCGAAATCCGCCACGTCTCTCATTATTGGGAGGTCTGCGATCGGAATGTCCGCCGCCACCGCTTCTATTGTCACGGTCACCTCCGCTGCGAGG
>Ga0209125_1003717_pt1 | contig 10182 bp, 6 predicted proteins | sample BarGraIncub1131A_FD_184503 | JGI IMG/M metagenome (GOLD analysis project Ga0209125, IMG submission 184503) | Arctic peat soil microbial communities from Barrow, Alaska - Barrow Graham LP Incubations 11-31A (SPAdes) (version 2) | ecosystem: Environmental > Terrestrial > Soil > Wetlands > Peat... | reverse complement strand
AACCAATAGTAATCTGTTTTTTAAACTCTATAGGTGTTACATTACAATATTTCCGAAATTGCCTGTTGAAGTATGAGGTATTTGCATATCCACAATTAAAGGCTATTTCCTGCATTGAATTATCAGTTTCGGCCAATAGCTTTTGTGCATGCATTATTCTGGTTTCATTTACAAAATCTGTAAACTTCTTTTTGGTTTTTCTTTTAAAATATCTGCAAAAAGCTGACCTCTGCATGTTTGCAACTGACGAAGCTTTTGTAAAACTTATTTCATTCTGAAAATTTTCCGCTACATATTTATAGACATCGTTGATGATTTTTGAATCTAATAGGCTCGTAACAGAAACATTATTTCCTGAACTTAGCATTTTAACAGTCTTTTTTAAGGAGAACTCATTTAGTATATAGAGTAATTCCGTTATCTTTTCCAGGTTTTTCTTTTTGTTCAGGTTTATAATCCGATTCAACAGATTCTTCGATGGATTCATTATTTGAACCCCACTCTCCGATTTCATAATTAACTTTTTCAGTTTTGCGGTTTCGTTTTTTTCCAGAAAATCGTTTCCTAAAAAACCATTATCAAACTGGATTACCACAGCTTGAGCAATGCTCCCTTCATTTTCGTAACCTACTGGATTATAAAAGCAGTGAGGGAGTCCTGGAGCAAATAAAAAAACATTACCATCATTAAAGTTAAAAACATTACTGCCAACATATACCTTGCCATGACTTTTCACAATGAGAATTAATTCGAATTCGTCATGGAAATGAAATGGAGAAATAAAACGTTGTTGATTGAATTCATAGCAATGAACAATATTTTTCTTATCAATAGTAAGTTTCTCGTAAGTAATTTGCATATTGTTAATCCATTTAACATTTCAAATTAATGAAGATGTAAATATAGTTCAATATATGGCAAACCAATTACTACACATCATGTTTTTTACGATCTAATTTTGATTCCAAATTCAAAAATTGTGTTCTCTAATAAAAGTAAGATTAAAAAGCTGTGGAAAAAATTTCAGAAGTAAGTATTAGTGAAATAATGAATAATGCCAAAAGCAAAGGCATTGTGATTCCGGGTTTCAACATTCCATATTTACCCATGATGGAACCAGTAATAAATGCCTTAATTGATACAAAGACATTTGGATTAATAATGGTAGCAAGACTGGAATGGATTAAATTTAAATCTGGTGGAATTAAACAAATCCATGATGAGTACGGAAAACTTAAGGATTTACAATATACCCGACTTCACCTGGACCATGTTCCGGTAATTGATGAAGACAACTTGCTAACAGAATTCGAGAAAATCATTTCCGATGCCATTGATTTAGGATACGACTCAGTAATGATTGACGGTTCCAGATTAAGTCTTGAAGAAAACATAAAACAAACTAAAAAAATTGTTCTACTGGCACACCAGGCACACATTCCAGTGGAAGCCGAACTTGGTGCTGTACTTGGTCACGAAGCAGGGCCACTGCCTCCTTATGAAGAGTTATTTGCAAGCGGTAAAGGCTTTACGGCGCCTGAAGAAGCAAAACGCTTTGCTCAAGAAACGCAAACTGATTGGCTATCGGTTGCCATTGGAAATATTCATGGTGCCATTGCTGCTGCAACACGTGAACAAAAGAAAATAGAAGCCCGCTTAAATATAGAGCACCTTGCTAAAATCAACCAACTTACGCAAATACCATTGGTATTGCATGGGGGTACTGGAATCCGCAAGGAATACATTATGAAAAGCTTTAATCATGGCATTGCCAAAATAAACATTGCCACCGCTATTCGTCAGCCTTACGAAAAGTTGATGCTTACTTCTGTTAAAGCAGCACAGGAAGCAGTCTATAACGAAATGATCCATATTATTCGTAATGAGTTGGAAATCGAAGGAAGCGCTCAAAAACTTTTGGTATAAACAGACAATAAAATCATACAACTTACAATAATCTATTTATTATGAAAAATCATAAATCAACTTTTGCCCTTTATTTTGGAAATCGTGGTTTTTTCCCTGAATCACTAATAGCAGAAGCTCGTCAGGAATTACCTGAAGTACTTACAAAGCTTGGATTTGAAAGTTTAATGATGGATAGTACTTTAACCCGCTATGGTGCTATAGAAAGTGCTGAAGAAGGTCAGAAATATGCCCGGTTTCTTGATTCGAACCGGGGGAAATATGATGGCGTAATTTTATGTCTGCCCAATTTTGGGGATGAAACTGGTGCTATTGCTGCTTTGCGCGATGCAGGCACCCCCATATTTATCCTGGCATATCCCGATGAGCTCGACAAAATGGGTTTTCATCAACGTCGCGATGCTTTTTGCGGAAAATTTTCAATTATGGATGTTTTCTTTCAGTATCAATTGCCTTATACCGTTTTTCCTCCTCACACTGTTCATCCCTTATCTAAAGAATTTGCAGCACAAATCGACACATTTGACAAAGTATGCAAAGTGGTTAAAGGAATGAAACGCATGACATTAGGAGCCTTAGGTGCCCGTACTACTGCTTTTAAAACAGTACGTTATGATGAACTTGCCCTCCAAAAGTATGGTATAACTACAGAAGTTCTTGACTTGTCAGAAGTTTTTAGCAGAGTTCGTAAACTTGATATTGCTTCATCATCGGCAAAAGCAAAAGCAGAAACACTTCGAAATTATAGCAACTTTGGTAAGGTACCTGCAAAATCGTTTGAGAACCTGGTACGTCTTGGGGTAGTAATCGATGAAATTATTGGCGAATATCAACTCGATGCCATTGCATTGCGCTGCTGGATTGAGCTGGAAAAAGAGTTTGGAGTTGCTCCATGTGTGCTTCTGAGCGAAATAAACGATCGTGGTATCCCCGCAGCCTGTGAGTTGGATGTTTGTAATGCTGTTACCATGTATGCATTAAACCTAGCTTCGGGAAAACCTGCCACTTGTCTCGATTGGAATAACAATTACGGCAATGATCCGGATAAATGTATCCTTTTTCATTGCGGTCCTGTTCCACAAAGCTTAATGACTGCAAAGGGAGAAGTAATTGACCACCCCATGTTTGCTAAAGATCTTGGAGAGGGTTGTGGCTTTGGATGTAATGTAGGACGTATTGCTCCAACACCTTTAAGCTTTGCAAGCTGCAAAACGCAGGATGGTAAGCTATTCGTGTATTTTGGAGAAGGAGAGTTTACTGCTGACCCTATCGCTAAAGAATTCTTTGGTTGTGGAGGAGTCGCAAAAATAGATAATCTACAGGATAAACTTTACAAAATAGGGTATAATGGTTATAGACATCATGTTAGCGTAACACCCGGACACGTTGAAATGGCTTTGAGAGAAGCATTTACGCATTATTTGGGCTACGAAATCACCGAACTATAAGAATACGACAATGAGTTTTTTAGGATTAGATATAGGTACAAGTGGTTGCAAAGCAGTTGTCTTTAGTGATTCAGGAAAGGAGCTCGCGGATTCTTACCGCGAGTATCCCTTAATACGGCCAAATCACGGATGGGCAGAACTCGATTCAAATGATGTAATTCAAAAATGCTTCGAGGTGATCAGGGCAGTTAATGATATGATTGAAGATCCCGTACAAGCCATGTGTGTTTCCAGTCAAGGGGAAGCTTTCACCCCTATTGACAAGGATGGAATTATACTGAACAATGCCATGGTTTCTTCCGATATCAGAGCACAGGAACTTTCTGTTTCCTGGAGCAGGAAATTTGGTGAAGAAAAAATATACCGTATTACCGGGCATACCCCCCATCCATTATTTACCTTATATAAAATTCTTTGGTTAAAAGAGAATAATCCCTCAACCTGGTCCAATACTTTCAAGTTTCTTTGTTTTGAGGATCTGTTTCAATATAAAGTGGGAATTGAACCACATATCAGCTGGCCTTTGGCGGGAAGAACTATGATGTTCGATGTTAACAGTCATCAATGGAACAAAGAAATTCTTGATGAGCTTGAACTCTCATCTTCTCAACTTGCAAAACCAATTGCATCAGGAGAGGTAGCTGGTTATATTAATTTGAGTTTTGCGAAGACATTAGGATTTAAAAATCCTGTGATGGTAGTGGCCGGAGGCCACGATCAAACCTGCGCTGCATTGGGGGCTGGAATTACAAAATCAGGAATGTGTATGTACGCCACCGGAACGGTTGAATGTTTCTGTCCCATGCTGGATTCCCCTGCATTTACTGAGGAATTGAGAAAAAACAATCTCTGTTGTTACGATTTCACCATTAAAGGGAGATATACAACCGTGGCTTACAGTCTTACCGGTGGTAATATCCTAAGATGGATGCGGGATGAACTGGGGCATGAAGAAATGTCTGAAGCCAGCTTGAATGGCTTGAATGCTTATACGCTGCTATTGAATCAGATGCATGAAGAACCGACTGATTTGTTGGTATTACCTTACTTCTCATCAACCGGTACACCTTATTTCGATACAAAAGCCAAAGGCGCTATCATAGGATTGCAATTAACAACCAAAAAATCGGAGATTATTAAAGCCCTGCTGGAAGGTGTTGCTTTTGAAATGAAACTTAATCTGGAACTTATGCAGCAATCGGGGATGAAGATTGACTTGCTTATAGCAACTGGTGGAGGTACCCGCAATAAACAATGGACACAACTAAAAGCTGATGTACTTAATAAATCTATAATCTCAAGAAATGTCAATGAAGCAGGTTGTTATGGTGCAGCCATGTTAGCCGCTTCTGCTTATACGAAGCAACCTGTTGAACTTCTGATTCAACGGAACATTATCGAATCGGAAGTTTTTGAACCCAATCCCGTCAAAGCCAGTATCTATGAGGAAAAATTTAAAAAATACAAACAATTATACCCCATACTGAAACAGTTCTGGAATGAATAGAAACTGAAGATAAAAAAAACGAATCTGAGAATACATTTTCACAAATTAATCGGTACCATACGAAAATATAATATTAAAAAGGTTTGATTGAATATTGTTTCAATTCTTTCTGACAATTATCTTCTGGAAATAGTTTTCTAAGAATTGATATTCAACTATATTTGCGGGGATAATAATGATTTTATAGTATTAACTAATAAGAGATAATGTAGAATGAAACCTCATTATCTCATCAACGTTTCTAAATACTGTTGCAGTTTTGCAATATAAACTGCATAAAAGATCAATAAGCATGTAACTTTTGAAAACAAAAATGGATCCCGATAAAGGATAATAGTTTAACAAAACAATTAACTAATGAAAACTAAATATCAACGCTGGACTGTGGAATTAGAAAATAAACCGGATTTTGATATCTGTATGGACAGGATCTATGCCTGGTATAACCAGGAAATTATCGATAGAGTCCCCATCCGTTTCTCAGCCCACAATGCAGAGTTTAGTGACAGTACGGGGTTAGCCGGGTATTCGTGGAATAATTTGAAAGAACGTTGGTGGGATACGGAATATCAAATTGAATTGTTTGAATCCAAACTTAGTCATTCTATTTTCAATGCAGAGACTTTTCCAGTTTTCTGGCCCAATCTTGGTCCTGAAGTTTTTACAGCTTTTTATGGTGTTGAGTTGGAATACAAAGAAGTTACTGCTTATGCCATTCCGTCAATCAAAAGCTGGGAACAAGTTGATGACATTCAAATAGATTATAATAACCCATACTTCAGGAAATTAGAAGAAATGACCCACGAGGCATTAAAAAGATGCAAAGGAAAATATATGGTTGGATATACCGACATTCATGCCGGAATAGATTGTGCAGCAGCTTTCAGAGATCCTCAGCAACTTTGTTTGGATATTTTGTTAGAGCCCGAACAGGTTAAAAAATTGGTTCATATTTCATCCAGAGATTTTCATGCAGTTTATAATCATTTTGACTCCATTCTCAAAGCACATAACCAGCCTTCCGTAACGTGGATGGGCATTCCTTCTTTTGGTAAAATGCACATTCCGGGTTGCGATTTTGCTTCAATGTTGTCACCTGAAGATTTCGACACATTTGTCATGCCGACAATAAAAAATGAAATAGCGTCCATGACACATAATGTGTTTCATGTTGACGGCAAAGGTGTTGCCAGACATCTGGACAAACTACTTGAATTACCTGAGATTAATGCTATTCAGTGGGTACAAGGCATGGGAACAGATACACCTATTATGCAATGGGTTCCGCTTATCAAAAGAGTTCAGGCAGCCGGAAAGTCATTAGTGATAGATCTAAAAGTATCTGAACTTGATTCATTTATGCATGAAGTAAATCCGAAAGGAATTTTCTTATGTATTGATACAGATCTGGATACACAAAATGATATTATTAAGAAAGTTCAAAAATGGAAATAATTAATTGTCATAACTATTTGATTACCTGTTCATTTATTTTTAATTATTAACTAATATGCGATCAAAAATAATTTTAATTATTACAACACTTTTAATCACTTTTCAGAGTGTAGCTCAAAAAGATTTTTTACACGAAAGTAAAGCAGACAAAAATAAACGCATGGAATGGTGGAAAGATGCTACTTTCGGAATGTTTATTCATTGGGGGTTATATGCTGTGCCTGCCGGGCGTTATCATGGAAAAGTTTCCAATCATCCTAGTGCTGAATGGATTATGAACGATGAAAAAATCCCTATAAAAGAATACGAATTATTTGCGAATCAATTTAATCCTATAAAATTTGATGCAAAAAAATGGGTATCAATTGCGAAAAAGGCAGGCGTAAAATATATAGTTATTACATCTAAGCACCATGATGGTTTTTGCCTTTGGAACTCTAAGGTATCCAATTATACTATAGTTAAAGCAACACCTTTCAAACATGATATATTAAAAGAGTTGAGTGATGAGTGCAGAAAACAGGGAATTAGGTTTTGTACTTATCATTCAATTATGGATTGGCATAATCCTGATGCTAATGGTAATGATTCCAGCGATTGGACAAAGTATAGAGAACAATATTTAAAACCACAATTAGCCGAAATCATTCACAACTATCATCCGGCAGTAATTTGGTTCGACGGTGAATGGATCAAAAAATGGACCGAACCTCAAGGGAGAGATCTATATAACTTTTTAAGAAATTTAGATCCCAATCTCATTATAAACAATCGTGTAGGTAAAGGACGAAGTGGAATGCAAGGTATGAATCAGACCAATGATGCTGTGGGAGATTTTGGAACGCCCGAACAGGAAATTCTGGATAAAGCAAGTGATCTGGATTGGGAATCCTGTATGACCATGAACAATTCTTGGGGTTTTAAACAAGACGACCACAACTGGAAATCAACTGATATACTTATTCATAATATTGTTGAAATTGTTAGTAAAGGTGGAAATTATTTATTGAATGTAGGTCCTTCTGCAGAGGGGGAAATCCCCAGTGAAAGTGTTGAACGTCTTACTGAAATAGGAAAATGGTTAAGCAAAAACGGGGAAGCCATTTACGGGAACAAAAGAGGTTTATCTAAAGAAAATTATGAGGGGTATTCTACTATTTCTAAAAAAGGTAACTCTTTATATCTTTTTATTGATTCCAAAACTACTTCACCATTGGTTTTGAAGGGGTTAAACGATAAAGTTGAGTCTGTAAAAATATTGGGTAACAAAAGCGTTTTGAGTAGTAATAAATCCGATAATACTTTGTCTGTTATTGTTCCACTGAAAAGTATAGATAAGTATGTTACAGTATTGAAAGTAAAGCTGAAGAAATAATGAAATGAAGCCTTCATTCGTGATCTTTATCAACTGGGATTTTAAAAAGTATTTAGTAGACTTATTATTTTTCAATAAACCAGTTTTAACATTAAAGATTAGATGAGCTCAAGAGATTTATTACAACAAACCTTAAACCGCTTATTTTAAAAACAAGCAATAAGTATCTAATCCTTTGACTTTACCCTTTGAAAATACGGGAAAAGGTTTGATTAAATTGAAAAATTGGCAACTATTATTGAAATAATAACTTTTAATTCTTGAATTAATAAAAAAATGATATGAAAAATGAAAATGGGATAAATATGGGGCAACTGATGTTGTCCAGTATTATAGCAGCTTTAGGCGGTTTGTTGTTTGGTTTTGATATCGCTATAATTACTGGAGCAGGACCCTTTTTAACTCAAGCATTCGGATTGGACAGTATAGAAGAAGGCTGGGCCTATAGTTCATTGTTATTTGGTTGCCTTTTGGGAGCAGCAGTGGCCGGAAGAATGACTGACGTTTGGGGGCGCAAACGAATAATGCTTTTTTTGGCCATTTTGTTCGCGCTTACTTCGGGTTGGTCGGCCTTAGCTGATAACCTGACGATGCTTGTTATGGCCCGCATAGTCGGAGGAATTGCAGTTGGTGCAGCATCTTTAGTTGTACCTATGTATATTTCTGAGATTTCACCATCTAAATATAGGGGTAGTCTGGTTTCCATGTATCAACTTTTTATTGTTACAGGGATACTAATTTCCTATTTGATTAATTATATGTTGCACGATATAGGACCAAACAACTGGAGATGGATGTTTGCTACCGGAGCAGTCCCTTCACTAATCTTTTTTTTCATGCTCTTCTTCGTTTCTGAGACTCCAAGATTTCTGTACCTGAAAGGGAAAAAGGATGAGGCATTAGCTGTTTTAGAAAAAATAGGAGGTAGAAAACTGGCTTTGGAAGAATTTGAAGAAATCAAAAAAAGTATAAATGGAGAATCTATTAGTTTCAAGATGTTGCTCAACCCATCGCTCCGTAAAGTGTTGTGGGTAGGTTTTGGAATGGCGGTTTTTATTCAATTGTCAGGTATAAATACGATTATCGATTACTCACCTAAGATTTTTGCCTCGGCTGGATTGAATCTGGATACCGGACTTTTTGCTACGTTCGGGTTGGGCATAGTCAATTTTGTTTTTACATGGGTCTCTATTTTAATCGTTGATAAGTTCGGCCGTCGGCCACTCTATATCATTGGTTCTGCAGGAATCACACTGGCTTTACTTGGTTTGACAATAGTTGGCTTTTTAGACAACTTTACAGGTACAATTGTGCTTGTTTTTATTGTTCTTTTTATTGTTTTCTTTGCTGCATGCCTTGGCCCGGTATTCTGGACTTATATGTCTGAAATTTTCCCTAATCGAATTCGTGGTACAGCAATGTCGATCCCTGTATTCACTCAGTGGGTCTGCAATGCCCTAATTGTGCTTCTTTTCCCTGCTATGATGAAAAAACTTGATTTGGAAATTACTTTTGGAATACTAACACTATTTGCCTTGGGACAATTGATTTTTGTTTTAAAATACATGCTTGAAACCAAAGGTAAATCTCTTGAACAGATTGAAGAATTATGGAAATAAGAAGATTCAGTTTAACTAACTAATTTACATTCAATAACTAATGTATTTTTTAAATAATTGAACAGGCGTTATTACAAAAGCTTTCAAGAACTAGAAAAGCCAACCATTTTTGGGTTGGCTTTTCTAGTTCTTGAAAGCTTTTATTTTTCAAAAGGATGTCTATTCAAAAAATCGGGACGATAAAAATCTGAACTTTCAAATTCCTGCCACCACCCTCTGGTTAATCCTAACCGTTCCATTTCAGCCTGCACTGCCTCATATTCCCTTGGCCCAATTTCTCGCCCCAATTCAGGATACCCGATTATTTTATGTGTAGGGTAATATTGCGACATAAGAGAAATATGGAGCAATGGTGATACTTCAATTGCTAATCGTCTTAAAACTTCGAGGCTATTTTCTACATTGTTTGGCAAAATCAAGTGACGAACAATGACACCTGAAATTGCATACCCATTTTTATTTAATGGAAGATTAGTTCCTTTCAGTCTTTTCATTTCTGTAATAGCAGCCAAAGCCACTTCAGGATAATCCCAGGCTCCTGAATATGTTTTAGCTAATGATTGATAAGCATATTTGTAATCAGGTAAGAAAACATCAATATATTTATCAAGACCACGTATGGTTTCAACTTTCTCATAAGCATTCGTGTTATAAACAAATACTGGGTTATATCCTCTATACCTTAAGGCAGTTACAATCATCTTAACGATCGGTACAACATGAGACGGAGAAACAAACCCAACGGCACCGGCACCGGCATCGAGCAGTGGAATGATTATGTCGATGACCTCTTCCAGTTTATACTGGTAGTCGACAATATTATCTGTAACTGAACTTATCTGGCCATTCTGA
>Ga0209125_1003715_pt1 | contig 10187 bp, 8 predicted proteins | sample BarGraIncub1131A_FD_184503 | JGI IMG/M metagenome (GOLD analysis project Ga0209125, IMG submission 184503) | Arctic peat soil microbial communities from Barrow, Alaska - Barrow Graham LP Incubations 11-31A (SPAdes) (version 2) | ecosystem: Environmental > Terrestrial > Soil > Wetlands > Peat... | reverse complement strand
ATGGTCGCAGCGGTCGCATTGACAATGCCTTTGCCTTGAAATAGGAGAATCATGAACTGGAACGCGACCAGGTTCAGCATCATTTCGACCCCCGAAGGGGTTCCTTTGCGTATAAATTCTTTTAATAGCTTCGCATCAAAATGCAGACCTTGCAAAGTCCGGTAAGGAATGCGGATAGAGGGGCGAAAGTATTCGAAGACCAGTACACATAAAGCACCAAACCCGCCGCACAGGCTACCGATAGCGGCTCCACGGATCCCTAGGGCCGGAAGCCCCCAATGACCAAAAATCAACGCATAGTTCAGTATGACATTTATTGTCATTCCCACAAGCGATGCCACCATCACGACGCGCGCCTTGCCCAGACCGGAGAAGTACGAGGCGAAACTATGACGGAACAGCGGTATGATCGATCCGAGAATCAGGGTGTTGAAAAAGATCAACTGTGGTGCCGACTGCAGGGGATCGACCGTGAAAGAATTAAACATGAGGTACGCCAAGGGGCGCATGAGCAATAGCAGCGGGTAACTGACCAGGGCAATGCCGAGGGCATGGGTGAGTACCACCGCGCCGCGCTCTGGACGACCCGCACCGAGATTCTGGGCGACCATGGCGGTTGAGTAGCCAATCAGACCAAAGAACAGCGTCATCATCATGAAGTTCGCATTGCCCCCGGCCAGGGCTGCGTTCATGTACTGAGGCCCGAGCTTGGACAGAAAAATGCGGTCCACGAAAATCATGAGGGTGTCGAAGGAAAGCGACAGGACCATGGGCAAGGCTACGGAAAGCATGTCACGCACTGAGCCACGGTACTCTGGATCCGCCGGAATTGGCTCAGAGTCCCCGTACTGCGTGGTAATCAGTTCATTTTCGTCAAGCATGGTGCAAACGTAGAATTTGCATTTCTTTGGGAAATGAGCAAACGCCGCGCACGCAGTCATCTTCACCTCTGCCACGTCATCTTCACCACAGGTGGAGATCAACGCAAATACGGCACAGGTTGAGGCAAATACAGCGACAGGTGACAAAGATCGGTGCTAACGGGTATGACACTGTGTGGTGATGCCGCTTGCTTTCTTGTGGAAAGCACTTTTTGCAGGGAACAGCCCTGGACCAGTCGCATTGCAATTATGTTTGCTGTATCACTTAGGAGACGCTCATGACATTTCGAAAACTCACGCTACTGGCCCTATTACCAGCCGCCACAGCCTTATTCATCGCTTGCGACAGTTCTTCCGCTACCGGCACTGGGGGCACCATAACAGCCGACGGGGCAGGAAACAATAACTCCAAAATAACCGCGGACATCGCCGGATATTGGATTCAGACGACGGGATTCAGTGGCGAAGCGAACCGCGACACTGCAATTTTTGTGTCGGACACCATTCATGTCGACCAGACCACCATGCACAACTCAAACGGTGGAACTTCGATCTATGCCCGCAACGGTAAAATTGGAAACGACGGCGCTTATGCAATGGTCGATTATGAGTATGTGATCAGTGGAGACACCCTCTACGTGGAATCCCAGGATTATTTTGGAACCCCCGACGGAATCGTAAACAAGTCTGCGGCAATCCAGTACGTGCGCAAGTCCAAATATACGGAGAGCGCCTTGGTGGATCCTAGCATGATCGGTTCCTGGAGAGAAGTCACAAACCCTCAATCCATGTTTTCCGCAGACAAAGACTCCCTGATCATCACCGCCACAACCGCAACCTACGGCAATGGCTACGGGGTCACTGTATGGGGCACCACGGCCACGCTGTACGTGCGTGCAGGCGAAATCGGCGAACGCACCGCCGGCGTCGACACTAAACGACTCGGCTACATTGTGGCCCTCGACACCATGTGGATCAACCCTTACGGCGACCAGATGCGTGGTCTCGGGACTCCATTTACCAAGTAAGTACTTCGAAAAGACATTCAGACGGTTCCCCACGCGGGGGCCGTTTTTTTTTGTTGGTGAAGGCATTATTGCACAGTAGGAACGCTTTCGGGGGAGCGTAGGACACCGCAGCTTGGCGAGGAGCAAACGGCAAAGGAAGCCCCCTGACAGACACGTGCGCAGTCATCTTCAGCTTCGCCACGTCATCTTCACCTAAGGTGGAGATCAACGCAAATTGGCCACAGGTTCTAGCGGATACGGCGACAGGTCACAGCGATCCCCTCCGTTGGAGAGGATGACCACCATGCTGGGATCACCAAAGCGCAAGAGGCGACAGGCACGGTCGTGATGACCGGCCCCGGCGAAGATGACCGAACCGACGGGGAAGGACCGGCGGCTGCACCTCCTTTTTTCACCCATTTCCCTTTCTGGCCTGCAAATGCTAAATTGCACCTTTTTGAACCGCATCTGAGGTATTCTTGAATCCTAATGGCCCCCTGATCGTCCAGAGCAACCAGGAAATTCTTGTCGAAGTGGATCATGCCCGCTACGAAGATGCCCGCGATGCTATCGCCCCGTTCACGGAACTGATCAAAAGCCCTGAGCATCTGCATACCTACCGCATTTCGCACCTGAGTCTATGGAATGCCGCGTCGACTGGCCTAAGCCCCGCCGATGTGATGGCGCGCCTAGAAGAATATGGCAAATACGCGATTCCTGCGACGGTGATTGCCGAGGTCGAGGAGTTCATGGGACGCTTTGGCCGTCTCAAGCTGTACCGCGATGGCGACCGTCTTTTGCTGGAAGCAGACGACCCGATCCTTCTGATTGAAATTCTGCGTCATAAGGGAATCGCTGTTTATTTGCGCGACCAGGTGGACGAATTCCGCGTCGAAATCGATGCCCAGATGCGCGGCCACTTGAAAATGGCGCTCACCAATGCGAGCTTCCCGGTCCAGGATCTGGCTGGTTACACCGATGGCGACCCGCTGGAAATCAAGATGCGCGAGACTTTGGCCGACACCAACGAACCATTTACCCTGCGCAAATACCAGCAGGAAGCGGCACGGGTATTCTATGCCTCGGGCTCCGAAAAGGGTGGCTCGGGCGTGATCGTGCTGCCTTGCGGTTCGGGTAAAACCGTGATCGGCATGGCGGCCATGGCTCTGGTGGGCAAACGCACCTTGATTCTGAGCCCCAACATCACCGCGGCGCGCCAGTGGATCCGCGAACTGATCCAGAAAACCACCCTGCGCCCCGAGCAGGTCAAGGAATATTCCGGCGAGTGCAAAGAGATCGGCGATGTCACCATTGCGACCTACCAGATTCTGACGCAGCGCAAGGGCAAAGGCAAGGAAGGCGAGGGCGAACTCACCTACTTCAATATTTTCAGCCAGCACAAATGGGGCTTGATTATTTATGACGAAGTGCACCTTTTGCCCGCACCGGTGTTCCGCATGTCTGCCGAAATGCAAGCCACGCGCCGCCTGGGCCTTACCGCCACGCTGATCCGCGAAGATGGCAAAGAGACCGAAGTGTTCTCGCTGATCGGGCCCAAAAAGTATGACATCCCCTGGCGCGTCCTGGAGCAACAGGGCTGGATCGCCAAAGCCAATTGCAACGAAGTGCGCGTTCCCATGGCACCGGAGCAGAAGATGCAGTACGCCGTGGCCGAAATGCGCGACAAAATCCGCATCGCCAGCTGCAACATCGAAAAAATGAAGGTGGTCAAGCAACTTCTGCAGTTCCATTGCGAAGATTCCGACCGCATTTTGATCATCGGGCAGTACCTGGAACAGCTCGACCAGTTCGCCGAATTCTTCCAAATGCCGCTCATCACGGGCAAGACGCCCAACAAGGAACGCGACGTTCTCTATGCAGCGTTCCGCTCGGGCGCCATCAAGTCGCTTATGGTTTCCAAGGTGGGAAACTTTGCCATTGACCTTCCCGACGCGAACATTCTGGTCCAGATTTCCGGCACTTTTGGCAGCCGCCAAGAGGAAGCCCAGCGCCTCGGTCGCGTTTTGCGTCCAAAAAAGGACGGAAGACCCGCGCACTTTTATACTTTGGTCACCAAGGACTCCAAAGAACAAGAATTCGCCATGAACCGCCAGTTGTTTTTGACCGAGCAAGGCTACGCCTACCGGATCATTCACCATCAGGCTGGAGTGGACTTACCCTTGGAACTTGAAAGCGCCTAAATTCACCATTTCAAAGGAGAAATCATGAGTATTCAGAAAAGCATTTCACTGACTCTCTTGGCCCTGGCCGGTATCGCCAGTGCCGAGAGCGCCAAGCCAGTTGCGACTACCGCTCCCGCAGTAGCACCAGCAACATCACCAGCCAAACCAGTTGCAGCCGTTGCCGCGCCAGCCGCCAAGCCAGCAGCCGTCGTTGCTCCCGCAGCAGCACCAGCCGCGAAGCCCGCAGCAGCAGCGGTTACAGCTCCAGCAGTCAAGCCAGCAGCCGTCGTTGCTCCAGTAGCTGCTCCTGCCGCGAAGCCTGCAGTTGTCGTTCCTTCCAAGTTCGCCAGCGACAAAGACAAGTTCAGCTACACCATCGGCCTTGACATTGGCGAATCCATCAAGCGCACCGACTTTCCTCTGAATTTGGCCATGATCTACCAGGGTCTGACCGAAGCAATGGCTGGCGACAGCACCAAGTATCTTTTGACAGCCGACGAACGCAAAGAAACCATGATGCTGTTGACTGCTGAAATCCAGAAGGCCATGGCCGTCAAGGATTCCATTGCTGCAGCTGCTGGCGTAGAGAAGGCCAAGGCATTCTTCGCTAAGAACAAGACCGTCAAGGGCGTGATTACCACCGCTAGCGGCCTGCAGTACACTGTGATCACCAAGGGCAAGGGACCTAGCCCCAAGGCTGGCTCCGAAGTGACTGCTCATTATGTCGGCACTCTGCTCGATGGCACCGAATTCGACAGCTCCGTCAAGCGCGGCCAGCCAGCAACCTTTACGCTCGATCGCGTGATCAAGGGCTGGCAGGAAATGCTTCCTCTGATGAATGTCGGCGAGAAAGTCAAGTGCTGGATTCCTTCCGAACTCGGTTACGGTCCACGTGCTAGCGGCGCAATTCCTGCCAACAGCTTGCTGACCTTCGAAATCGAACTGATCTCCTTCCCAGCCGAAGCACCAGCCCTCGATCCGAAAGCAGCCGCTCCAGTCAAGGCAGCGCCTGCCGTTGCCGCAGCAAAGCCTGCCGCAGTCGTTGCTCCCGCTAAGACCGCTCCAGTTGCTGCACCCGCTGCTGCACCAGTTGCCGCTCCTGCCAAGTCCAAATAAACCGTAGGATCCTCATGAGACACACGTTTACCCGTTCGTACCGTACCGCGCTTTTCTTGCTCCTGGTTTCCTTGGGCCTGGTGAGCGCTGCGGGGGTCGATCTCAAGGTCAAACGCGTTGTTCTCGATAACGGTCTTACTGTTCTGCTTCACGAAAACCGACAGGCGCCCACCGTGGCCTGTCGGCTTTTCTATGCCACCGGCTCCGTGCACGAAAAGCAAGGCAGCACCGGACTTGCCCATATGCTTGAGCACATGCTCTTCAAAGGCACCAGCAAAGTCGGCATCACCGACAGCATCGCCGATCGTCATTTTATGGCCCAGGAAGACAGTCTGCAGGCATTGATGCGCACCGCAGAGCTCAAAAACGATTCCATTTCCATCAAATTTTATAAAGTCCGCCACGACTCCATTTTAGAAGAGCATCGCAAGCTATTCTTGAAAGATGAGCTCTGGCAGGCTTACCAGGAAGCGGGCGGAACCGGCCTCAACGCCTACACCACCGACCTTGTGACCGCCTATTTTGTGACTCTTCCGCGCAACAAAGTCGAGCTTTACTTCTGGCTCGAAGCGGATCGCATGCAAAACGCCGTGCTGCGCGAATTTTACCCAGAGCGTGACGTGGTACGCGAAGAACGCCGTATGCGTTACGACGACTCCCCCACGGGCCGCTACTTTGAGACTCTGGAAGCGACTTTTTACGAATCGTTCCCCTACCGTAACCCTACCATCGGTTACCCCTCCGACATCGCCCACTTGACCCGCGAAAAAGCTGCGGAACATTATCGCAAATACTACAAGCCCAACAATGCAGTGTTGGTGCTCGCCGGCGATTTCCAGACGGATTCGATCCTGCCCTTGATCTACAAGTACTTTGGCCCCATTCCTCGCGGTGAAAGCTTTGAGCCTATTACCCAGAAAGAACCCGAGCAGGTGGGTGAGAAGCGCATCGTGGTGCGCCGCAATGATGCCAAGCCCCGTGTCGATATTCTCTTTCATACTCCTGGGGTGATTGACGCGGATCTCTATGCTCTCGACATCATCGAAAGCGTGCTCAATGGCCGTGCGGGCCGCCTGTCACGTCGCCTAGTCGAAAAAGACCAGATTGCAGTCAGCACCGATGCCGGCAATGCTGTTTCTAAATACATGAGCTCTTTTGAAGTCGAAGCTGTGCTCAAGGAAGGCCAATCCCCCGAAAAGGTCGAGGCTGTTCTTTGGGATGAACTCGATCGCCTAAAGACGGAACCGGTGAGCGAACGGGAATTGACCAAGGTTCGCAACCAATTGTATGCATCCAAAGCACAAGCCCTCTCCGATATGGAAGACGTGGCCTCCATGCTTGCCTATGACGAAATCTACGGGGACTATACCCTGGTGAACCGCTGGCTCGACGAAGTCGCCAAGGTTACGCCCGCACAGGTCCAAGAAGTCGCCAAGAAGTACTTCCAGAAGAAACTTGCGACCACGGGCTGGTTGCTCCGGGAGGACAAATAATGCGCACTCAGACTTTATCCTTGGCTAAGCGGCTAGCACTCGTAGCACTCGGCGCCACTCTGTTCTCCTGTGCAGGAACGTTTCCTTGGCAGAAGGGCTACCAGTCCACGCACACCATGAAGCACGGCAAACTGGTTGCAGCATCTAACACATCGAGCGCACAGGCTTCGTCAGCAAGTACCGCCAAGCTCCCGGCTCGCTATCAGGATATCCAGTATCCACAATTCCAGTACGTAGCTCCTTACCCCACCGATGCGCGTGTGCAGATTTCGGATAGCATTACTGGCTATGTTGTTTCTGACCGTACCTTGCCTTTTGTGAAGCTCAATATCTATTTCAAGGAATCCACCATTGCGACTAAGCCCCAGGAGGTCGCAGCCTATTCGCTCCTTCCCGGCATGTACCGCCGCGGTGGTTCGACCTTGATTCCTCCCGCCACTTTGGATGATTCTCTGGAGCTTCTGGCCGCAGGGATCGGTGGCGATATGGGTGATTTCCAATCGACCCTGAGCCTCAATTGCCTGAGCCGCGACTTTGCCAAAACCCTGGGCGTGCTCACCGACGTCTACACCAAGCCGCTTTTTGATTCGACGCGCCTTGAACTGCAGAAATCCATGTATCTGCAGAACTTGCAGCATAAGTTTGACCGGCCCCAGGAAATGCTTTCTGCACTCTCGCGCTTCGCTTATTACCAGAGCAGCCCGCGCCTCTGGAACGCCAAGCCCGAAGAAGTTTCCCTGGTCAAGCAGAGTGACTTGCAGAAGATTGCCCAAGGTCGTTTTGCGACCCATCGCGTCATCTTTGCGGTCTCGGGCGATTTTGACCGTGACAGCATGATCGTGGCCCTCAAGACGTTCTTTGCCAAGTGGCCAAGCGCGAAAAATCCGCTACAGGAATCCCAGACACTCAAGCTGCGCAATCAGCCCGGCGTCTATATTGCGGACAAGGCCATTACCCAGGCGAACATCACTATGATTCAGCCGTTCCTCAAGCGGCCTCATCCCGATTACTATGCAGCCTCGGTGGCTTCGTACATTCTGGGTGGCGGAGGCTTCAGTTCCCGCCTGACCCTGCGCGTGCGCTCTGACGAAGGTCTCGCTTATTCCATTAACTCCTTTGCCCAGTCCGACTACAATGACCTGGCAAGCTCCGGAGTGTCCGTGCAAACCAAGGTATCTTCTGCCCCTTATGCGATCAAGCTCACCTTTGAAGAAATCCGCAAACTCGGTGCCAAGGGACCTACAGCCGAAGAACTCGAAGGGGCCAAGCAGAGCCTGATCGAGAGCCTGCCCGGCATGTTCGATAGTCCGCACAGCACTGCCGATGCTTTTGCGCATTCGGAACTGTGGGGCCGCTCCCCAGACCATTTCCGCAATTACCCCGCCGAAATCCGTAAAGTGACCGCTGCCGATGTACAGCGTTGCATCCAAACGTACTTTACCCCCGAAAAGATGACCATCTCCATTGTGGGACCCGTTGCGGAATTGCTTAAGCGCGATGAGGCGCATCAGGCCGCATTGTCTGATTTTGGTACCGTGCGCGTAATCCCTGTCGATAGCCTGGAAATGCGCTAAATGCGGATTCGCCCCGCATTGCTGCTGATTCTGTGCGTGGCGTTTGCCCATGCAGAGCTTGACCGCAATGCCATGTGTTCGGGAGCGAAGCAGTGCCTAGCGATCGATTTACCAGGTTGCTCCGAGGCGGAACAGAAGCCCAACCCCGACCTCGCCTACGACAACACCATCTGTGCACCGTTCCTGAATCTCGCCATGCGTGGCCTAGACCCCAAGTCCAATATCGCCGCCCAGATGTTTTCCTATCTAGGTGGAGAGTACCGGGTCAGCTATGAGATCAAAGGCCGTCTGCCCGTCAATATCCAGATGATGGATTACCTGATGAGCCATATGCCCTTTACCGCGCACCTGATCAACGCCTACCAGGACACCAAGTACAACTTGGCATACATGAATAACGATAAGCGGAGTTTTTATGGCGACAATGGCGGAGGGCTCGAGGGTAAGATCAACTGGATCAAATCCGACAGCTTGGGGTTTTACCCTGACCATCGCAATATTTTCTGGGGACTGGGCATTGCCAAAGTGCTGATGTGGAAGCTTTATGGCATGGCACTGATGACCTTGGACTATGACCGCGTAGACCAGAACCAGATCCAGTACCGCCTGAACGTCATCGTGTTTCCGGCGAATGCTTTTTTAAACAAAGTGATGCGCATGGACTTGTTCCGCAATGTGGCGCTCAAAAAAATGCAGGAAGTCATTACCAATATCGAAACCGCCGCGCGTTTGTATGCAAAAGGCGAACGCACACAAATTCAAAAGTCCGAGGCATTCCAGACCATTCCTTGGGCCAAGGTGCGGTTGCAAGAGTTTGAAGCAGTCGTCATCACCTCTGGATATGGCAAGCCACTGCCCACGGCTCCATCCAAGCTGTGGAACCCTAACGGCGCCCCCACCGGCGGTGATTCCACGCGCCCCAGTATTTTACAGAAAGCCCCATAACCCCGAGCCCCTCGAGAACCACATGTCCGCAACGACTCCCAATACCCAGTTCAAGCTTGATGAAGCACCGAAGTTCACCGAGCATCGCATCGAGTGGATGGAGCGCGTCCTTGCCAACCGGACCCGTCATTTTACCATGGTGCTCGAAGATCTCTTTGATCCGCACAACATTTCCGCAGTGATCCGCACCGCCGAAGTATTCGGCCTGCAGGACGTGCACATCATCGAAGAAGACAACCCATACAAGGTCAACAAGTCGGTGCTCAAGGGCTCGTTCAAATGGCTGTCGCTGTATGTGTACCAGAAGCGCCAAGCGTGTTTTGAAGCCTTGAAAGCCAAGGGTTACCGCATTGCTGTGGCTTCGACCAACACCACCAACACCATTGCGACTCTCGACTTGAGCATTCCCACCGCGTTCTATTTAGGTGCGGAATTCCGCGGCAATCACGAAGACACCCTGGCCCAGGCCGATGTGGAATTTATCTTGCCCCAATACGGCGTCACCGAATCCATGAATGTGTCGGTTGCCGGTGGTGTGCTGATGGCCTACATGGACTTCTATATGCAGAAGGTGGGGCGTTCCACAGTGGCACTGCCCCCCGCCGAACGCGACGCACTCCGCCAGGAATGGTACCACCGCCAAGTGCATGGAACAGAGGTGAATAGCCCCGTGCATCGGATTGGGTAAGTCAAATACAAGTGGCAAGTGGTGACAGGTTGCGAAATACAGTGGGAGACAAGTGGAAAGTTGCGACTAGTTGCTTCTGTTTTAAAAGCGGTGCTTGCGATAACTTTCCACTTTAAACTGGATAACCATCCGCGTAACATGCATTCACTTTCAACTTGCCTCTCGTTCCATTCCAGCGGTGCATGCCGTAACTTTCCACTTTACACTGGATAACTACCCGCGTAACATGCATTCACTTTCAACTAGCTTCTCATTCCATTCCAGCGGTGCATGCCGTAACTTTCCACTTTAAACTGGATA
>Ga0209125_1003714_pt1 | contig 10189 bp, 13 predicted proteins | sample BarGraIncub1131A_FD_184503 | JGI IMG/M metagenome (GOLD analysis project Ga0209125, IMG submission 184503) | Arctic peat soil microbial communities from Barrow, Alaska - Barrow Graham LP Incubations 11-31A (SPAdes) (version 2) | ecosystem: Environmental > Terrestrial > Soil > Wetlands > Peat... | reverse complement strand
CCGTGGGCGATTGCACCGAGAACGCCGCGAATCCCGGAATAAAGCGTGATGACATCGGCGCTCCGCAGGGAGGAGAGCCCGTCCTTGTGGTTCAGCTGAAGATCGATCCGGGCAAACGTCTCCAACGCCGGTCCGAAACGTTTGCGACTATTGCGGGCGCCACGGGCAAAGCCTTTCAATCGGCCATGTTCAAGCGTGAACAGTGACACGATCCGGTCACTCTCTCCATAGTCGGACGACGAAATCACAAAGGCTTGTAGTTTTTCCAGATGCATGGCTGTCTGCGTAACTCCTGCCGGTGAGAATGTGATGAAGGTATTCATAGGCTTAACGGGCATGAAGTTGACCCGCCGGTTTTATCGGTCAGGTCTAGCGGCTTGGTTGGGCGCCATTGCGGTGCGACTTACTCAAGATCACCACTGCAATACCACCAAGAATGGCCAAGGATGCCAACAAGAAACGTGCAGTTACGGACTCCCCGAGAATGAAGATGCCACCAAACGCAGCGAAAACCGGAACGCTAAGCTGAACGGTCGCAGCGTTCGTGGCCTTCAGCGCCGGCAATACGGTATACCATATGGCGTAGCCCAATCCTGAAGCTACAGCCCCCGACGCAATGGCGTACCAAATGCCTACGATGTCTAAGTTGCCGCTTGAATTTAGCAACGAACTTAGTACCGCTGCAAAAAGCGAAGCACGCAGGAAATTACCGGCCGTAACCCGGGCGGGATTCCCGGTTCCTTTCCCGCGCAATGAATAGACACCCCAGGCAACGCCGGCAATCAACATCAACACTGAGCCAACCAGCGGAGGTGCAGACAAGCCGGGGAGCAACAAGCCAACCAACCCTCCGAACGCAAGTATAAGGCCGACAAGTTGTTGCTTGTGAAGCCGCTCCCCAGACCATACGCCATGGCCGATCATCGTCACCTGTACAGCACCAAAGAGTAGCAAGGCGCCAGTCGCAGCGGTCAGACTTATGTACGCGAATGAAAAACCGGCTGCATAAGCAAACAAAGCAAAAGCCGAAATCCAGTTGCCTCTTCCTGGACTGCCTCTGCGAAAGAAACTCGCAATAGCCCAAAGCACCACGGCGCCGGAAACCAGCCGGATGGAGGTGAAGCTGGCAGCGTCAATGCTGGTATGCTTGAGCGCTATGCGGCATAGCACCGAATTTCCAGCAAATGCGATCATGGTGATAAGTGTTAGGAAGCAAATTCGGGGTGATGACATAACACTATCCTGGGGTGAAATTTGTGCTTTTAATTGTTTGAGCCCAACGGTTTGGGAGAACAGCGGCGGTTTTTTGGCCGCTGCTTCTTCCTGGTTGGACATTGTTCTTTCTCGCTTCATCACTTGACAGCGCTCACTCCGATTTTAAAAAAACGCCGTTAAGTCGTGGAATAAAAGGCTTAACGGCGTTTTTGATGGTTTGGAGCACTGGCTCCCATCTGAGGTTTTCTTTCAGGCATGTTCAGGGACAAACTTTATTTCTAGATGACAACCAACTGCACGGGCATATTTTTGAAGTGTAGTCATAGAAGGTGCATGCTTTCCAGCAGCTTCAAGTCGAGATATTGCGCTCTTTGTTGTTCCCATCAATTCCGCAACGGCTTCTTGTGAAAGTCCAAGTCGTGCTCGTGCAGTAAGCATCTCTTTTACCAGAGCGTATTCCCCTTCTAAATCTTCATATGCCTTTTTGAAACCGTCCCGTTTCTTTGTTTTTGCAATGAATGATTCATGGTTATGGGCTACTGGTTGATATTTCAAGTCAGCCATTTTGCACCTCCTTAATTCGTTTTTGAGCTATTTTCAGTTCCGGTTCTGGGGTTGTGGGTGTTTTCTTGATAAACGCATGCAGAATGATGATTCGTCGTCCAACAAGAAAACAGTAAAATGAACGCCCAATTCCTTCTCGACCTTTTGGGCGCAACTCGAAAAGTCCTTTTCCCATTGCTCTGGAATGAGGCATTTTCAAATTTGGTCCGAACTCAATTAAAAGTTCTATAAGCCGAGCATAATCAGCAAGAATGCCGTCAGGCCAAGATTCAATTTCAGCTTGGACGCGAGAATGAAAATATTCGATGGCGTAGTTCATAGAAGGAAGGTTAGCAAATTTGATAACCCGTGTCAATGTTGGTGATTTTTTTATAAGTGCGGGAGCCCTGTTCGGCTCTTGAAGCAAAAACTTGGCGAGGCGGGGTAATGTGGGGCCTCAGCGATACTTTCGCTTTTGGTTTTCATGGTCTTTTCCGCATTTCTTTACGGCTCCGCCAGCTTGCTTCTTCGGCATGTTTGCGGCACTCGGTTTCTTTCTCTCGTCCCGCCACCGCCGCTGCGAAACGCCACTGCTCCTCATTTCTGATCCGCCACGTTGCGCCGATGTCGCCACTCCAGCCAACTTCTGCCGCGCCAAGCCTCGGTTTTCCTCGGTTTGGTTTAGTTTGGTTGAACGGTTCGGGAGAACACCGGCGGTTTTAGGCCGGTGCTTCTGCCTGGTTGGACCCTCGCTTTTTTACTTTTGTCTCGTGTCAGGGGCTGACCCCTCTGGGGTTTTCAATGTATTCAGGTTGTTACAGGGGTAGCGGGAATTGCTGGCATGTCCCCTTTTCTCAAGTTTTTAGCGGAACTCATGCTTGAGATCCACGGTTGCCCATTGGGGGGAGATGTCGAGATTTGGATAGATATGCATCACCCCGTTTGCTATGTCCGTCACGCTGGTAAAATAGGTGACATCGGGGTTGGTAAACCCCCAGTCGATAAAAGGACCGCCGCTGTCATCAGGTAAGAGTCGGGTGGTCATAATCTGCATCATCTTCTCCGGGGTGATTGGCCCGACTTTGACTGCCTGCTTGGCAAGGTTCTGCAGGTTGGTCAACCTCGCAAAACTCCTGCTCACTGTGTCCTTGCCATTTGCATAATCGGTATAGATGGCCAGATTCTGATTCTGCCATGTGTCGAAAAAGAAGTGGTTGGTAAAAATGTCCATATCTACGGGATTGTCGTAGGCATAAGCATGCTTTGCGTAGCCAGCCGCTATCTTTTTCGAGGTTTCATATGGTGTCCGCTCGTAATGCCAAACCTGGTTCTGATCGGCAACCTGGGTTATGGTTGCAACAGTCGGCCTATTCTGCGGGTCAGTCATTATCCGGTCCAGATCCTCAAGGGTATCGCAATCGAAAGAGGCATAGAGATTCTGATGCAGACCATCCATTTGGGTTGCCAGGCGGTTTTGCAGATCAGCAATATTTGGCGTTCCATCCGGATTCTTAAGTATTATCGGAATCGAATTGGTTGCATTGTTGTATTCCAGATAGAGCCCCTTGGAATTGAGGTTGGTAAGGCCATACAGCCAGCCGATCTCGGTCATTATGGCAACCGAGTTATCACGGTGCGTGCCGTTGCCGGTAAATTGCTCTTTCGGATTGTAGATCACCATAATGGAATTATTGCTGTAAATGGATGAAAAAACGCCACGCGGGTTGTCCAGGTTTCTGCCGGCAATGGTATGGCCTGATATTGTCTGGCTGCCGGTGGCGGAAATGGCCGAACAGCCGCCGGTGGTATACATGAAAAGGATGGTCGCGTTTACCAATTCCAGCTGATCGGACGTCAGGCTGCTCTCCAGTGCCATCCCGGCCAGCAGTTGCTTCTCCCTAGTCTCCATCTGCTGTTTGACCAGGGCGACCATTTCGCGTTCCGGAAACGTTACCTGCTGGTCCACCTTGAGGAAGAGATTTACCAGTTCCTTTTTGAGCAGGGCGCCGTACTGCCTCCCCATGTCGGTGTAGCTTCCCTCCAGATTGACAATCCAGAGGGTGCCTGATTTGCGCAGGTATCCGGTGCCGGTCGGAGTGGTAAATGAGGTCGTTGCCGAACCATCACTACCACAGGATGTGAGAAGTTGAACTGTTAGCAATAAAACAAGTAAAATAGGCAGTTTGGATTTCATAATCTCCATCTCCTGTAATATTGTTCAACGGCTGGCGGGTGAGCGGGTTCACCGCTCGACGGCCTGGTTGGAAATCCCTCAACTTTCTAGGGCCGACCCCTCGCGTCTCTCTTTTAGTGTATTTGAATTGGCTCAGGACGAAAAAAGCCCGGGGGAATCCTCCGGGCTTTCGTCATGTTTGACGGCCTGACGGAGAGGTAGCTATTGCTGCTTTTTGAGCTCATTCAGTTGTTCAGGATTTGCCGGGATATCAGGTATCAGCGTTTTGGCTGGTTCCTCTACTTGCGGAACAGTCTTGCCGCTTTTGTGACGATCCATCGTTTTCTCGCCGAGGAGGTATTTCTTCAGGCATTTGTCATACCTGGCATCGCAATCGGGAAGATTCCCTTCCTTGCAGGTTCCATACACTTCTTTGCAGCAAGATCGACAGGTGTCCTTGTCTTGAGACTGGGCCGGCGACGACGTCATGATAATCAGGGCCATGATGCAACCGCTAATATATCTGCTCATGGGTATTCTCCATTTTCTTATAGCCATAAATGAACTCAATAATACTTCGAGTATAAAGCGTGAACAGAGATTGTCAATGGCCTGACCATCTCTTTCCTGAATATTATCGGGTTCAAGCTCTTCCTTTGCTTTGCGAACTATACGAGGAATCGAAGAATCGAAAACAACGAGTTAGGAAATTATCAGAAATGCGAGAAGTTGTTAATTCATTTGATCAGTCTATTTTTTATAGTCCGAAATATGGGGTCCACTATACTCTTTCTTTATATTGCATTGTCGTAGCAACTTACCAAGAGAATGATTATGAAAGAACAGGTTGATCTGGTTTTCAACAGAGGAAATCTCTGTTACATTCTGTTGCATAGCGTCTCCTTGTATATGTAAGTTGATTTGTTGGGGAACAAACCTATCTTACTATATATCGAGACGCTATACTATTAATAATATCAATATGTTACAATGCTTTTACAACTGCGAAAGTTGAGTTTATAGTTGGTTAGTTTGGTCCGACCCCAGAGACCTTGGCCCGGATATTGACCATTCTACTTTTCTTTAGCGGTGCCAAAATAAAAAAGCCGCCTCGAAACGGAGCGGCTTAGATATCTCAAAGATTATCCATTACGTTATTTCTTATTTTTTCTTTAAGTTTTTTTTACTGGGCTTTGCTTGTAGTAAAAACTCACTCGGAACAAATGCCGGAACACTTATGTTTTTGAAACCCAACTTTGAAACTAAATCAGTCGTGAATTGAGCTACTAAAGGAAATAATTGTCTGGCCGATGAAGTCCATAAATTTACGTTGTTTTTTGTTGTTATGCCATTGTCATTACAATTAATAAGGCGATAAGAGCCTTCCATTTCACATAAAACATTGAAAGCAATGTCTTTGCTGTCTTTTACTTTGCCTATAACTCCTATCTGTAAACTTATAGAAAATGAATCATTCTTGTTTAGTATACTAGGAGATTTGGGAGTATTGAGGTTAATCACAATTTCTACATTACCTCCCATATCAGGCGAAGGCTTAATATTTGCTTCAGCGTTGCATCTAAGCAATTGATGTTGAATTAATGCTACTTCGACATTATCGCTGGATTGATAGTCCATTTGTCTTCTCCGATATTTCCCGAAAATGCTAGCGTCTGGCTAAACTCAGTTGGGCGTTGTTCATAGTGGTGGTGATGTTCAATACTTACAGGGAATACTGGTGCGTTTACATACGCATCAATAGCTTTTGATGTTAATTCATTAAGCGATATTCTTTCTTTGGTTGCCTCTATAGCGGCTTTTCGATGTAATTCTGGGCTGATACGAACATTAAAGGAACCTTTAAAAGGTCTTTGAGGATCTGTCCCGGTTTCCTTGCATGTGAGAAGATAATCATCAACTGCCGCAATAAATTCAGCCTCTAAATCGGAAACAGTTTCAGCTTCGTATGTTATGAGATCAGAGATGAAAATAATCTTTCCAAACAAACAGCGATCCTCAATGCTTGCATCTATAGAGCCTGTGTATCCATTATATTCAAACACGTTGCTCACTGAGAAGCCCCCCTTCCTTTAATGTTTTAATAAATCTCGTCTATTGCGTATGATTTCATGATTTTTTGTGGGTGGGGTTCATGCAAAATAATAATTGCATTAGTTCCTTTGTGTTTAAATTTACGCCTTGAACCGCTACCGCGAAGAACCTCAAACCCCATAGATTCTAAAATAGAAACAGCCTCGGACCATTCAAAGTCCTTTGGCTTGCTCAATAATCGCTTTATAAGTTTTTCATGCTTTGACATAGGCGCCCTGTGAAGATAAATCTATTATACACTTAAAAAATAATTTGCAACTAAAAAACAGTTACAGGGTTATTTTCTGTTTTGTTTTTCAGTCAGCTTTGGGTGCTAATTTTCCAACGGGCATGGCTTTGACCTGCCGGGTTTTTGGGCAGGTCGTAAGCCTTGTTGGACATTCGCTTTGTAGCCCCTGGGTAGCTTATTCTTTCTTATTCCTCTTGATTTTCGTTCTTCTGGTTAAAAATTAGTTTGTTAAATTCGTTGTGTTTTACACCACAATGGTGTAAATAGATTGATGTGACTGAAAAACGGAAACCTACATACGATCTCGATGCGTTTAAGGCCACTTTTGTTAGCGTCGAAAGGCTTGCTGTCACAGGTTCAGCACTTCGTAGTGCTGCCTCGATTGGGTGTGGACGTGCCGAAATAGTAAACACAATCCAGACGATGCAACGAGGACATTTCTATAAATCTATGACGGCTTATGTCGACTCCCGTTTGTGGCAGGACGTGTATCACGTCCCGTCTCCGGTGGGTATGCTTTATGTGAAGTTTACAGCCGATGCCATTACCGAGTTTTTGCTGTTGTCATTTAAGGAGAAAGACAATGACTAATCCTGTCTGTCCAGAAACGGGAGCACCAATGTATCGCGGGGTACGCCCCATGACTCTTACCTACAAAGGCGAGAGCATTACTTTTGATATGCCTGGCTGGTATTGTGACCAATCAGAGGAAAGCATCCATACCGGTGAAGATATGAAAGTTTCCGATCGAACGCTGAATCGCCTGAAAGCCCGTAGTGAGGGCTTACTTGAGCCCGAAGAAATTCGCCGTATTCGCAAGAGGCTTCATCTCACACAGGAAACCGCTGGTCTTATGATTGGCGGTGGCCCACGTGCCTTCCAAAAATACGAAAGCGGTGACTTATTGCCGAGCCGTGCCGCCAGCAGTGCTCTTGCTTTGCTCGGTCACGATCCGAAGGCGTTGTCGGTACTCAAAATACAACGAAAAGCTGCTTAGGAAATTTCATGTAGTAAAACGAGGGAGCCGGCTTTAGCGCTCTCGTTTTGCCTTGAAGGCTACTAAATTAAATAGGGGGCGTCCCTATTTTCCCCGTTAGTTGGATATTCGGTGTTTTCGCCGTTGGTTTATCTGGTTATGACAAATGCGTAGGTCTGACCCTCGAAGGTTCACCTCTTGTCTATTTAAGCACCTTCAACTTTTTCATGTAATCATTCCACGGGGACAATAAGCCGCCATCTTCCAAGTCCTTGGCAATTCCTGCAATTTTAGCATCATCGAGTTTTTTCGCTTCTTCGTAGATTTCTATACCGGACTTCGTTAACCCGATGATAACGTCGCTAATTATGAGAGCCGTTGCAACAGTCTTATCGGCTAATGGCGGGTGAATTAAATTATGTAGCGCATCCACGGCATGTCCATACAGTGCAGCCTGAGATGCAAAATCAACTTTGTCAGCCGTTTTTGCTTTGATATTGGTGGTTACAAGCTTTACATAGGCAGTGCCCTCAACCATAGCATTATTGTAGGCATTCTGTATTTCCTCGCCTTTCGTGGTTAGATTCCCTTTCTTGTCATATAGCTTGCCCGGCGCCACTGATGCAACATCGGTTTCTACCTTAGTTTTTTGTTTGAATATGAATGTTTCGGCAGTAACAATTGGTGGGGTAATGGGGCAGCCAATGTTAAACAGTGCACAACACCCTGAAACCGAATACAACACCACAACCAGACCCGCTAACAGCATAAGTTTTCGTACCATCTTTAAACCCTCCTTTCGAGTTATGTTCCAACTGCGCCGAACTTCCTGTCTCATACAAATAATTTATTTACAGCTTGTACTGTGTTGAAAAATTATATCTAGAGATAATTATGGGGACACCATACTTATCTCTTTGGAATTAAATAAGGTGTCCCCGGAACTCCCGCATTTCCAACACCAAATCTTGAGCGCACGAAGATGAAACTTGTGCAATGACAAGGATGGCAACAAGAAGAATGTAATTGTGTATTTTCATTATATTCTCATCTACTGCGAAACGTGGAAAGGCACACCGGCTCGGCGGGGGCTTTTTCCCGCTGACCGGTGCTGCCGTTGGTTGAACATCCGTTGTTACTACTTTTGATCCAATTATTTCCTCTTTATAGCAGGCAAACTGTTTTGTCAGTCAGAACTGTCGTGATACGATGAAATAAAATACAAAGGAGGAAACGGTAAATGCTTGATGACGCTCTACTAGAAATTGGATGTATTCGCTGCAAAAAACTTAGCATCAAGGGTATGTGGCAAGTCCGTAGCGGTTACTGTCCCTTGTGCAATCCCGCATATCGCGGAGGCTCAATATGTTCAATACACTCGGCACGTAAAAAATAACCAGCACACTTTATTCTTTTGAACTAAATTCAATCAACTCTCGAACACGAGATGTTTTTTTATCTTTTAGCATTTCTTGTTTAATTAGACCTACATTAGCAGCATAGTACTCATAAAATATATTGATCGGTTTTTTTGTCTTACTTGGTTTTTTATCATTAGTATATTGCTTCTTCTCGATTTTAATTACATCGGTATATTCACCGGCTGTAACTTTATAACTTGGTAATACATTTACTATTTTCACAATAGTCTTGAACTTGTCATTGATTTCTTCCCACGTAGCACCTTTTATGAGTGGTGATTGAATAACCAAGCTTGGATCATCAAAAGCTCGGTATTCACCGGTTAACGGGTTGGTGCCAGCAGTTATAACGAGTTTTTTCCCTATTATCTCATATTTAGCCCTTGTCTTCATTCCATCGGTATCATTTTTAGAAGAAAGAATTGATTGCTTAATGCAACCTTTATTTCCGCCTTCACTGCCATTGCAATTTGTAATAGTATCAACTTCTTTTAGACTACAATCATCGAACATACAATAAGTTGAACTTCTGCCTTCAGCCAAAGGGTAATACTTTTCAAGGTCTTTATTATCAACAGTTGTAGCATCTGATTTATTCTGTGCTGGTTTTGGTTCTTTTGTTTCCTTTAGGTACTCTTTCATCCTGACTAATTTGTGGACGGTATTTACAGACCCGGAAACGGTTTCATACTCATAAGCCCCGGCACCCATGACTAACCCGGTGATTGGCCCCATTGGGACGCTTTCGTCACCAAAATTCATGAGGGCAAAAACATTCTGCTGTGCGCTGGCAAAACCGACTAACGCAAATGACCGGGAAAGCAATTGTTGTTTCACCAGAGGGAATCCAATCCAGTAGCATTTCCCTACGGTGTCATACGGGTTTGTAGTCATAAGTTTCGTATAGTCAATCGCTTTGCCATAGCAAGATTCGTCGAATACAATTTCTGGCTCTTTTTCAACAGGCGGTGCCTTCTTCTTTTTCTTAGGTGCAGCAAATGCAACACTTGCAGCACAAAGCAACAAGACAATAGTTATTAATACCCGTTTCATAAATCCTCCTTTTCTGGGGTTCTTCGATTTTTTTGGATTTGTTCAACTCGTTAATCACCGGTTAGAGCCGGGTTTATATATGTATAAATAAGCTTATAGTTGTATAAACAAGTTTCTATATCTATAAACACAGGAAGTTTATACTGATATAAACTTTCGTGCTTTTTTGTCGATCATTAGGTTTATACATCTATAAGCTTTCGTCTTTTATGGCATTAGTAGTTGTTTCTACTGCTATAAGCTTTTCCAGCTTCGTACCGGCAATGCATCCATATGGTACAAGCCAAACCTGTTGCTCCTTATCCCATCGCCCACCGACAGCTCTTGCCTGATTTTGTAAGACTGTTTCATTTATGCCGATTTTGAGGGGAACCAGTGTGCCGTCCGGATATCTGGCAGGTGGTGGAGTCCATTCAGTTTCGCTAACGATGATCTCAACGGTTTTATACTGCTTGTGAGCTTTTGCA
>Ga0209125_1003713_pt1 | contig 10190 bp, 10 predicted proteins | sample BarGraIncub1131A_FD_184503 | JGI IMG/M metagenome (GOLD analysis project Ga0209125, IMG submission 184503) | Arctic peat soil microbial communities from Barrow, Alaska - Barrow Graham LP Incubations 11-31A (SPAdes) (version 2) | ecosystem: Environmental > Terrestrial > Soil > Wetlands > Peat... | reverse complement strand
AGCATTTCTTCGCGCTTCGCCAACTTCAATTTCGACTCACCCATCGGGTGACTCCCGTGATGGTTACGAATTCCGCAGCCTGCCTCAGTTTTGGGCAGATTGCACGCCCACTACTGAGTTTTTTAGGATGATTTACGCAGCTACTCACGTAGCTACTCAGCTAGCTACTCAGTTTAGCCGGGATGTCAAAAGACGCAACTGGACGTCATAAACAAACAAACTGTTTATTTTCCGTGCGTTACAATCTTTTTTTGGCGGATATCGGGACCGGATTGGATGTCAAAAAACATCAAATCATAGCTCCTGTAACTCCATGAAGATCTTTCGGGTCTCCAGACCTTTGCCGCCCGTGTAATGGGCGATCAGCGCCCGCATCAACTGCTTGGCTTCGGCTAGCGAACGCGGATCGGAAAAATCGTCGTGTGCAAGATCGATCAGCGTCTTGCCGCTTACCGAGAGCGCCGAATTGCCCGGCCGCGGCAGACGCACCGGGCCACGCTCGATTTCGTACACGTAATAGCCAGCGCCGTCGAGCGGCAGGCCGCTGGCGTCGGTCTCGAGGGTCAGGCCGTAACCGAGTTCCTGCAGCAGGGCCCGTTCAAAACAGCGCAGGTCAGCCTCGTGCAGCCCGTCGGCGAAGCGCCGTAGGGTTGCCGCGTACACCGCGAACAGACGCTCATGAGGATCCTCACGCGGTAGCAGGTGCAGCAGCAGCTCATTCAGATAGTAGCCGCAGAGCAACGCCTTGCCGGCCAGCAGCGGCTGGCCGCCTTGCCACTCGGCCTTCATCAAGGTTTGCACTTCTCCCTTGCCGGCCCAGCCAAGTTCAAGCGGCTGAAAGGCCAGCAGCAAGCCGCGCAAGGCGGAACGAGGACGCCGCGCGCCGCGCGCCAGCAAGGCCACACGACCGAAGTCACGCGCAAAGACTTCGACGATCAGGCTAGTTTCGCGAAACGGGTAAGCATGCAGCACAAAAGCTGGCTGGCCGTCGACTTTGTACCGCTGTATCACGTTCGCTCAGCGCGTCGTTGACCTACTCGTAGCCCAGGCTTTTGAGCAGGCGTTCGTCATCGGCCCAACCGGACTTGACCTTGACAAAGACTTCGAGGAAAACCTTGCCGTCGAACAGGCGCTCCATGTCCTGGCGCGCCTCGGAGGCGATCCGTTTGAGCGTCTCGCCCCCCTTGCCGATGATGATGGCTTTGTGCCCGTCGCGATCGACGACGATGGCGGCGTGAATGCGCCGCAGCGCGCCGTCCAGTTCGAACTTCTCGATTTCGACGGTAGCGGAATAAGGCAGTTCATCACCAATCAGACGGAAAAGCTTTTCACGGATGTACTCGGCCGCGAGAAATTTTTCGCTCTTGTCGGTAATCTCGTCCGCACCGAACAGCAACTCGCTGTGCGGCAGGTGCTTGCGCGTCTCGACGAGGAGTTCGTCCAACTGATTGCCCTTCGCCGCACTGACCGGAATGATCGCCGCGAATTCGCGCTGACTGCCGAGTTCGGCAAGAAAGGGCAGCAGCTTCGTCTTGTCCTTGAGCTGGTCGATCTTGTTGACAACGATGATCACTGGACGATCAGCCGGCAGGAGCTTGAGTACCGTTTTGTCTTTGACGTCGAAACGGCCAGCCTCGACGACGAACAGCACTACGTCGACGTCGGCCAGTGCCTGCGTGACGCCGCGATTCATGGCCCGATTCAGCGCGTTGGTATGCTTGGTCTGAAAACCCGGCGTATCGACAAAAACGTACTGGGCGTCGGGATTGGTGAGAATGCCCATGATGCGATGCCGGGTCGTTTGCGCCTTGCGCGAAACGATGCTGATTTTTTCGCCGATCAGTCGATTGAGCAAGGTTGACTTGCCGACGTTCGGGCGGCCGACGATCGCGACGTAGCCGGATTTAAGTTCGCTCACGATTTTTGCAACCTTTCCAGCGCGCGCTCGGCGGCCATTTGTTCCGCAGCTCGGCGACTGCCGCCACTGCCTTCGGTACGGATATGCAGGGCGTCGATCTCGCAGGCCATCTTGAACTGCTGAGCGTGCGCTTCGCCCTCAGTGGCGGTCAACAAGTATTTCGGCAGTCCCAGATGCTGGCCTTGCAACAACTCCTGCAGGCGGGTCTTAGCGTCCTTGATCGGCTGTCCGGGCACGATGGCGGCGAGCATGTCGCGATATTGGCGCACGATCACCGCGCTCGCGACATCAAAACCGGCATCCAGCCAGACCGCACCGAACAAGGCTTCAACGGTATCGGCAAGGATCGACGGGCGCTGCGCTCCACCGCTCTTCAACTCCCCCTCGCCCAGGCGCAGGAAAGAACCAAGCGACAGCGCCAGCGCCAGTTGATGCAGGCTATCCTGGCGGACCAGGTTGGCCCGCAAGCGGGAAAGATCGCCCTCGGGCAGCGCCGGAAAGCGATCAAACAGCTCGCGCGCGATGACGCAATCCAGGATGGAATCGCCGAGATATTCAAGCCGCTCGTTGTGCGGCGAGCTATGGCTGCGGTGCGTTAGCGCAGTCAGCAGTAGCGAGCGATCAACGAACTGATGGCCGAGCGCCGGTTCGAGTCGACGGCTGGTCATTCGCCGCTGCTGTGCCCGGAAGACGAGCCCTTGAAGTCGATCAGCAGACTGATATTGGCAAACAAGGGAATGCGCGATTCGTAGGCAAAAGAAATAACGACATCATTTCCTTCTTTCGAAATATCAAGGTCCCCCGGCTCGACCGTCTTGAAATAGCCGCTGTCCATTTGCTTGCCGTAGGCCGCGCGAATTTCGGGGACCGTCTTGCCGGTCGAGTTTGCCGCAATGGATTTAACTGCTTTTAGAACGCTGAAATAGTTCAGGTATTCCGGTCCGGCCTTCATCCCAAGCACGGCAACCAGGGCGATGATTACCCCCCAGAACATCAACCCCGAAAGCGCTACACCCCGCTGACGATTCATACCAAACACTCCTTATCTGAACGAGCCGACCCGTTTCAGATCGCTAAAATTGAACCAGATGAAAAACGCCTTGCCGACAATATTTTCTTCCGGCACGAAGCCCCAGAAACGGCTATCCCGGCTGTTGTCGCGATTGTCGCCCATCATGAAATAGTGACCGGCCGGAACGGTACAAATCACGCCAGAATTATTGTAGAGGCAGTTTTGGCGATTCGGGAACCGGCTCGCATCGGTGATAAATGCCGGCGCATCCTCGTCGTTGAGCATCCGGTGCTCGACGCCGCCCAGTTGTTCGACGTACTGCTGCGAGTAATAAAGACGTTCGGGGTGCAGATAGTCCTCAACCTTCTTGACCTCCAGCGCCTGGCCGTTGATTGTCAAACGCTTGTTCTGGTAAGCCACCCGATCGCCAGGCACGCCGACGACGCGCTTGATGTAATCGAGCGACGGATCTTCGGGATAGCGGAAGACCATTACGTCGCCGCGCTGCGGATTGCCGACGTCGACGATTTTCTTGTTGAGGACCGGCAGGCGAATGCCGTAGGCGTATTTGTTGACCAGAATAAAATCGCCGACCAGCAGCGTCGGAATCATCGAACCCGAGGGAATTTTGAACGGCTCGACGATGAATGAGCGCAGCACGAAGACGATCAGGATGACCGGAAAGAAGCTCGCCCCGTACTCCACCCACCACGGGTCTTTGGCCGTCGCTGCGCGACGTTTTCTGAGGATGAAGGCATCCGTCACCCAGATGGCACCGCTGACGAGCAGCAAAACAAACAGGATCAACGCAAAATTCACTCGATTACTCCCTTATTTGCCGATGCGCAGAACCGCAAGGAAGGCTTCCTGCGGAATTTCCACGGAACCGACCTGTTTCATCCGCTTCTTGCCGGCCTTTTGCTTTTCCAGCAATTTTTTCTTGCGCGAGATGTCACCGCCGTAACACTTGGCAAGAACGTCCTTGCGCATGGCCTTGACGTTTTCCCGGGAAATGATGTTCGAACCGATGGCCGCCTGGATGGCAACGTCGTACATCTGGCGCGGAATCAGCTCGCGCATTTTTGAAGCCAGTTCGCGGCCGCGGTAGATGGCATTGGCGCGATGCACGATCACCGACAGGGCGTCAACCTTTTCGGTATTGATCAAGATGTCGAGCTTGACCACGTCGGCGGCACGGTATTCCTTGAATTCATAGTCCAGCGAAGCGTAACCGCGGGACACCGATTTCAGCTTGTCGAAGAAATCCATCACCACTTCGGCCATCGGCATTTCGTAGATCACCTGCACCTGCCGTCCGCGGTAGGTCAGGTCGATCTGGTTGCCGCGCTTCTGGTTACACAAGGTGATGACGTTGCCAAGGTATTCCTGCGGCACGAAGACGGTCGTCGTGATGATCGGTTCGCGAATCTCTTCGATCTTCGATGGATCGGGCAGTTTGGAGGGATTTTCGACCTGGATCAGGGTACCGTCGCGCATCAGGACTTCATAAACGACGGTCGGCGCCGTGGTAATCAGATCCTGATCGAACTCGCGCTCCAGCCGCTCCTGCACGATCTCCATGTGCAACAGACCGAGGAAGCCGCAACGGAAGCCAAAACCGAGCGCCTGCGAGACCTCTGGCTCATAGTGCAGCGAGGCGTCGTTGAGTTTGAGCTTCTCCAGCGATTCGCGCAGTGAATCATACTGATTGGACTCCACCGGGTAGAGGCCGGCAAATACCTGCGACTTGATTTCTTTGAAGCCCGGCAATGCCTTGACCGCTGGCTTGTCGGCCAGCGTCACCGTGTCGCCGACTTTGGCCGCCTGCAATTCCTTGATACCGGCGATGATGAAACCGACCTCGCCAGCGCGCAGCGCGTCACGCGGCAGCGCTTTCGGCGTAAACACACCGACCTGCTCGCACAGATGATTGGAGCCAGCCGCCATCAGGCGAATTTTGTCTTTCGGACGCAGCGTGCCATCGAAGACGCGCACCAGCATGACGACACCGACGTAATTGTCGAACCACGAGTCGATTAGCAAGGCCTTGAGCGGCGCATCCGGGTCGCCCGTCGGCGCCGGAATACGCTTGATGATCGCTTCCAGGATATCCTCGACGCCCAGGCCGGTCTTGGCCGACGCCAACACCGCCTCGGAGGCGTCGATGCCGATCACGTCCTCGATTTCCTGACGCGCGTTATCGGGCATAGCTGACGGCAGATCGATCTTGTTCAGCACCGGCAGAACTTCGACGCCGAGCTCAATCGCCGTGTAGCAGTTGGCCACCGTCTGTGCCTCGACGCCTTGCGACGCATCGACCACGAGCAACGCGCCCTCGCAGGCCGACAAGGAACGCGAGACCTCGTAGGAAAAGTCGACATGTCCCGGCGTATCGATCAGATTCAGGTTATAGACTTCACCGCTACGCGACTTGTACCGCAGAGCAGCCGTCTGCGCCTTTATGGTGATCCCGCGCTCACGCTCGATGTCCATCGAATCGAGCACCTGCGCCTCCATCTCGCGATCGGACAACCCGCCGCAAAGATGGATGATGCGATCGGCGAGCGTGGATTTCCCGTGATCGATATGGGCAATGATGGAAAAATTACGGATGTGTTGCATGTGTTTGCGCTGTCGCGGCCAGGCCGCGCCTGAAAAAAAGGGTGCCGGCGAGCACCCTTTGTTCGAATTGCCAGAAGGCGCGGATTTTAGCGGATTTCGCCCGAATAATCACGGACTTTGGCGACATCGGCATTCGCCACACCGGGCTCGCAGCCAATCCGCCGGGATAACTTGCCCCCTACCGGGAGCACAAACAAGACGGCACAAAAACGACGGCCGAGCGCTTCCGCTATCGGCTTTGAAATGCCCTAGTCGAACAGTCCCGGCTGCAGTGGGGCCAGATTTTCCCGCTTGACAGTGAAGGTCACCGGCGTGCCCTGACGCCCGATCGCCTCGACCACCATGCGTCCCGCACACGCCTCGGCGACGATCCTGACGTTGTAACCGCCCCGCGCCAGCGTGCTGGCGCGACCGATGTAGGTTGCCACAACACCGCGTTGCGGGAGCCAGCTGGTTTTCTTGCGAGCCATGGTCGGAATCATCGGCAGATATCAAGTGTGGAAGGCTACTCCTTGGGCAGGGGAGAAAGCCATACTGTACATCCGTACAGTTATCGGTTATTCTAGCTTTAACACGCGTGCCGCCAGACAAAAGGATTCCGCCCGCGAACGAGTTCGAAACCTCGCCCACAGCCACGAAGGAGTTCCTGATGAACCGCATACAGAACTGGTTTGACCAACTCGTTGGTATTGCCCAACTGGAGCAGGGACAAAGAAACCGCGCCAGGGAAATATTCAGTCCTGCCCGCATGAGTCTGTCGGCGCTGGAAACTCCGGCTTGCTGGCGGCGAACCGCCCGCGTGTCACGCGCTCCGAAAACCATTGCACGCTGCGAATAAGCCGCCGTCGCAATGGCCTATTCGTCACTGTAAAAACGCAAAGTATTGCGGCCGGCCGACTTGGCTTGGTACATCGCCAAGTCGGCGTGCTTGAGCAAGGTCTCGATGGACTCGTTTTGCGCGCGGAACAGCGCAATGCCAATGCTCGGCGTGCTGCGGTGGCTCTGCCCGGCCAGATCGTAAAGCTGGTTCAGGGCGAAGAGAATCTTGTTGCCGACCGCTTCTGCCTGAGCCGCCGCCGCGTCGCTCACCTCGCTGAGCTCTTCGAGAATTATGACGAATTCGTCCCCCCCCATACGGGCCACCGTATCGCCTTCACGGACACAAGCTGACAGGCGCCGGGAAACCTGTTGCAGCAGGATATCGCCCTGATCGTGGCCATAGGTGTCGTTGAGTTCTTTAAAATTATCCAGATCAACGAATAACACGGCCCCAGCCCGCCCACTACGCGCACTGGTGACCAGCGCCTGTTGCAGGCGATCCATTAGTAAGCGACGATTAGGCAGCCCGGTGAGGTGGTCGTAGAAAGCCAGGAACCGGATCTCCTCCTCGCTGGCTTTTCGCTGGGTGATATCCATCATGGTGCCGACGTAATGGGTCAGAACCCCGGCGCGGTCCTTCACCGCCGTGATGTTGAGCCATTCGGGATAAACCTCACCACTTTTCCGCCGGTTCCAGATTTCCCCCTGCCACGCCCCGGCGCGATTGATGCATTCCCACATTCGGCAATAGAAGGCGGCATCGTGATGCCCCGAATAGAGCAAGTGCGGCGTTTCTCCGACGGCTTCCTCGGCCGAATATCCGGTCATTTCGGTAAACGCTCGGTTGACCCGCAGAATCACCGCGTTGGCATCCGTCACGAACATGCCTTCCTGGGCTTCGAAAGCCGTCGCCGCAATGCGCAGTTGCTGCTCAATCTCTTTCTGTTCAGTGACATCGCGCGAAATGACCACCACCCGCGCCACCCTGCCCTCGGCATCCCGGATCACCCCGCCACGCGACTCCATCTGACGGACACGCCCGTCTGCGAGCACGAAACGGAAATCCATCGGCTGCCCGACGCCGGAGTGCACCGTTTCTGTGAAAGCCTGCATCACGCGCGCGCGATCGTCTGGATGAATCTCGGCGAAGGAATCCGTCCCCAGCAAGTCATTCGGATCGCCAAAGAACCGTCGATACGACGGGCTGTTGTAGAGCCGGCGGCCCGCGAGATCGAGCACAGCAATGAAGTCGCCGAGATTCTCGGCAATCAGGCGAAAAAATTCCTCCTGCTCACTTAGCGCGGCTTCCGCATACTTCCGTTCGCTGATATCCGTGAGCGCAACACGCACGACTGGCGCTTTGCCTTCTTTGAGCAGACGCAGACAATCCAGCTGAACATAGAGGCGCGTGCCGCCCGCGCGCAAGAGGGCAAGTTCAACAGGCTGTTTGGTCCCTTCGCGCAACACACTCGCGAAATAACGGTGCCAGCGGTCGACGCATTCCGGGGCAGCGAACTGAGCGAAACGGCGCTTCAATATATGCTCACGCTGCACCCCGAACAGCATGGCGCCGGTCAGGTTGATTTCGGTAATTACCCCACTACCGTTGAGCGTGACATATCCAACCGGGGAGAAATCATAGAAGTCGACATAGCGGTTGCGCGATTCCTCCAGGGTAACCTGGGCCTCACGCAACGCCTCGTTCTGCATTTCCAGCTCGACCTGGTGAATTTGGAGTTCGTGCAGCAACTCGTCGACAGACCGACTGCAGCCCAAACTTTTCCCTGCCGCTTCGCGCAACAGAGAGGAAGGGGAGATAACTGGTGGGGCTTCCGACGTATCCGGAATTTCAGGCGGTCCGTCGCCGGACTTGGAGTTGGTCATCAAACAATTTTCCACCGATCAGAAAGGCCGGCCCGACACAAAGACCATGCTAGTCAGCAGAAAATCGAGACGGAATTCCTGCATTCCGGTATTCGCACTAACGGTCCACCAGTATTTATGCTGGAAACTGGTACGAACACGGTTTCTGAAGCGTTAAAACCAGCCACAACCGGAGCTTCGTCGATGAGGCGTTCAGCGAGAGCCGATCGTTTGTCAGCCTCTAGCATACGCCCTCTATTGCGTTTTCTCGGATGAACGCAGCGGAACGCTCAAGGTAACCATGGTTCCTTCGCCAGGAATACTGTCGACCTCCATTTGACCGCCGATCAGGGACAAGCGTTCGCGTGTGCTGTGCAAACCAAAACCGTGTATCCCCGGCACCGCCTGCTCAACCGTCTCTCTAACGAAACCGGACCCGAGATCACTCACGGCAACGGTCAGACGCTGCTCGTCGGCCAAGCACGTAATGTCAGCAGCAGCCACTCCGGCATGCTTGGCGACATTGACCAGCAGTTCGCGGACGGCACGAAACACGATGGTGCGCACGGTTTCGTCAATGACGCCCAGTTCCTTGTCGCCGTGGACACGAACCGTGACGCCGAACTTGCGTTCAATGTCTTCGGCCAGCCATTCGAAGGTCGAGCGCAAATCCTGCGTGTGCAGTATCGGGGGTTTGAGCCCCAGGGTCAGCATACGTGCCGCCTTGTTGACCTCGTCCACCAGGGCCTCTAGCTCCTCAAATAAAGCACGGTGCGGGCAGGCAATTTGCGGGCACGGTTCCCGCATGCTCAACTTGATCTTGATTGCAGCGAGGAGTTGGCCCAGGTTGTCGTGCAGGTCCTGGGCTAGGGCACGTCGTTCTCGCTCCTCTGTGGTCGTCAGCTCGAAGGCGAGGGCACGCAAGGTCAGGGCCGAAGCTTCGGCGGCCCGTCGTGCTTCCACGATTTCGGTGACATTGGTCAGCGCAATGCGCACTTCGAATTTCTTCGCGGCCACAGTCGCCGGGCCCGCCCGACAATCATCGACCGGACGGTCTGCACTGGTGCCGAGGGGAATCGCCACCCGTAGACAGTCGAGACGGGCGTAAAGAGATGTGCCGTCACCTCGTTTAAGTTGCAGCTCGATATTCTCCCCACCCGCTCCCTGCACAACATTCAGGAAATAGCGCTGCCAGCGATCCTGGTCTTCGCTAGCAACAAACGAGGCGAAACGTCTGCACAGGAGTACCTTGCGCTCCACCGCCAGCAGGCTGGAACCCGTGAGATTGATCGCGTCGATCAGGCCATCGCGCGTCAGGGTCAGATAGCCGATCGGCGAAAAATCATAGAGGTCGACATAATGATCGCGAGATTCCTCAAGCGCCTCCTGCGTTTGCCGCAAGGCCTCGTTCTGCATTTCCAGTTCGATCTGATGCACCTGAAGTTCGTGTGTCAGATCCCGGTCATCATGGCTTGCAGGGTTCTCGGGCAAACTAGACAGGCGCGTCTCCGCCATCCCCCGCAATTGATCCACACCTGCTCCTTTCTCGCCCGGTGTCTTTTTCATGCAACCTCCTCAATAGCCAACAGGATCATCGGTTCCTGCTCGACCTTGGCCCGGACGCGACGCGCATTGAGCAGCATCTTGCGCCGGCCGATGGCAGGAAAATTGTGCTCCACCACATAGTCTTCGAACAACTGACCGTGGCGTAGGACCTTGTCGAGCAGTTCGCGTAGCGCCGGGATATCCCACTGACCATTGCCCAGCTCATAGATGGCCCGGCCAACGGTTTCCTGCTCGCTCACCTGAAAGGCCCGGAAAAACGAACGGCTGGCGGAAACCACCCGCAAGGATGCGCCTAGCAGCCCGTCGGGCTTGAGCTCGCCGGACGAGGTAATTTCATGATGCGGGATGAGTTCGCGCGTTTTTGGCTGAAATCGGGTCGTTTGGCCATGA
>Ga0209125_1003710_pt1 | contig 10193 bp, 10 predicted proteins | sample BarGraIncub1131A_FD_184503 | JGI IMG/M metagenome (GOLD analysis project Ga0209125, IMG submission 184503) | Arctic peat soil microbial communities from Barrow, Alaska - Barrow Graham LP Incubations 11-31A (SPAdes) (version 2) | ecosystem: Environmental > Terrestrial > Soil > Wetlands > Peat... | reverse complement strand
ATCACTCCTTCTTTTTAATACATTTTTTTAAAAGCATAAGAAAAAAAGTATTTTCTATTAAAAGATAATTACTTTTTCTTTATGAATTTAACTAAACCTCGAAAATTCTGAATATTAATGTTATTATACACTATTAAAAATATTTATGCCATATTCATACTAATTTGACTTTTAGCAGTATTCAAAATAAATAAAAAGTAGTATAGTAGATTTATACTATTACCCTTAAAGTACTTAAAGTACTTAAAGTACTTTATGTCCATCCCATATAGAAAGGATAAATTTAATATGGATAAACATAAAAATTCCACTGTTCTAATTGTAGATGATAGTGAATTAATGCGAGTAATTCTAGTTGATATTATTTCTAGCTTTGGCTATGAATCAGTTACAGCCAAGGATGGTTACACGGCTTTAAATTTACTAAAAACAGGGAAATTCGATTTAGTTCTTTTGGACGTAATTATGCCCGGTATGGACGGCTTTGAAGTTTGCAAAATTATTAAACAGCAATTCAAATTAATGGAAATTCCAGTTATTTTTATTACCTCAAATAATTCCAATGAGGATATTGTAAAATGTTTTGAAGTGGGTGGAATTGATTATCTTTCAAAACCAATTAATTCCTTTGAATTGAAGGCAAGGATTAAAACCCACCTTGATCTTAAAAGAGCCCACGATAAAGTCAGACACTCTAATGAACAATTGCTTCAAGTAACGGATAATCTCTACGCAGCAAATAAACTTATCAGCAAAAAAAATATAGAATTAGAAGAGTCCCTTGGGAAGTTAAAAAATGCTGAATTGCAATTGCTTCAAAAGGAAAAGGTTGCAGGAATCGGACAACTAGCTGCTGGTGCTGCTCATGAGATAAATACGCCTTTAGGTTTTATCATGAGTAATTTTGAAACTATGAACAAATATATGATTAAATTAAAAGAGTTATTAACTCTTTATGGATATTTTAAGGAAATAAAGATTGATGAAAATTATAATAAACTTGTGGAAAATATTTTGAACTATGAAAAGAAAAATCATATGAATTTTATTTTAACAGATGCCTTTGAACTTTTAAAGGATACTAAAGAAGGATTAGTGAGAGTTCGTAACATAGTTTTTGCTTTAAGGGCATTTTCAAATATTGATCAAGTAACTGAGCTTGGTCTATATGATCTCAACCAAGGAATTGAAAACACTTTGATAATTGCACAGGTTGAAATAATGAGTTATGCAATAATCGAAAAAAAATTTTCTGATATCCCTTTAGTTTTTGCTTTAGGTAGTGAAATAAACCATGTACTTTTAAATATTCTTATGAATTCTGTTTATGCAATAAAATTAAAATCTAATGTAGAACAAGGCATAATTAGTATCAAAACTTATGAGACAGATACTTATATTGTATGTGAAATTTGGGATAATGGCATTGGTATGGAAAAAGAAATCATGGATAAAATATTTCACCCTTTTTTCACTACAAAACCTATTGAAGAAGGTGCCGGTCTTGGTTTAAGCTTTGCACAGGAAATTATAGAAAAAAATCACAGTGGAAAAATACTTGCAGAAAGCATATTAGGTGAGTATTCAAAATTCTCTATTATGCTTTCTAAAAAATAAAGGAGGGGCTTCCGGGCTTCCCCCTCCTTTATTATTTAGACTTTATTCTCAAAACTTAAACTAATGATGTTACACTCATCTGAATAAAAATTTACTTTTCCGTTCATTGTTAATAGAATTTGATCAATAATTGAATAAAACAATTTCATTTCTATATTATTAATATAATTATTATAAAAATCAAAATTTGAATGTTTTATTATTATATGAAATTTAGGATTACTCTTTATACTTATTTCAAGATTATCTAGTTTAAAAGAATTAATTAAAAAATTAATACTTTCTACTGCAATGAATTTTATTAACTTATAATCTAAAATATAACTAAAATCTTCATTATCCACATCTATTATTGCATTTTCCAATACAAGCTTCTCTAATTCATCTTTAAATCTTCTTAAATTAAACCTCTCCTGATCTACCAGGGATTTATTTAAATAATTAATATATAAATCTCCTATTAGCTTATTATAATAAGCGAAGTTCTCTATTTCATTATAATTCTGCTTTAAATCCTCTAAATACGTATTTTGTACCTTTAGTATAAATTTACTTATATTTTTGATATTACTGACAGTTTGTGACATTTGCTTTATTAAATTCTTATTTAACTCTAAGCTTTTTTCATATAGCTTATTTTTTATTTCTAATTTATCTTTTAGCACTTTACTTTCCGTAAACATATCATAATAACTTACTGCATCACGTAGTGCAGGAAGAAATTGTTCCTCATCATCCCAAGGCTTTGTTACATACCTGAAAACACCAACACTATTAACAGTTGCAAGGATTTGAGGAAGCTGTGTATAACCTGATAATACTATCCTTACCGTATTAGGCGATATTTCTTTAACTCTTTTCAATAGTTCAAGGCCACTCATGTTAGGCATTCTCATGTCTGTAACTATTACACCAATAGTGTTTTCTTGAAAATGCTTAAGAGCTTTTTCTCCATTGGTGGCAAATAATGGTTCGATTCCTTCATCTATTATACTTCTGTTTATAGAGTTTAATATATTAACCTCATCATCTACAAAGAGTACTTTAATTTTATTCATTACTACACCTCAAATATCTTATTTTTTAAAAATTCATTTATTTCATTTTCAGTGACTTCTAAGTAGTTGAAAGCTTCTTCTTTAACTTCTGCCCTAAAATTAGTATTTAAATTTTTCCAAGAATAATAATCAGCCAAGTGAACTACACATACTATGTCTTTAAACTGCTTTGAACTTTTTTCAGGATTGTGATGATTTAACGCTACTTCAACTATGGATGCAGGTAAATCCCAATAATTTAAAAGAATAGATCCTATTTCTTCATGAGAAAAATTAAATGTATTTTTTTCACTTATGGATAAAATAATTTCAGGGTTATCTTCTTTTATTAATAGTGCTTTATTGTATTTCCCTTCAAATATCTTGAATAAAACTACTTTTCCTATATCATGTAATAAACCAGCTGTAGCATAAATATCCGGTATTTTCTTTTTATATATGTATTCATATATACTTATAGTTAACTTATTAGTTAAACTGGAATGTTTCCATAACAAGTTTTCATAAAAATCATTACTTAAATCAAAAACTTGCGAAGTTATTATTATTGCTTTTAAATATGTTAAACCCAAGTTAAGTACTGCTGTTTTTATTGAAGCAGTTTTCACTCCATAAAAGGCAGAATTTACCACTCTAAGAATCTTAGAGGCTATGACCTGATCAGTATTAATTAATTTTATTATATCATCAACTTCAGAACTTTCATCTTCTATTAGGAGGCTTATTTCAGTATGTATTGTGGATAAAGTGGGTAATTTATTTGAAGAATTTATCATTTCCTTTATATCAACATTATTCAGTTTTTCATTTATTTCTATAATATCATGTATAGTTTCTGTCAGTTCATTTTCTTTCCAAGGTTTATTTATGAAGGCTTTTGCAAGATTTGAATTTATTAGCTTAAAAATCATTTTTTGATCTGCATACCCACTTAAAACAACTTTAACAACATCAGGATATAAACCCTTTACTCTTTTTAAGAGCTCAGACCCATCCATATTGGGCATCATCATGTCCGAAACTATTATATCAACCTTATTGTCCTGAAGAAATTTTAAAGCTTCTTCACCACTTTCAACAAAAGATGTCTCAAAATCTGCATCCATTAGCTCTCTTCTTATTGATTTTAATATAGACTTATCATCATCAACAAATAATACTGAATATTCCATAATACCCTCCTATTTTAATAATTGTGGAAGTTTAATCGTTATTTTAGTACCTACCCCTAGGGTACTCTCTATATCAATTTCACCTTTATGTTTGTTCTTTATTATTTCATATGAAATACTTAATCCAAGTCCTGTACCTAAACCCACTGGTTTAGTAGTGAAAAAAGGTTCGAAGATTTTATTAATGTTTTCTTTAGCAATTCCTATCCCATTATCTTCAATAGAAAAACATACACAGTTATTTTCACAATAGGTTGTAATAATAATCTCACCATGTTGTTCTCCTTTTATATTATATTTTTCGATTTTTTCTTTAATTGCGTGAGAAGCATTTATGATGGTATTTAGAAGCACTTGGTTTATTTCACTCCCAATTACATTTATTGTTGGAAGTGAGGCTAGATTTGTTTTGATGTCACAATTATACTTAATCTCATTTTTTACTATAATCAATGTATTCTTAATACCTTCATTTAAATCGTATTCTTCAAATTCCCCACTTATACTCTCATGAGAAAAGCTTCGTAAAGCCAGAACAATTTTTCTTATCCTATCCAGACCTTCATCAGTGTCACTAAATAGTTCTTCTAAGTCTCGAAATATATAATCAATTTTATTTTTTTTATCAATTTCCTCAATTTCATCTAATCCCTGACTAAGCAATGTTCTATAATTATTATCTAGTTTTGTCTTTAAATTTCTATAGGCTTCTATAGTGCTACTAAATTTGCTAATATACTTTTTTAAAGTGTTAAAATTGCTTAGGACAAAGCCTAGAGGATTATTAATTTCATGGGCAATACCTGCAGATAACTTACCAATACTGGCCATTTTATCTTCATTCATTAATTGTATCTGAGTTTCTTTTAATTGGTCTAGAGCACTCACTAATTCCTGATTTTTTTTGTTCAAGTCTTCAATTAAATTTTTCCCTTTGGTGATATCCCTTATAATACTATAAAATATTCTTCCACCTTCAATTTCAATTCCTACAGCCCTTATCTCTACAGGAAAGGTAGTGCCATCTCTTCTAGAATGTACATCTTCAAAAATCAAACCCTTGTCAACTGCAATATATATTTGTTCAATGGTAAGATTTCCAGGAATACTTCTTCTAATATCAAGTATATTGAAATTTAACAATTCTTCTCTAGAATATCCATACTCCTTTAGAGCCTGTTCATTACAATCAATTATTTCTCCTGAGTCTTTTGTAGCAAGTATAATATCCGTTGAATTTTTTAATAAAGTTTCATACTTTGATATATTATTAATTAATTCACTATGAGTTTTAATATCTATCAACTGTGTTATTATATATTCCTTATTTATTTTCATAAGGTTAGCTTTAATTTGTTTGTCAGAAATATTCAAGTAGAATTCTGTTGATACTTCTTCATCATTCATAACAAAATCTTTATAAAAACCTATTAAATTTGCATCAAACTCTGCTAAAAGTGTAATAAGACTTATTTCACAAATTTCTTCTTTACTCACTCCAAGTATATGCTGAAATGCATTATCCGCATTTACGCATTCAAAACCAATTTCTATATCATTTGAAAATTGTATTATTTTATGAACAGCTGTCCCCATTAATAAACCTTCAACGGGAGTATTGTTAATTTGTATACTCATAGAACCATTGCCTCCTTGATTGGATAATCAATACGCGCTAAATTTGTATATTTTATACTTATTTTATCATATAATGAAAAATTTAAAAGTATTTTGTACTAATACTACAAAATAAAAAAGAAATACCCCCCCTTATAACAAGTTCTACGATATATTTATTCTTTTAATAATAAAAAGAAAATGACATTAGTAAATATCCAAACTAATGTCATAATCGAAATCTATCTCTAATTTTTAATTGTCGCATTCCATAACTGTCCGAAATATTGGTTATGTTCTAAGAGTTCCTTAAAACCGCCCTCGCCAACAATTCGACCATCTTTGAATGCATAAATTTTATCAACATTTTTTATAGTATTCAAACGATGAGCAATCGTTATGATTGTTTTATTTTTTAAGAATTGCATCATATTTTTCATTACCAACTCTTCTGTAACATTATCCATGGCTGAAGTAGCTTCATCCAATATAACAATTTTTGCATCTCCAAAGAACACTCTGGCTAATGCCAATCTTTGACGTTCTCCACCCGAAAGCATAACGCCTCTTTCGCCAACTTCCGTATGTAGTCCTTTGGGTAGCTCAGAATAAAATGATGTAAGTCCAACACGTTCTAATACCTCAATAATTGTATCATCGGAAATATCCTTGTCAAAGATAATATTCTCCCTCAGTGTCCCATCAAAAATTGGAGATTCCTGCGAAGTATAGGAAATGTAATTGTAAAAATAATTTAAGTTAAGCTCTGACAAATCATTTCTATCAACATAAATACTTATCGTTGTGATAGAAAGGGTCTTATCTCCAAAGCCATCTAATAGCTTTTTAAAATAGTTGGCGCTAAATGCATTCAACCAAGCCAATACGATTCCCAATAATACGTAAACAGTAATCAATAATTTGTTCTTTTTTAAAATATCTAAATAATGTTTCATAACTGCACTCCTTCTAATTTTTAATATTTTATCAAAAATTAGTACAGTTGATAATGCCAGCAAATAATTTTAACCTCAGCACAATCTGCTAACAGATTATTTCAACTGTACTGAGTGGTTAATTCGTTTAATTCTCATTATGAGATCAATTTTCATAAAATCCTCCTATAACGTTAAAAATATTAGTAAAGATTAAATAATAGATTTCCACTACCTACTAACCTATATATAGATTATAAGTCATAAATTTACACATGGCTATAAAAACCCAGTCTTGATTAACATTTTTTCTACTTGATTATATGGATTATTAGATTTTATCTTGCTATCATTTTCTTTAGCTACCCTGGAGTATCCACACCACTTTTCATAAAAATATTCTAAATAATGATTATATCCTTTTTCTCTCCAATCATCAATTAATGATAGAAAGTGTTTATCTTCACTATCATATTCTAAAACTATATTTTCCAATTCTTGATTATTCAATCTCTGGTATTTATTAAAATGTATGATCTCTGGACCACTTAATCGTCCTTTCTTTGTTAATTTTGATGTTTTTTCATCTGAATAACCAAGCACCAATGAAATCAGTGGGAAACAATATTTTTCAGGCAAATTTAACAAATTATAAATTCTACTAATATTGCCTCTGTGAACGCAATTACTGAAAAAGGAATCTATTTCAAGTGATTGAGCAGTAATACACGCAGTTTGTGCAGCAAGGATTGTATCAGTACTAGCAGTTATAAAATCTACAACAGGTATTCCATGTTTATATTGAAATTTTAGATATTCAGCTATATCTATTATTCTGTTAAAATCAACACAAAATACAAGCATTACACTACCAACATATCCTATTTCTTTCATGACGTCTTTATCATCCACAACTATAATTGAATATGTTTGTCTAGCTGATGCTGTAGCTGCATTAAGGCATGATTTTAATATAACTGATAAATGCTCCTGTGATATATTTCTATCAGAGAAATTTCTAACAGTCTTAAGCTTTTCTATTATTCTTATAGTTTCATTCATTTTAACATCTCCCCCAAAAATACATTTTATCTAAGTCACATTGTAAAAATTCTTAATAGATTTACTCACCTTACTTTAACTTCTAATTAGTTCATAACCGAACTATTAGGATAAAGATTATCGGGTAAAATTATATATTACCCGATCTAATAATGAAATTAATATTTCAATTTCATCATCTTTAAAATCTTTAAAGAACTCATTAATTACATTTTGTGAAATCTCTTTGAAGTCCTTTTTTATACTTAACCCTTTTTCAGTTAATAGTATATAAGTGTATCTCCTATCTACTGAATCCGATTCTTTAGTAACATATCCAGCTTTCAATAATCTATCCACTAGCTGAGTAACAGTAGACTTTGAACGATGAATTCCTTCACCTATTTCTTTCATAGTTAATTTTCCATTGTTCTCATAGAGTATATCTAATATATTACCATGGGATACGACAAGCCCCTCTATCCCACGTTTTCTTAGTTCACGCTCAATGTAATCAGAAACCTCACTTTTTATATTTGATATTTTAGATATGGCTAAATATTTATTCATCATAAACACTACTCTCACTTTTATAGTTTAATAAGTAATTTAAGTATAGTTCGTCACCGAACTAATGTCAAGCTGGCATTTATAACCTTCAAACTATGTTCATCTAACTGCATGTTTCTTACCCTTGTTTTTGGGTATTGTGGCTCCATCCTCATAGTCTTTCATGCAAAGCAACATAACTATTGATAGAGTTATCATAAGGAACATGACACCAATTTCCATCGAAACATTAAAGGTAAGAGTGCCATCTCCCGTGAACTTAACAATTCCAAGACCAGCGGTAATAGGGTAGTAATCGGTCAAATTTTTACCCGCGATAAAGATGCCACAAAAGCCGTAAACAAATGCTAATCCGACCCCGGCAAGAAACCCGTTTTGTTTTCGACTAAAAAATATGATGATTGGTAACACGGCCAGATAACAACAAAGTCCCAACCCAACGAGTTGTAAGAACGATTTTGCTACAAGAGCCGATGACATATTTCCATGACAGAATAGCGCCCCCAAGATGAATGTGCATATAAAGCTAAAAAGGCCGTACAATGCAGTGACAATCCCAACCGTAATCAGTTTTCCAGTCAACAATTTACGAAATGGGATAGGCACAGTCAATATATTTTTCAATGTATGATCAACGTACTCACGGTTTATTATATAACCTCCTATCAGAACAATCATAAAAGGGAAAGCTATGCTGAAGTTGTTCCATATGACGCTGTTCGTATAATTCTCATACTGCAGCGTTTCATGACCTTTCATGCTGGTTTGCTGAAAAGCTGCTAAAAGTGCTGAAAATAGCACTGCCACAGTGCCGACCCAAAGAATGCTGTAGCGTTTGAGCTTTTGAAACTCTGTAACAATTATATTAATCATAGTTTCCTCCTAATCTTCCTGCTTTTTGTATGTTATTGAAATCAGCAAAATCGATATTACCGCTATAAAAAAAAGTATGCCCGCACAAACAGGAGTGGATAACATATATGGTCTTCTAATTATAGCGTTTTCTGCGGTGAGTCCACTCCAAAAAGACATCCACCAACGCATAATTACCGAAGCAGGCAATACGGTAATGAGAACAATATTATGGGCAAAATTCATTATATTAAGCGCTATGGCAAAATTTAAAAAAGAATAAAAGAAAGCTATTATGGTGGAGAGAATATAGCTTTTGTTGAAATAGACAATGAGAATGATAACGGGAAGGACTGAGACAAAGAACATGATACCAAGGACGACGCTTAGTCCCAATTTAAAAACTATTCCTTCTACGGTACCCACAATTAATCCACCGATGATCGTAGCACCTAAACCAGCTATAGAATATAGCACAGCTACAATCAATAGCACGGTCAGCTTTGCTACTACAAGTTTGGTTTTATTAACTGGTATGGTTATCAGATTTTTTAGCATGTCGCTGTCCCTCTCCATAAAAAACAGGATGCTTGCCACCACACTTAGTACGCATGGCAAAAGGAGAAAATGTCCGAACATAACAACTAGCCTAAAAAGCTGCTCAAAATCCAGACGGTCTTTTGCCACTAATACTGTCAGGGGTACGGGAAAGAGACAGGCTGCTAACATGGAAAATAGAATAAACCGCTGCCGTTTGATTTTAGCAAATTCGCATATTATTAAATCAAGCAATTCCCTCACCTCCAGTGACCTGTTTGAAGTAATCCTCCAACGTGTCATTTTGGGTATGCGCTTCTGATACATCGAGACCGTTTTCTATCCATTTACGGGTAATGGCAGCTACCTCAATCTCCGTATCGTAAAGCCGTAAATTATGATCGTCATCGACATGAAAGTTAGAAGTGTGAAAATCAACCTCCAAAATTCGGGAAGCTTGGGATGTATCTGTAACAATGAAGTGAATATATCTGCTGTTTTTCCGCTGCAATTCCTCCAAACTTTCTTCTTCCAGCAAAACGCCGTGATCGATGATACCAATGTCATCCGCAAGCAACGCCATTTCTGATAGGATATGACTGGAAATCAAAATTGTTTTACCTTGCTGCGTGCTAAGTCGTTTTAAGAAATCACGGACTTCCACAATACCGATGGGATCAAGTCCGTTTATGGGTTCGTCCAAAATCAAAAGCTCTGGATCATGCATAATGCCATTTGCAATGCCCAGTCGCTGTTTCATACCAAGCGAATACTGTATATGTTAATCTAAAACT
>Ga0209125_1003708_pt1 | contig 10201 bp, 9 predicted proteins | sample BarGraIncub1131A_FD_184503 | JGI IMG/M metagenome (GOLD analysis project Ga0209125, IMG submission 184503) | Arctic peat soil microbial communities from Barrow, Alaska - Barrow Graham LP Incubations 11-31A (SPAdes) (version 2) | ecosystem: Environmental > Terrestrial > Soil > Wetlands > Peat... | reverse complement strand
TTAAGTTGTTTAAGTTTATTAATACAAAACATGCTATTCTCCTCCTCTGTGGATAATATTTTGTGTTGTTACATTTATTCTCTCACAGTGGAGGAAAATATAAAAGCCTAACGGCTTAAAAGTTAGGCGGTTCAATGATTGCTGAATTGTGCAATCGACTAACTTTAAGTATGATAAAGGAGTAAAGCTATGGAAAGTTACCGTAAATTAAATTTTGTAGTCGCCATTTTAATAGCTTTGATCCTTACAGGAACAATAGGATATAAATTTTTATTAAATGTTAGCGTTGTAGATGCATTATATATGACTGTCATAACCATATCAACAGTAGGATATGCGGAAGTTGCTTCCATGGATGCAAAAGCCAAACTTTTCACTATATTTATTATTTTTTTTAGTTTAGGTACTGTAGGGTATTTATTTACCAGCATAGTATCTTTATTTTTAGAAGGAGATTTAAAAGATGCTTGGAGGAGGAGACGTATGGAATCTCAGATAACAAAGCTAAAAGACCATTATATAATATGTGGCGCAGGTGAAACAGGATATAATGCAATAAAGCAATTTAAAAAAAGTAATGTCCCTTTTATTGTAATTGAAAAGGAAGAGGAAATAATAAATAAACTAATGGGGGAAAATATCTATGCTATTCAAGGTGATGCAACTGAAGAAAGTATATTAGATAATGCAAGAATACAATATGCAAAGGGTCTTATTTCTTCATTACCTAAGGATGCTGATAATGTATATACTGTCTTAACCGCAAGAGAAATGAATAACAATTTATATATTGTGTCTCGAGCTATAAACAAAAATGCGGATGAAAGGTTGAAAAAAGCAGGTGCGAACAATACAATTTCTCCAAATGAAATAGGAGGAAATAGAATGGCAGCCCTAATGCTTAGACCTACTGTTATTGCTTTTTTAGATATGATAACTCATGCTGGAGATGTGATTTTAGACTTAGAGGATGTCGTTATTTGTGGAAATTCTATTATAGTAAACAAGAGTCTTCGAGAAGTGAAAATTCCTGAAAGAACCGGACTAATAATTTTAGCAATTAAAAAAAATAATTCTGAAAAAATATCCTTTAATCCAAATTCTGACGAAATACTGGAAATAGGTGATACCATGGTAGTGCTAGGAACAGAAGGTCAGGTAATTCAACTTAGAAAAATTGCTAATGACATAGAACAAAGATATTAAAGGTAGGAGGGAAAAATGCTTGATTTTATTGGTACAGGAAGTGCTTTCAATACGGAACGTGGTAATACGAGTGCTGTTATAAAGAAGAATAACAGTTTAATTCTTATTGACTGTGGAGGAACTGTTTTTCATAGATTACAGCAATTAAATATATTTGATGGAGTCGATAATTTATATATTGTTATAACTCATACACACCCTGACCATGTTGGTAGCCTTGGAGAGGTTATATTTTATTCTTACTATATACTAAAACATAGGCCTATTATCTTTTTTCCTAAAAGAGAATTGATGGAACAATTTTTAACTAGTATAGGTGTCAGTGCTGAAATGTATCATCTTAATAGTGCAAATATGGTGAATGAGAATGATGTACAGTTTGGAGATTTTAGTTTAGAATTTTCATCGGTTTGTCATGTAGATACAATACCTGCATATGGATTTATAATGGAGTTAAACGGGAATAAATTTTATTATAGTGGCGATGCAAATAGCATAAGTGATAAAGTAATTGACAAGATTATAAGTGGAGAAATCTATAGAATTTATCAAGATACATGTGGATTGGACTATAAAGGTAATAATCACTTATCACTAAGAAAACTTTGTGATATAATTCCTCAGGAACTCAGAAATAAGGTTTATTGTATGCATCTTGATAAATATATAACAGAGAAAGAGATAAAACAAAATGGATTTAATGTTGTGGATATATATAAATAGTTATCAAAAATTGTATTGAGTTAGTGTTGAGTTATGTTAGGAGAAATATTTTTTTTCATAATCAAAAGTTAAATAAAAAGGGGAATGAGAAATATGGATATTAAAGGAGAAGCAATGGCGTGTCACAGAGAATGGAGAGGTAAAATTGAGGTAATTTCTAGAGTGCCTGTAGCAAGTAAGAAGGATCTATCTATAGCTTATACACCTGGTGTTGCAGAGCCTTGTCTTGAAATTAATAAAAATATAGATTTATCCTATGAACTTACAAGAAGATGGAACCTTGTTGGAGTTATAACAGATGGTAGTGCTGTTCTAGGACTCGGTAATATTGGACCAGAGGCAGGAATGCCAGTAATGGAAGGGAAATGTGTATTATTTAAGACTTTCGGAGATGTGGATGCTTTTCCTTTATGTATACGTTCTAACGACGTAGATGATATTGTAAAAACTGTTAGTTTACTTCAAGGTAGCTTTGGTGGAATAAATTTAGAGGATATAAGCGGACCTAGATGTTTTGAAATCGAAAGAAGACTAAAAGAGGTATGTGATATCCCAATTTTCCACGATGATCAACATGGAACAGCTGTTGTAGTTTGTTCAGGAATAATTAATGCCTTAAAATTAGTAAAGAAAGAAATGAAGGATATTAAAGTTGTAGTTAACGGTTCTGGAGCAGCAGGTATTGCTGTAACAAAATTATTGATGAGTATGGGAGTTCAAACAGCTATTATTCTTGATAGAAAGGGTGCCATCTATGATGGACGTGAGAATTTAGGTGGAGAAAAAACTCTAATGGCGAAAGTTACTAACAAAGATAAGGTTAAGGGTCAACTAAAAGAAGTTATCGTTGGAGCTGACGTGTTTATAGGAGTTTCAGATGCTAATCTAGTAACTCAAGATATGGTAAGAAGCATGGCAAAAGATGCTATTATATTTGCTATGGCTAATCCAAACCCTGAAATATTACCAGATTTAGCTAAAGAAGCTGGAGCAGCAGTAGTTGGAACTGGTAGATCAGATTTTCCAAATCAAATCAATAATCTTTTGGCATTTCCTGGGATATTTAGAGGAGCATTAGATGTTAGAGCAAGCGATATCAATGATGAGATGAAGATTGCAGCAGCAAATGCTTTAGCCTCATTAGTTAGTGATGAAGAATTAAATGAAGATTTCGTTATACCATTACCATTTGATCCAAGAGTTGCAAAAGCTGTATCAGAAGCTGTTATGGATGCTGCAAGAAAATCTGGAGTAGCTAGAATATAATAATCTCTAAATTTAAAAAATAGGAAGCTTTAAAAGTAAAACATTGAAAGGAGTTGCGAGTTCATGCGTAAAGTAGATGTAAAAGAAATAGAAAATGCTTTAAAGAATATGAGTATAAAGACAAATATTTATGTGGGAGACGACGTATTAGATGCCTTTCATAAAGCCGAAAAGGAAGAAACATCTCCTGTAGGAAGAGATATTATAAGTAATTTGCTTAAAAATGCTGAAATAGCAAAAACTGACCAAGTACCAATTTGTCAGGATACAGGTATGGCTGTAGTATTTGTAGAAGTAGGTCAAGAAGTTGAATTAGTTGGTGGAAATATTACAGACGCTATTAACGAAGGTGTAAGACGCGGATATAAAGAAGGATATTTAAGAAAATCCGTTGTAGAAGATCCTTTACTTCGAAAAAATACAGGAGATAATACTCCTGCAGTAATATATTATGATATTGTACCAGGAGATAAAGTTAAAGTAACTATAGCTCCAAAAGGATTTGGTAGTGAGAATATGAGCAGATTAAAAATGCTTAAACCATCAGATGGGTTAGCTGGTGTACTTGATTTTGTTGTTGAAGCCGTTTCGCTTGCAGGTCCAAATCCATGCCCACCGATAGTTGTAGGTGTTGGAATTGGAGGAACATCTGATAAGGCAATGTATCTTGCTAAGAAAGCCTTAACAAGAGATATCGGTAGCCATAATGTAGCGGAGCATTTAAAAGAAATTGAATTAACTTTACTAGAGAAAATTAATTCATTAGGAATAGGACCTCAAGGATTAGGCGGAAATACTACAGCCCTTGCCGTTAATGTGGAAGCTTTTGCAACACATATTGCTGGATTACCAGTGGCAGTAAATATCAACTGTCATGTGGCAAGACATGCAGTAACAATTATATAGGGAGGGGAAAAGATGGAAATCAAACATATATCTACTCCTTTAACACAGGAAAAGTTGAAGGATTTGAAATCGGGAGATAGTGTCTTAATATCAGGAACTATGTATACAGGAAGAGATGCAGCTCATGCTAGGCTTGTAGATGCAATCAATAAAGGTGAAAAATTACCTTTTGAGCCTAAAGATGCCATTATATATTATGTAGGACCTGCTCCAACTAAACCTGGCAATGTAATAGGTTCAGCTGGCCCAACTACTAGTTATAGGATGGATGATTTGACAGTTCCGCTTCTTGAACTAGGTCTTACAGGAATGATTGGAAAAGGACTTAGAAGTCAAATCGTAGTAGATTCAATGAAAAAAAATGGCGCAATTTATTTTGCTGCAATAGGTGGAGCTGGAGCTCTCATTTCTAAATCAATAAAAGAATGCGAGATTATCGCCTTTGAAGATTTAGGCCCTGAAGCCGTTAGGAAACTTACGGTAGTAGATTTTCCGGCTGTTGTTGTAATAGACGGCGAAGGTAATAATCTTTATGAAACAGAGAGAAAAAAATATCGAAAATAAGATATAAAATAGCATGAAGAATAAAATGTAACTAGGTCGGCCCATATTTGAACAAGAATATGGGCTTTCTATTAATTAATCAATAATTAATAGATTGTACAAAATTACTGCACAATAAAATTACTAAATGAATATAGTAACCATAAGAGTACATATTGGGAGGTAAGTTGATGGGGGTTTATTTAGTAAAATCAGGAGATACTGTTTGGTCGATTGCAAAACGATATGGAGTTTTATCACAGAGTATTATTGAAGCAAATGGACTGCAAGATTCAGTTGAGCTAGTTATAAATCAGATTTTGTTTGTTCCTCTAGGGGAAAGGGATCGTAGAATGAGCCCGAATGATATTATGGGGAATATTAATAGAAATTATCATTTATATTTAAGAATGAATAGCAGAGCTACACCAGGAGCACCAAGGTCACTATTAGTTCAAAGAAATACGCTAATTAGTGTAGTGATATTTTGGGAACCTGCATATGACAATGTACAGGTGAGTGGATATTACATTCTGAGAAATAATATTCCTATAGGGTCTACCCAAAATCGAGTTTTCGTAGATACTAATATTAAAATTGGCGAAACTTATGATTATAAGGTTACATCTTATACGGCAGGCAAAATTTTCTCTGGTTACAGTAATATTGTAAGAGTAAGTATTACAACATCACTTGGCATTGTTTATTGGTCAAAAGCTAACCAATATTCTGGTTACTTAAAAGGTACAGATGTTTCTTTTTATACACCCGAATTAGATTGGAATAAAATTGAGAACGATGGAATAAAATATGTTTACGTAAGGGCTGGAAACAGTGTATTAAATAAGGGGTATACACCTGATTTTATGGCCCAAAAACATACCCTAGGAATAAAAACTCAAGGGTTGCCAGTAGGATTTTATTATATACCACACTGGTCTGAGTTAGATTACGATTTAAACAAAGCGAGTGTTGAGGCCGAAAATTACGCTGACCATATATTAAGTCTTATGAGCAAAGCTGGTACAACAGGATATGGGGACTTACTTCCTGTTTTGGATATAGAACCTCCTCTTGGCCAAACCGATGTTGGGCTTACTGGGAAACAAATAATTGATTGGGCTAAAGTATTTTGTGATCATTTTAAGGTATATACAGGCAGAACTATAATGATATATACAAACAGGTCTTTTTTTAATGACTGGAATATTAATTCTGATATCATTACAATAAATAATCTACCACTTTGGAATGCTGAGTATTATGAATTTAATAATTATTTGAAATTCAGTGATGATACACCTATGAGTTTTGGTGGGTGGAGTGGGTGGAATATTTGGCAATTTACGCAATCAGCGACCATTGGTGGATATACGCAAATGGATCAAAGCTGGTGTCCTTCACTTGATTTAATAACACCACCAGCTAAACCAAAAAATTTAAATGGATTTAATGCCTCCTTAGGAACAGTTAATTTAAGTTGGAATAAAAACATTGAAATAGATCTAAAAGGTTACAATGTTTATAAAGATGGTGTTTGGATTTCAACGAATATCAAAAATTTCATTACAGTAACTGGTTTAACAATTGGAAAAACATACAAATTTCAGGTTCAAGCGATAGATGTATATAACGATGTTTCAAATACAGTTTCAATAAGTATATATATATCTAGATAAGATTTTTTTTGAGTTTAGACCATGTGACAAGTAACAATATTAATATTATTGCAGAAACACCTGATAACATGAAGCAAGTGTCAGCACCGTATTTCTCAGCCACAATTCCAGAAAGAAGGCTTCCAAGAGGGGTGAATCCAGCAAATACAAGTGAATATACACTCATAACGCGTCCTCTGTACTCATCCTTTGAATTTAGTTGTAACATTGAGTTTGCAGTGGTGGAAAAAAACATATTAAATATTCCAGTTATAGCTAAGCTTAAGGCAGTAAAATAATATAAATTACTTATGCCTGTGAAAATTAACATTATTCCAATTCCAATAGAGCTGCCAATCATAAGAATTTTATTTGGACCATTTTTACTTTTTAAAGACATGAGAAGTGCTCCAATAAGGGAACCTGCTCCAAGTGAAGACAGTAAAATCCCATAGGTTTTTTCTTGCATATGGAGTATGGTTTTCGTGAATACAGGTATTAGTACGTTATAATTAAATACAAATATCCCCATAATACTAACTAATATTAGGGTTTCTAATAAAACAGAATTACTTTTTATATATTTAAGACCATCTGTTATTTCCTTAAGCATGCCTTTTTCAGAAATTTTTTTTCTTATGTAATTGGTTGCTTCAATATGAACAAGCCCATAGATAACTGCCATAAAGCTAAAACCATTTAACAAAAAGCACCATCCAGCTCCAAGATATCCCATAAGTAGTGCTCCAATAGCTGGTCCAATAATTCTTGCTAAATTAAAAGTGGCTGAGTTTAGCGCAATGGCATTCATCAAATCATCTTTACCTACTATTTCAACATTAAAGGCTTGCCTAGTTGGCATATCTAAAGTATTACAAAAGCCGAGACACAAAGCTAAAGCAACTAAATATTCATATTTTAACGTATTCGTAAACACTAATGCTGATAGTATAAAAGCTAATATCATTGACACACTTTGAGTGAATATCAGAATTTGTTTTTTTGGAAATTTATCAGTTAATACTCCAGCGAACAATGAGAAAAAGGTTACGGGTAAAAATTGCATGGCGCCAACAAGTCCAAGTAAAAACGGAGATCCCGTTAGAGAAAGTACTAGCCAGGATTGTCCTATATTTTGTGTCCATGTACCTATTAAAGAAACACACTGTCCCATCCAAAAATATCTATAGTTTTTGTGTGTAAGAGCATGAAAATTATTGTTAATAAACCTCTTGGTAGTAACTGCTATGTTCATTCTTATCATCTCCTAATGTGCTGAGTCATTGTTAAAATAGTCGTGTGTGAAGCTTGCAGCATTTTCCCCCATTCTTTCGAGTAATGATAAAAATGTCTTTTTTTCATCTTCGCTAAATCCTGAGAATAAAATATCCATCCAATCCATCATGGCTTTTCTAACCATAGGTTTTATTTTCAGCGCTTTTTCAGTAAGAAAAACGTTATATGCTCTTTTATCTTTTGTATCTACTTTTCTAATTATATAATCATCATCCTCTAGCTTTTTTATAGCCTTTGCTGTGGTACCTTTATCAATTCTAAGGTGGTATGATAATTGTTCCTGACGTACTCCATCTTTTTTGTATAATTCGTTTAGAAATGTATACTGGCCTTTACTTATATTATATTGCTTAAGTTGCCTTCCTACGTATACATGACCATGTCTATGCAAAAGAGAAATCCATCTTCCTAAAGAGTTTTTATTTTCATTCACTGTCCTATTCCTCCTAAATTAGTTGCAATTCCTACTAATTATATAATAAAGCAATATGGTTGTTAATGCAACTATATCGTTTTATAAATTATGTTTAATATTTATTAAGATAATGGGAAAGCTAAGATAAAGATAACAATTATTCAACTTTTATTTTGGCTTTATTAAGTGAATTAAAGTAGATATAGTACAGGATTTTATAATTGAGGGGTAGATTATTATGGATTGGAATACACTGTCAAATAGATCAGATAGTTTGTATAAAAAACTACATTATACTCATATAGAATTTTTTGATTTTTGGAAAAGTAGTATCCTATTTACTTGGAGATGGTGGATAGCATTAGGATTAATTGTTTTACCATGGATAATTTGGTTATTGGTTAGAAAAAAAGAGAGCACAGACAGATTGCTATATGTTGGATTTTTTGTTATGGTAATTGCTTCTGCTTTGGATCAAATTGGGATAACAATGAACTTATGGTATTATCCTGTAATGGTATTTCCTTTAATGCCAGAATTTATTACATTTGACGTATGTGTTTTACCAGTCGCTACTATGATCTGTATACAGTATTACCCTAAGGTCAATCCTTATATTAAAGCAGTAATATATGCTGTGATGAGTTCTTTTATGTTCGAACCTTTGAATGTTAGTCTTGGATTATATGAAACAATACATTGGGAGTACTATTACTCTTTCCCTATAATGATTCTTATATATTTAGTTGCAAACTATTTAGCATCCAATGATAAATTTGCTAAATTGAAATAATTTTATTTTCTATAATTTATAATTAACTATGCTTACTTATATATAGTTAATTATTTATACTAAAATAAACTAAACTTTTATTGTTTTATAATTAAAGAATATTTTATTGAAACTATTATAAGTTATATTGAATAGAAACTGCTGAATGCATTTCAGTAGTTTTTTGCTCTTGAAAATATTATATGATAGAATTTATTCAGTCGAAATAAGTTCGTAAATGCTCATTATACATTATAAAACTAAGTAATTAAGAGCATAAGGAATCTAATTCAGTATAAATATTTATACTGGGGTTATATGAACTTATATGATATAATAGTGGCACGGCTCAAAAAATAACCTTAATTTTATAGCTATAAATTATATTTCGGATAATACTAATTAAGCTTTTAACAATACATTAGGTAAAAAAATAAAATGTAAAAAATAAATATAATATAGGAGGATAAAGAATGAATGTATGTATCTTAGGTGGCGGGAATATCGGTACGCTTTTAATGGGAGACATCGGAAGGAAAGATGATATTTCTGTCAGGTTACTTACCTCAAGGCCAAATGAGTGGAACCATATTATCGAGGTTTGTGATAATGATGGTACAGTTAAATATTCAGGAAAGATCGACGTAATATCTAATAATCCAGAGGAAGTAATAAGTGATGCAGACATCATAATATCCACACTTCCATCTTATATGTTTAGTAAAACAATTGAAAAAATAAGGCCATTTCTTAAAAAAGGAGTTTGGATTGGCATGATGCCAGGTAATGGCGGTGGAGAATTCTATTGCAACGAACTTATTGAAAGTGGCTGTACAATATTTGGATTTCAGAGGGTTTACGGTATTTCTAGATTAAAGGAGTACGGAAAATCTGTGTTGGATCTAGGTAAAAAAGAAGAACTTTTTATAGGAGTTATCCCAGCTTGTAATGCAGCAAAAGTATGCATGGAACTAGAGAACATATTTGGCATGAAGTGCAATCCACTAGAAAATTTTCTACAAGTTTCGCTTACGCCAGCTAATCCAATTCTTCATACTGCAAGACTTTATGATATCTTTCATAATTATAAAGAAGGAGATTATTGGGATCATATGGTTCAATTTTATAATGAATGGACGGATGAATGTTCAGAAATGTTAATAGCTACTGATGAAGAGGTACAGAATTTGTGCCGTAAGTTAGGTAATATTGACTTGAAAAGGGTTGGTTTTATTAAGGAGTATTTTGGAGCAGAAACGCCACAACAAATGACTGCAAAAATTAGTAGTAAACCTGCGCTTATTAATATCCACTCCCCATTAATAAAAACAGATAAAGGATATATTCCGGATTTTAATTCAAGGTACTTTCTAGAGGACTTTCCATATGGACTATGTATTATTAAGAGCTTTTGCG
>Ga0209125_1003706_pt1 | contig 10209 bp, 10 predicted proteins | sample BarGraIncub1131A_FD_184503 | JGI IMG/M metagenome (GOLD analysis project Ga0209125, IMG submission 184503) | Arctic peat soil microbial communities from Barrow, Alaska - Barrow Graham LP Incubations 11-31A (SPAdes) (version 2) | ecosystem: Environmental > Terrestrial > Soil > Wetlands > Peat... | reverse complement strand
ATTGGATTTTCACTTTAATGCAGCACTTACAGCGGTAAATCTGGCAAAACATGACTGGTTGACGACCAAGGGAAAAGAGGATAAACCATTCTCAATGTCCGATTATAAAACAATGTATAACAACAATTTGATGCTCGAACGATTTATGTGCATGTTCGCTATAAACCCTAACACGCCAAAAAATCAAAAAATTGTTAAAGAACTATTGGATTACGGCAAAATTGCCGATTAAAACTTAACGAACTATTGTAATAAGTATGACCTATTAAATGAAGAGGCAGTTTAACCGTCTCATCTTTTTCAAAAAGACCAGATTTCAAATATTATTCAATCTTAGAAAAGCCATAGTCTTCAATATCCAAGTTGAGAATATCACAAATTGGGATGATCAAAGCTCCAAGGATATCATCCTCTTGAGGATTGTACAGAATTTCCATATTTTCAATAATAACAGCCATTATACATTCACTAAGTATTTTCAACGCCAATTCTTCATCAGATTGCTCTTTAAGTATCTCATTGAAATCGATTTCAGTTAATTCTTTTATCATCCTGAACAGAATATCAATATGGATTTTGTTAGAGTATAAGAAGATCTCCTTCATTACTTCGATGAAAACCGAATTAGTGTAATCACATGGGTAATTTAATTTGTACTTTTCTTCGAACCTTAGTTTTTCAATTAATGTTTCAGAAATTCCCATTTGTTCCATCATTTTGAAATGATCATCACTTCGTCTTTGTAGCTCTGACTTAACTTGTTCAGAGACACTACTAATTTTAAAATTGTAACTCATAAATTATATCATTCAGTTTATCGCTGTTTCCCTTTTTAAATTATTAATTATATCTGCCTTTTGATGAAACTATTAGTGGAGGCTTAACTAATAACCATTTCTCTCATATGGATTAATTCCTATCCTCCATTTAATCTCATTTGGGCAAAGCTATCGCTGGTCACAAACTATAAAAGTCTGTAATACATTGAATAATAGCTATATGAAATTATTTAAAGTCGTCAGCCGTACGCTCTACTATTTTTATATCTCATCGATTTTAATTTAAAATTTATATTTCTAATTCATTAATATTTAATTTATTACCTGAATAAACATACCTTTAGCCCACCGTAAAATTCTCGTTTTACGATTATTCCAATTCATCAACTGATTTGTGATTTTGTGCAAGTGATGTTCCAGATCACTTAGGTGGAGAAGTCAGGTCATTACCTTGTCTCGGGCGTTTACATCACTTTATTCAAGATCTCTTTGATTATCAGCATCTATTTTACGTTTGATCGATATAAACCTACATTAAATTCGGAACCAGACATAAGATCAATTCTCCATTTTCTTCATCATACTCGACTATTTTTTTCTTTAAAAGCCCCTTTAGTGACTTTTGGATTTCTTTTTCCGTCAAATCCGACACTCTAATTAGATCCTCCAAATCCGTATCTGAATAAAATCGACCTTCAATATTTTCATAACGATCTGATGCTGGTTCAACAAATAAAGCGTTGTATACATCTTTCTCATCAGCTGTCAAACCTTTAGCATCAACCTGCCTCGTTACAGTTATTCCACGTTTCAATTGACTCAATAATTTATTCATAATTTATAATTTAAATTTTTAATAACTAATTGTTTTGTACTATATTATACGTAATTAATTGAAAATGGTTACAAATAATTGATATTAAATTGAAACTTATTCTTATCATTCACGTATAAGGCTTTCTGTGTCCATTATTACATAGGACTGCATCATTAAAATCACTATTTTATAGCTAAGCTGTTTTTAATTAAAAAAGAACATAGCCATATTCCATTTATTATTAAAACATTACAAAGAACACATAATAAACCCATCTAAGTAAAAATTCTGTTCAAGAATCTTCATTTTTCAAATCTGATTTATGATTTTAATTTAAGATATTACTGATCCTTTTGATTCAATGGCATTGCCATAACTTAATCGTTTTGATGGTCTGTTTAATTAAACGCAGGCAAACTGTATTACAACATTATTCTTAACAGTACATCGGAAAATTTCTCATGATTCTTCAAGGTAGTTTTGATGACAATGAAAAATCAAATCAGCTATTTCAATAAGCAGCCTCTGAATTTTGTTTCATCATTTTCACATAAGCATTCAAAGAAGATGAAGTCTTTAATATTGACATTTTTAAAGCCTAATCCCCAAAATTTATGAATAATTCGGTATGGTATAAATCTGATACCATAAGTTTGAAATGCACTATTTTCTTCCTTTACAAAAATCTGGACATATCCTGTCCCTTTTGATGGAACAACCTTTGCAATCAGTTGTTTTGTTTTTTCATTCCCCATAAAGTCTATGACCCCAGAGTGCCCAATCTCGAAATTCTCCAGCATAAAATCAAGAAATTGATTGCTATTATTTCCGACTTTACTAAATGGGATTTGCCTTCTTACATTAATAGAAGTAAGCTTAATCTTGTTGTACATTTGTTGAATGATTTTTGCGTTCATAATTTAAAATTTAAGGGTTTATAAATTAATATTTACTTAATTTTCTTTTTTTTTCATAACAACGACCTTTCGTTTAAATGGATTTGTATCGTTCCATTAAGTCCAACTTGTCATTTGCACTCATTTGCTGAGATGTTATTTCATTACGCTTGAAATCCAAATATCCAAACTGGACATTGTTGTAAACTGTTTTGGGGTTTAAAAGGGTGCTGTATTTCAAGCACCCTCGCACAAACAAAACAAACATCACAAACAAAAAGGTCTTAGTCATATTATATTGTTAAGAATCTCAACTTCCAGTTTTCAAATTCCTAATTCGCTCCATTTGCTTTTTAAAGCAAGGAATAACGGAGTCTGTTAAACCTGAAATTGATCTGTTTTCAGCAAGGATTAAACCATTGTAATTTGTAGTTTCCATAAAGTAATTTTACTGGTTAAATACATCAATTAATGTCAATAGAATAAAAATGTCACCCATTCCATCGAATTATTTTTCATAAATTTGAAAAATTAATTTTAGGAAATTTTTATTCTGTTATATTTATGATCTAATTGACACATTATCAAATGGAAAACACGAAAGAAAACTGGGAAAAGCAAGATAATTGGTTTATTCAATGGCTACAAGGCAAACAAAAATTCTCTTTAAATTCACCTGATAATATCCTAAAATCGATTTTCTTTTTTAACCGTGAGAAAATTAGGCAATCTGTTTGTGCCCACTATACCGAGATTATTGACTCATCTCAAGAGAGAATGACCATTCCATGCTATGGTCCAAATTCTCTTGACCAAGAGGATAAGGAGCTTTCGGAAGGAACGAAAGTTGAGATTTTGGAAAGGATCAAAAGCCTCGATGAAAATTCCACTATTGATTCGAATAATTTCAAAGAATCATCACAAGTTAGAATAAACAAATCAATTATTGATGGTTTAAATGATAACAGATCAATCATATATCATCATTTATACATGAAATATTTTCGTACGATTTATTGGTATCTACGACAAAATTCAGGTAGTTTTGAACAAGCAAAAGATATTTTTCAGGATGCTTTAGTAATCATTCTTGAAAAAGATAAGCAGGACAATCTTGATATAACATGTGATTTTGGGACCTACCTTTTTTCGATTTGCAAAAATTTGTGGCTGGCCCAATTAAGAAAGCACAATAGAGAAAATATTTTTACTTCCAGCAGTTTAGGTGATTACGAATACGGAGCTGATTTTGTTGATACTGAAGAAAAGCCTGATGATTATGAAGTTATTGCTCACGCAATAAGCAATCTAGGAGAAAATTGTCAAAAACTACTGACTTATTTTTATTATGACAATCAAAGTTGGGAAACCATAGCAGATAAATTGGGCTATAGTACTGCCGCCAATGCAAGGAATCAAAAATACAAATGTCTTGAGAAAATCCGTTCTGTAATCAGTGATTCGAAAAATTAAGGCTGTCATAATTGAGCCAAAAACAATGATGCAGAGAATAAGTATGTACCAAAAATATCATGCCATTTCAGAAAATGAGTTGCTGTGATTATTGCAAACGATGTATCGATTTCGATTTTTTATTTATAGCTTTCAATCAAGGATCTTTTACAACTAGACCTAGATGTTAATCATAGTAAGTACTTTATCATTGACAATTTTTGTGAACTCGATAAATAACATCTTGTACTCCATATTTACTCCTAAATGTATTATTTGGATCGTATTGAGGATCAAACTTATCTCTGTTGTACTCCAGAAAGCTCATTCCACTGTATAAATTGGAAAGCATGCCATCAAAATGATCTAAATAACAACCACCATTATTAATGGCAGACTGCAATAATGTCTGCCCAATACCAGCTATGCCAGAATTATTGAAAACAGCAACAATTTCTTTGAATCCCTTGTTGTTGAATTTCTTAAGCGCATATCCGATATCAAATCCTTTTAGTTTAAAAAGTTTCATCAAACTTAATTCTTGTGGGGTATAATCAGTAAGCATTGCACTGTGTTTTGTTTTTTTCAAGGATTCATAAAACCTATGACTGTCAGGCTTTTCCCATTCATTGTTTTTAATTAAGGTAATTACCTCATTTCTTTTTAGTGAATCCTCTTCATCAATGATTTGATGAAAAAGTGATATCGATCGTGAATGCTGTGCTTCTTTTAGTTTAAAGTACCTTGTATTCTCAAATGAGTTAATTTCGCTTTCTATTAATTTTGCTACGGATGTCATTGCATGTATTTAAATATAAATACTATGACATGTCACTAATGACTCTTTTTAGTTTCACCAAACTGATTTTCATTGATGGATCAATCACACATTGAATATTACTATTTCTGATTTGGATAGACATTCTTTAACTCAAAATGGATTAACTGGTTGTAATAGAATTAAGTGACGCTTTCATTCAGTCGAAATCTCTGAAGCATTAATGCTAAGGATGATCTTTCGTACCTATAAGGTCAGGAAAGACCATTATTAAGCTTAATGCATGATATCGGTAATTGAGCACAGTGGGTGCTATTTTTTGAGCAATCAGTTTACGAAAAAGTGAGCAGTTGCAGTTAGCGGTTACAACATTCTGGACCTGGAGTCGGTACAATTATTCATTTTATTTCTTTCGACTCCATACTCTTGTACCTATTGTTCAATAACAATTAGTTTCTGCATTAAACAAAGTTCATTTTTTATTCCTTGTATTCACCTAATTCCAAATTATTTAGTGTAAATTCATCGCTTCAAAACTTAAACTTTTCTTTAACCTATGCTTCTTAAAGAACTCCTTCGATCTAAAGGTTTAAAGCAAAACTGGTTGGCCAATAAAATGGGTGTATCAGAAGTGACCGTTTCAAGCTGGTGCACAGGAAAAAGTGTGCCCAGAAAAGAGCATCTTAAGAAGTTGAGTGAACTGCTGGATATCCCAGTAAAAGCAATTGTACATATTTAAATGGGGAAGAAGTCAACATATTCGTTTTCATTCACAGCTGCATCGTTGCGACTGAATGATACTGTAAAAGTGGCAAAAGCCGCATTTGCCAATGGGATTTCTGATTTTAAAGAAGTTCGGGAAAGCGGAGTAGTTTTTGATTCGGTTACAACTCAAACTTCGATGAGGGAGTTTCGTGAAATCCGTAATAGGCTGGAATATCTTACTCCAACCCAGATGGAAATTCTCATTGATGGTGATCTTATTTCTCAAAAGCAGATTGCCTTTCTTGCTGTTTGCAAATACTACAATTTTATCAGGGATTTTACGATTGATGTATTATTGGATAAGTTGCTGGTTTATAGTTACAAAATAAATGAATCTGACTTTAATTCATTCATTAATAATAAGATTCAAACGCATCCTGAACTCGAAAAATTTGCTGAATCGACATTAAAGAAAGCTAAACAGGTAATGTTCCTAATCTATGAGCAAACAGGCATTATCAATAATGCTACCGATAAGATCATTCAACCCCAATTACTACAACCATCTGTTGTCAACGCCATTTCTGAAGAAGACCCTTTGTGGTTAAAAATCTTCATGATGCCAGACAAAGACATTAACCTAATTAAACATTGACATGGAAGATATTGCCAAAAAGTTTGATCACCTGTATCATGTTGTGTCCACGGAGGAATTTCTTCACATGGAGTGTCTTGGTGGAGAGATCCCGTTTTTTATCTCCGCTTTTGATGCCAAACAACAAAATGAAGTTGACAAAGCTGTCAAAGGTTTGAAGAATAAACTGGAGATAAATGGCATACCTGTTCTTGAATTGAATCTGTACGACATCGCTTTGGATTTGCTGAACCATGAATTGGGTAAAGGTGAAATCTTTGAACTGGAGAAAAGTATGGACAAAAGCGAATTCAAACAAGCTTTGCAATCCACACTCGACATAAATGAAGTATTGATGCCAAAGATTAAGGCTCTGATTGATTCAAGTTCGGCAAGGGTTTATTTCCTGACTGGAATCGGAATGGTATTTCCTTATATCCGATCACACAATGTCTTGAATAACCTTCAAAATATCGCCAAAAAAGCACCAACTGTTGCGTTTTTCGCTGGCGATTATAACGGATATTCATTGGAACTGTTTGGCTTATTGAAAGATGATAATTACTACAGGGCATTTGATATAGACTACTATAAACTGAAAAAATGATACTTAAAGAATTCTTTGAAAGAGACATTAACCGTCCCATCGAAACGGTTATTAAAGCTGACGATCAGGAACATATCCTTGAAGAAGTTGTAGAGTATGTTGTAACCAACGAAGTAGCCAAGAAAATCCAGGACTTCTTTTCTGCATACAATGATTATCAGGGTGCAAATGGAGTTTGGATTTCAGGGTTCTTTGGTTCGGGTAAATCGCATTTACTGAAGATCCTTTCGCATGTTCTTGAAAATAAAGAGTTCGATGGATATAAACTGGGGGAATTATTTGCCGAAAAAATTGGATATGACAAAATTCTGAAAGCTGATATCATTAATGCAACCCGTGTCCCATCGGAATCCATCCTGTTCAATATCGATCAACAGGCACAGATTACCAGTAAGCAGGAAGAGGATGCACTGTTGAATGTCTTTTACAAAGTTTTTAATGATCATCTGGGTTATTTTGGAGCACAGCGTCATGTTGCTGAATTCGAAAGATGGATTGATACTGAAGGAGTCTATAAAAAGTTTCAGGAAGATTTTGAGGTTTTGACTGGTGAATTCTGGTCGAACGCACGCAGAAAATACTTTTCTCCTAAAGTCAAAGATGGTATTGGACAGGTACTTTCGAAGCTCATGGGTGGTGCACCCGAAAAGTATTCTGGAATTATCGAGACATTAAGAACCGACTCCAGTATCTCCATCGATGATTTTTGTACTAAGATTAGTGATTACATCAAAACGAAGCCCAAGGGATTCCGATTGAACTTCTTTGTTGATGAAGTTGGTCAATACATTTCGGACAACACAAAGCTGATGCTAAATCTTCAGACCATTGCTGAAACACTTTCTACCAAAACCAAAGGCAATTCATGGATTTTGGTGACATCTCAGGAAGATATGGAGAAAGTAGTAGGTGATATGACTAAATCGCAACAAAACGATTTTTCAAAGATTCAGGCTCGCTTCAAACTTAAAATTCCGCTTACATCTGCCAACGTGGATGAAGTTATTGAGAAAAGACTTCTCAGTAAAAAGGACGCAGCCAAAGTACTTTTAAAGAATGTCTGGCTAAAAGAACAATCCAATCTGGAAACTTTACTCTCCTTTTCAGAGGTTGGTGTTCAATTCAAAGGTTATCAGAATGAAAAGGATTTTTTGAGTAAGTATCCGTTCGTTTCGTACCAGTTTGATCTGTTCCAGCAAAGTATCAGGGCATTATCAAACCACAATGCCTTTCAGGGAAAACATGCAGCTGTTGGTGAAAGATCAATGCTGGGAGTGTTCCAGCATGTTATTCAGCAAATTGAGAAGAAAGATGAAAATTCAATTGTAAGTTTTGACTTACTCTTCGAAGGAATCCGTTCAACGATTCGAGGAGAACTGCAAAGTGCCATTTTTCTTGCTGAAAAGCAACTTGACAGCGACTTTGCCATTAAAGTTTTGAAAGCTCTTTTTATGGTGAAATATTACACCAATTTCAAAACAACAGCAAGGAATATCACCACCTTAATGATCGATTATATTCATGTTGACCTCAAAGCACATGAAAAGAAAGTAATTGAAGCATTGAGCCTTCTCGAAAATCAGACCTACATTCAACGAAATGGTGATCTGTACGAATATCTCACTGATGACGAAAAAGATATTGAGGAAGAGATAAAATCAACCGATATGGATGATACGCAGGTAACTAATCTGTTTCGGGAAATCATATTTGACGAGATCATTCGGGAGACTAAAATCCGATTTCTGGACAATAAACAGGAATACGATTTTACGAGTAAAATTGATGGATCAATTGTAGGCAGGGAAAAGGAACTTGTTGTTGAAATCATCACTCCCAATTTTCAGGACCATGACAGGGTGGATTTTTTTAAATCCCAGACCATGGGTTACAATACCCTTCTGATGATGGTCTTGCCAAATGATGATCACCTTTTGATGGATGTGAGGATGTATATTAAGACAGAGAAGTACATTCGGCAGAATCAATCCACTACAAACAAAGACAATGTCAAGCGAATTTTATTTGAAAAGGCGCAACAGAACACAGTACGGAGATCTATTCTTGTTTCGCTTCTGAGGCGGTTACTTGGCGAATCGGATGTTTATATGAATGGCATGAAGCAGGAAATGAACAATGCTGCTGATGGAAAGAACAAACTTGTGCTTGCTTTCCAGAATCTTGTAAAACTGGCTTATCCGAACCTGAAAATGTTGGGCAGTACCCAGTTCTCTGAAGAAACCATTAAATCAATCATTAAGAATACGCAGGATGATTTGTTCGGAGCTGACGATTCAACCATGTCGGAGGCAGAAAGTGAAGTGCTGAATATCATTCATCGAAGGAAAAAGCAATCTGACAGAACATCGCTGATTGATTTGCGTGACCATTTTGCACGCAAGCCCTATGGATGGTATCAGAATGCTGTTTGGAGCTTAGCTGCAAAGCTTTATAAACGTGGCAAAGTGGAACTGCGGCAGGATTCCAATTTGCTTGAGGATGACAGCGTATTAACTGCTTTTCTGAATAACAGATTATACAGCAATACACTTCTTGAACCACAAATTGATATTGATCCCAAACAGATCAAAGCCTTGGCAACTGCCTATAGCGACTTCTTTGATGAACCATGCCAGGCAAAAGAAGCAAAAGAAGTTGCTCTTGCATTTAAGGAAAAACTGAACGAAGAATTTGTAAGGCTTAACCAAATTCTAGTGAGCAAAGACAATTATCCTTTTCTGGCTGAATTAGTACCAGTTGTTAATTTCATTGGTAAACTTACCAAAAAGGAGTACAGTTACTTTCTTACAAATCTCAAAGATTTTGAAGACGAATTGCTTGATAATAAGGAGGCAATTACCGATCCGATCAAACGGTTCTGGAATGGAGAACAGAAAAAGATATTCGATTCAATCCGAAATTTCTTTTCTGGCAACCAGTCAAATATGGAATATATCGAAAGTGATGAACTCACGATTCTTAAGGAAGTTATTGCTCATCCCAAACCCTATTCAGGCATTCTAATTCAAAATGCCAAAGCGACCAAGGATGCTTTGACTGAAAAAGTTATCAGGCAAATTGACGAAGAAAGGAAACTAACAAAAACCGCAATTGAAAATGCAGTCATTCGTATAGAGTATCACGAAGATTATAAATCTTTGGATGAAACCAAACGTAAACTGGTACTCAAGCCTTTTGAAGATGAATTGAAGAGACTTAAAGACCAACGGTTTATTGCCAATCTTCGTGAAACAAAAGCAACTGTAAAAGGCAGATTGCTGGAACAGCAATTAAATGAGATGGTTCGACTGGCTAAACCACCTGTACCTGAAGTTGATGGGAAAAAGGTTGAAGAACCAATCGTTCATTACCAACGATTGAATACCGTTAGGGTTGACTTCTCTAAAAGTGAATTGCGAACCATTGAAGATGTGGAAAAGTATATAGAGAAATTAAAGGAAAACCTGATCAAACTAATCCAAGAAAACAAACGAATATCTCTTTAATCCATGAATACAAATCAGCTTAAAAAATTTGCACA
>Ga0209125_1003705_pt1 | contig 10212 bp, 11 predicted proteins | sample BarGraIncub1131A_FD_184503 | JGI IMG/M metagenome (GOLD analysis project Ga0209125, IMG submission 184503) | Arctic peat soil microbial communities from Barrow, Alaska - Barrow Graham LP Incubations 11-31A (SPAdes) (version 2) | ecosystem: Environmental > Terrestrial > Soil > Wetlands > Peat... | reverse complement strand
ACCAGATGGAGTTTTCCCTTGGCAATAATTTATTTTAAGATTTTTCTAAGGTATCAGTTTCAAACCTTTATTTTCCAAAATATTCATTTATAATTTCAATTCCTTCTTTCGTTATAAAATACCTGTGTTCTCGACCAATACATTTTTCTTTCTTACAAATTATTAAACTTCCATCTAGTTCACAAATTATATTTCTTATGAGTTTTCTTTTTCTGTTTTTAAAGAGAAAGTATAATTCTTCAACATTTGAACCTTTTTCAGATTTATAGTTAAGTTCCTTTAATATATCATAAGCATAAATTTTTTTATAACTTTCTAGGTTGTAGAAAAATGTAACAAATGAGTTAGTCTGATTATACATAAGTATTACAACAAATATTATTAATTTATATAATATTTGAAAGTGTATTTTATACTAGCACTTTAAGTTTCCGAAAATTATGTTGTAAAGGATGTGAAATTTGCATATTTTGCTTTATTCTAAAGAGGATATTTGATAGGGGTGCCTAAGCTGAAATTGGACAACCCTTCTTCAATAATTCTTCTATACTTCATAACTTAAAGAACTAAATCACATATTCCACATTCTCAAAAGAAAATTCTGCCAAAGTAAAGAGCAAAGCCTTCGTAAAAGAAAAGCTTTGCTCCCACCTATTACAATCCCTCTAAGACGGATTTTATAGCTCTTTCAATTTCTCCATAGCTGGTACATCTGCATATATTGGACTCCAGCCATTCTTTTATGAGATCATCCTTTGCATCTGGATGCATAGTAATCAGAGCGTGGCAGTTCATGATAAAACCAGAGGTGCAGTAACCGCATTGAAAGCCTGACTTTAAAATAAAGGCTTTCTGGATGGGAGTATCCTTGAGTCCTTCAATAGTAGTTATTTTATGCCCTACAGCTTCCACTGCTAGGATAATGCAGGACTTAATAGGCCATCCATCTATTATCACTGTGCATGCGCCACAATCACCATTTTCGCATCCTGGCTTACTACCTGTTAATCCAAGTTTATCTCTAAGTACTTCTAAAAGAGTATCTGCTGGTCTCACAATTACATTTCTTATTTCTCCGTTTATATCAAGTCCCAATTTCGTTACCTGTTTATAAACAATCATTTTGCTTTACCTCCTAGAGATTGTAAAACTTCTTGAAGTACATTCTTAAATACAAAGCTTTTGTATTCTGCACTACCTTGTATATCTTGAGTTATTGGTGCAGGCAAGAGGTTTAATGCTGCTAAAGTTTTCTGAGGAATAGTCATATTCTTGTTATTCATGGCCTCATCTAATTTCCTTGACCTAAAAGGAAAAGCACATAGTCCACTGATGGCTACTCTTATAAAATTATCCTTTTTTACAGCGGCGATACTGATTAAGGGATATCCTGTCACCCCTTGGTTTATAATTTTTACAGCGTAAAAAAGTAACCCAGTATTTTCTCTGTTTATTCTCATTTGTAACAATAGCTCACCAGGTTCAAGAAGCAACTTCTTATCAAATACCTGATTTAGATCCACCTGACGAGTTCCTTTTTTACTGGAAATTAAAACTTTGCAATCAGAAATAAGCAGGGGTAAAACTACCTCTTTATATATTATTTCCCCACAGATGTTCCCACCTATAGTTATTTTATCTCTAGTGGTATGATCAGCTGGAAAAAGAGTTGCCTTCTTAAGCAAAGGGAAATAGTTTGTTTCAGAAATTTCGCTTAAGGATACTGCACTTCCAATGATAATTTCTTTTTCACTAATTTCAAACATCCTGCATTGAGGAATACCCTTAATATCAATCACTGCAGAAGTATCAATTTTATTGTTTCTAGCCAAAGTTATTATTTCTGTGCCTCCTGAATAATACAAGGGTTTTCTATTTTTTAAAGAAAGCTCTTCATAAATATTAACAGCCTCATCTATTGAAGCGGGTTTATAATAATCAAAATTAAAGGGAATCATATCTGCCCACCTTTCTTTGTTTTCCAGATAAGCTCAGGCATTAAAGGTAACTGATTAAGTTGAACGTTAGCTGCAATTGACAAGCTATTTGCTAGTGCTGAGGGCATACCTATAACTCCATATTCTCCAACACCACGTGCCCCATAGGGACCCTCTAAGTTTGGAGTCTCTATAAAACCTACAATATACTCTGGGTTCTCACCGTATCTCATAGGCTTATAATTCCTTAAACTATCATTTTGAATAACTCCTAGGTTTGAAAAAAGAAAAGCCTCTCTACTGGCAAAGCTTAGCCCAAGAGCCATTCCTCCTGCGACTTGCCCTATTGCTGCCTGCAAATTTATAACTTTACCTGCATCAATTACTGATATTGCTTTTATTAATTTATAAGTATAATTTGCTCTGTCAAACTCTACTTCTACGCCTTGTGCACCCATGGTCCATTCAGTTCCGGGAACTCCTTTTCCTGTTTCTTTATTCATTGTACTTATATTCGAAACTATATATTTTCCACGTCCAATTACCTGTCCTTCTATAGAATTCCCATTTGGATAGGTGTACCCTAAGGCTATATCCTTAACAGCTACATATCTATTAACATCAGATATTACAGATATTTTTTCATTTTCCAGTATAAGATCCTCTGGATTACATTTTAAAACTATAGCAGCGGTTTTTTTTAATTGAGAAATTGCATCATCCGCTGCTGAAATAACGGACCTACCAATCAACATAATAGTTCTACTTGCTGCAGTTTTCCAATGGTCCGGAGCTGTTTGAGTATTCACTTCCATAACCACATATATCCTATTTACATCCATCTTCATCTTTTCTGCCAGTATTTGTGCCAAGGCTGTTTTAACTCCCTGGCCCATTTCTATAGCTCCACAAATAAGATTAATACTTCCATCAGAATTAAAGGTCAAAATAGCACCGCCCTCAGCATTAGATGCAGTGCTTGAGGTTTTCCAAAAGCAACTTATTCCTTTAGTACGAACTTTATTTTTCCCTACCTCAATGCTTGTTCCTTCCTCCCAATTTATTAATTTACATAATTTTTCAATACACTTGGGGAGATTTCCTATATTGCTTAAACTCAAGGGAGTTTGGGTAGGAGAGGTATCTCCAGGCAAAATTGCATTCCTTAACCGGAGTTCTATTGGATCCATTTTCAGCTTTTCTGCAAGTAAATCCATGGTTCTCTCAACTACAAAAGTCATTTCAGGATGCCCGAAACCTCTGAAGGCGGTTGCATAAGGGTGATTCGTATACATACATAAGGAATCGCACCAAACATTATCAACATTATAAGGACCAGTGCAATCTACAGCTGCTGCCCGACTTATAATTACGGCTCTATCGGAATAGGCACCTCCATCAAAGAAAAAGCTTATTTCAGCGGCCTTAAGTCTCCCATCAAGCCCTGAACCTAATTTTATTTTTGCTTCTAAGCCTATATGCACAGGAGATGTGACTAAATCTTCTTCTCTTGTATTGCTTATTTTTACAGCTCTACCACCTACCGCTTTGGAGGCAAGATAGGCTAAAAACTCCAATTGAACTGGCGTTTTTCCTCCATAGCCTCCACCTACAAAAGGAACCTTTACAACAACTTTACCAGGTTCTATGTTAAAAAAGGTACTAAGCTGGCTCTTAATTACAAATGGAGACTGAGAAGAAGATACTATTATCACTTCTCCACTAGGCTGTATTTCAGCACTTGAACAGCGTGTTTCCATAGAGGCATGATCGGATTGAGGGAAAGAAAAACTCCCTTCCACGGTAACTTGGCTTTGGGCAAAACCTTTGTTGATATCACCTTTCCTAATTTTAGTGCGGTTAGCTACATTTGTATTTGCTTCTGGATAGGCATCTTCAAGTAACTTATAGCTTCCAAGTTTCTCATGAACTAAAACATTTTTATTATTCAAAGCCTCATGGGGTGAATTAATAACAGGCAAGATTTCATATTCTACCCTAATTAAATTCACACCAGCCTCCGCTTCCCACTGGCTATCTGCTACAACTAATGCAATAGGCTCACCAAAGTATCTAACCTTGTCAAAAGCAATTGGTGGATGATCTTCTATAACTGGTCCAGTAAAATATGGGAAATACTGCCCTGTAATAACTGCTCGTACTCCACTGGCCTTCTCAGCCCGGGACACATCCAGTACTTTTATTTTTGCATGCGCATATGTACTGGTTAATATTCTGGCATGCAATAGCCCTGGGGAATCAAAATCATTGGTGTATTTTGCTTTTCCTGTAACTTTGTCTCGAGATTCTTTTCTAGGTACGCTTTTTCCTATAATATTAAGATTACTCATCTATCCCTCCAAAATTAGGTATATAAATTCATTCTATATTATATTAATTTAATCTGTGATTAATTACATTTATAAGAATGGTTTAAAGGTTAGATAAAAAGTGTTATTATATTTATAGATATATACACTTAAATGTAGTGATTATATTTCAGAAGAGGATATTATTTATAAAAGGAGGCAAAATTATGAAAGTTAAGTTTGGTATTATTGGATTAGGTGGTATTGCAGCAAGGTTTGCAGCAGTTTTAAATACAGTTGAAGGGGTAGAGCTTGTTTCTGTTGCTTCAAGTGATAAAACGAGAGCGGAGACTTTTGCAAATAAATTTGGTGCATCGAGAGCATATAACAGTTATGAGGATTTAGTAAAGGATAAGGAAGTTGACGTAGTATACATAGCGCTCACACATAATTTTCATTTTGAAGCTATAAAGCTTTGTTTAAACAATAATAAAGGAGTTTTATGTGAGAAACCCATGACGATAAACAAAAAAGATGCTAAGGAATTGATAGCACTTTCAAAAGAAAAAAATGTACTTTTAATGGAAGCTATGTGGTCAAGATTCACTCCAGCTTTTATAAAAGCAAAAGAGTGGGTAAATGGCGGAAAAATTGGCGATGTGAAATTGGTTGATGCTTCCTTTTGCTTCAATTTCCCTTATGATCCGGAGCACAGACTGTTTAATCCTAAATTAGCAGGTGGTAGTTTATTTGATGCTGGAGTGTATCCTATTGAATTTATAACTGGTATTTTAGGTGAAAATCCCAATTTAGTTAATGGCTTTTCGAAAATAGGAAAATCTGGTGTGGACGAATTTGCTATCATGAACATGAGCTTTGAAACTGGAGCTTTAGCAACATTAAGTTGTGGTCTTTCAGCAAATACAAATGGAGATGGGTACATATATGGAACTAAGGGTCATGTTGTTGTTTACAATTTTATAGGTTCTAAAAAATCAGAGTTGTATGACAATAATAATAAATTAATTGAAAGTTTTGAAGAGGATTTCCAAGATGGATTTATCTATGAGATTATGCACTTTGCAGATTTATACCGAAATAATAAAATAGAAAGTGATATTATTCCTTTTAAAGATAATGTTGCTTGTGCAGGAATCTTCGATGATCTAATGAATCAATGGGGATTGAATGTAAAATAGAATAGATCTTGATAAAATAGAGGAAGAATACAAATTATTAACCGTCACAAGCATAAAGGTTTGTGACGGTTTTATTGTGTTGAAGAGGGGAAAAATTATTATACCTAATAAACAAATATTGAAATCAGATAATTATTTATTGATTACCAATAAAATATAAGATATAATGTTTATAATGTAATTTTAAAGGTGGTATTGAAAAATGAAAAAAATAAGAGCGAACTTATTAGGAATATATGACTTAATTTTAGCATTTGGTGCAATTTTTATCGGAATAAAGATGATTAATTCAAGTAGTGGGATTTTTACTGAATATCCAAAAGAATGGCTATCTAAAATTCCTTTTGATAGTTGGGTTATCCCTGGGATTATGACAATCCTATTATTTGGTTTAGGAAATATAATAGCTGCAAGTTTAAGTTTTAGAAAGAGAGCTAACAATTCATGGTTTATGTCTGCTACAATGGGTGGAATACTTTTTATAAGCCTTATTATTCAAATAATAATTCTTGGAGAAACTTACTTGGCTACAATAGAATTTCTGATTTTTAGTATAATCCAGTTATATCTTAGCGGATATGGTTTTATTAGTTACAGAAAAAGACAAAATATTTAAAATATACATAAGAAAAATGTAACAGTTAAAAAATATGGGATTATAATATATAGACTCATGTTTTATAGAATTGAGGTGAGCATTAATGAGTAGGAGTAGAAGTAGAAGTAGAAGTAATAGATGTAGAAAAGTTGTTGTAAGAAGAGAATGTTGCAATAATGGATTTGGCGGAAATGGATTTGGTAGAAGACCTGGTGGCATTATATTAGGCATTGCAGTATTATTTCTTTTATTAGGTAGAAACAACAGATCCTGTTAATTAAAAAGAATAAGACTATAGCACATATAGTCTTATTATAAGGAAACGCTGATAGAAATATCAGCGTTTTTAAATGTGAATAAATATTATTTATTCAAGTAATTTTATAACACTCTCAACAGACTGATTAGCTTGGGCAGACATTGCATTAAAGGGAGAGGATAAAATATCTGACTTATTAGATTTTATCATGTCCTTTGCCATATCTATATCAGTAAGTTTTGAAAAAGAATTTACATCAATATTTACTTGACTTTGAGGATGACTTAGAGTTAATAGCTCATCTTTAATTTCTATTGAAGGATGTATTTTGGAATTATTTTTCTTAAGTCTTGAGGAATTAGCTTCTATTTTTTTTGCGTTTTTTATTTCTTCAGTCTTTTTAATATTAGAATTATCATTGATTGCTAAATTCATAAATTTTCCTTCCTTTCAAGTAAATTAACTTATCTAATTTTACAACTTCATTAATTTAGTGTCAATGATTACATCAAATGTTATATGACTTTTGTCATATAACATTATGACAAAACTAACTAGCTTTACTGCTCTGTTTTTACTATAATTAATTACTGTAAGGAGTAATTATTATTTAAATTGAAAGAGGGTAAAAAATGCAAATAGTTAAAATTAATAATTTAACAAAGAAATTTAATGACTTTACAGCCGTTGACAATATAGATCTAGTTATTGAGGAAGGAGAAATATATGGGCTTTTGGGTCCAAATGGAGCAGGGAAAAGTACTACCATAAATATGATCTGCGGGTTAATATCAATAAGCAAAGGTTCAATAAAAATATTAGAAAAGGATATGGTAGCTCATAGTCACTTCGTAAAAAGGAATATTGGGGTCGTTCCTCAAGACATTGCACTTTATGAAGATTTAACCTGTTATGAAAATGTGAAATTTTTCGCTAGCCTTTATGGCTTAAGAGGGGAGGAACTTAAGAAAAGATCTCAGGAAGCCTTAGAGTTTGTTGAACTTAGTGATAAGCAAAAAACCTTTCCTTCTGAATTCTCAGGTGGAATGAAAAGAAGACTTAATATTGCTTGTGCCATAGCACATAGACCAAAGCTTATTATAATGGATGAGCCTACTGTTGGTATTGATCCACAGTCAAGGAATCATATATTAGAATCAGTCAAGAAATTAAATAAGTTAGGATGTACAATTATTTATACAAGTCACTATATGGAAGAGGTTGAAACTCTTTGTAGCAAAATAAGCATAATGGATCATGGAAAAATAATAGCTGAAGGTACTAAAGATGAGTTAAAAGCTATTGTTACAGATAAGAATACAGTGAATATAACAGTTGACAATCCTTCCTTAGTCGTTGAGAAGGAAATAAGAAATATTCCTGGAGTAATTAACTTTATTATAGATGAAAATGTTATAACCATTCATAGTAAAAAAGAAGTAAATAATTTTGATAAGCTTATATTATATTTTACACAAAATAATATTTCAATGAGAAATATAGAAAATAAAATTCCTGATCTGGAAACGGTATTTCTTACTTTAACAGGAAGAAAATTAAGGGATTAGGAGGTGACTTATGAATGTATTAACCATAATTATTAAAGAAATAAAACAAAATCTGCGGGATAAAAAAGCTATGGCAATGATGGTAGCATTTCCTTTATTACTTATAATTGTATTAGGAGCTGCCTTTAAAACTAGTTTTTCAACCTCCACTTCTATAGGAAAAGCATTAGTTTTTTATAAGATAGAAAACACAGGGGCAATGGCAGAGGATTTCAAGAAGAATTTTATAGATAAGGGTAAAGAGTTTAATATTTCCTTCGTGAAAACAGATAATATTATTGAAGCAAAAAAGAAGATTGTTTCCAATGAATATGATGCAATAATAGACATGAAGAATGATAACGTTATTGAAATCTACAAAAATGACAATTCTAATTTAAAACTTGGTATAGTAGAAACAACTTTAGCCATATATGTTCGGCAAGCGAACTTAGCTTTGGATATATTAAAAATTAATCCAAGTGCTATAGATAAGGTGTTTAGCAATACTAATACTAATTATACCGTAATAAAGTCTGTAAACAAATCCAGTACACCTTCTTCATTAGATTATTATGCAGTAGCCGAAATTGCCTTAATTATTATGTATGCTGGCATGACAGGGCTATATGGTATGGCCAGTGAAAAGAATTATAAAACCAAGGATAGGATACTTATAAGCCCGATTCCAAAATATGATTTTCTTTTGGGGAAGATGCTAGGTGGAGTTATAGTTACTTTTATTCAGATAGCTATAGTGGTAGCCTTTAGTAAATATGTATTAAAAGCTAATTGGGGTACAGATATCACTACAATTTTACTAATACTATCCTCTCAAATAATCATGGCAATAAGTTTAGGCGTTGGCCTTGGATTTTTGTTTAAAAATGAGAATGTGGCAGGAGGAGTATTAAACTTTATGATACCGATATTGGTATTTTTCGGTGGAAGCTATATGCCAGTGGATGGTTTTGGTAATAAAATTTTTCAATTAATGAGTTATATATCCCCTGTAAGGTGGGTAAACAGGTCCATATTTGACGTAATATATAACAATGATTATAGTAAAGTTCCAATAACAATAATCATAAACCTTACAGTAGCAGTAGCATTTTTAGCTGCCTCCTCACTGATATTTAGAAAGGAGGGAGTAAAATGAAAAATTTATTCATAATAACTTTTAATGTTTTAAAAATTACCTTCAGAAAAAAGATGAATATAATAGTTTATTTAATATTACCTGTGGCAATTATATTACTTGTCATGCTGGCAAATCAATCAAATGATGCAAAAATTAAAATTGGTATAAATAATAAAGATACTAACGGAGTAATAGCAATAGATTTTATAAACGATCTAAAGAAGCAGGATAAATTCAAAGTGCAAATCCTGACGGACGGGGAGATAAAAACTTTTGTTGCAGAAGGTAAGGTGGATTGTGTCTTAAACATACCAGTGAACTTTGATGAGAGTGTAAAAACCGCCTCTGTTCAGAAAATGGAGATAACCTCAATAAAAGGTCAAGAAGCCACTGGGTGGATTCAGAGCTATGTTAACTTTTACCTTAAGGATTTAAATAGTATAGGGCTTGCATCAAACGGAAGTGAGAGTCAATTCAGTAAGCTTTATGAGGGTTTTAAGGTTAAATCTCTAACTATCCATCCTAATATAGTTAAGGATGAATCTTCAGATAAATCTAAAACAGTACAAAGTATTGGTTTCCTAATAATGTTTATGCTTCAGGGAGCAAGCTCTACTGCGGGGCTAATATTAAAGGAAAAGAAGGAAAAGACTTATTTTAGAATCCTTACAACTCCAGTTAATAGTAAAATATATTTAGGGGGTAATATATTAGCAAACCTATGTATTATAGCAGCTCAATCTGCATTAGTTATAATTGCTTCAAGGCATATCTTCAATATAAATACTGGTGTTCCAGACCTTGAACTATTTGCAATACTTCTTCTCTTTGGGCTTGTGTGTGTTACCTTAGGTATACTTCTGGTAGCATTTTCTAATACTTCCTACCAGGCGGGTACAATGGCAACATTGATAATTGTACCAACGTGTATGATATCTGGTTGCTTTTGGCCAATAAGCTTAATGCCTAAAGCTATGCAGAATATAGCTAAGGTATTACCCCAAACTTGGGCCTTAGACGGTATTACCCAGATGCAAAACGGGAAGAATTTACTTGGTATAGGTCAGAATATTATAGTTCTAATAGCTTTTGCTGTTATGTTCTTCTTAATTGGAGCTTTTAAGATGAAAAATAGTAAGAGTGTTAAAAGCTTCATATAAATATATTATAATTTGGTGACATACCTTTTAGAAGAAGTTTAGAACAAGTTTAGAAGAAGGTT
>Ga0209125_1003703_pt1 | contig 10218 bp, 5 predicted proteins | sample BarGraIncub1131A_FD_184503 | JGI IMG/M metagenome (GOLD analysis project Ga0209125, IMG submission 184503) | Arctic peat soil microbial communities from Barrow, Alaska - Barrow Graham LP Incubations 11-31A (SPAdes) (version 2) | ecosystem: Environmental > Terrestrial > Soil > Wetlands > Peat... | reverse complement strand
ATGAGAACGAGACGAAGTCGAAAGACGGAGTTTTGTGATTCGTCAGGAACTGATTATTCCTGATGAAAGACATCCAGTGAAATGATGATACTTCCTGTTTCGACAGGGGGCGCAAAGTCATCGTGGAACTGAACTGTAACAAACCTAGGGAAGAAGCAGCATATCGGCTGTGGAAATCCCCTTGCTGCCACGCTAGGCGGCATGTGTAGGGCGGAAGCCTTAATTAGGTCAAGCTAATAAGAGCGCAGGGTGGATGCCTTGGCACTAAGAGCCGATGAAAGACGCGATAAGCTGCGATAAGCTACGGTGAGGAGCAAATATCCTTTGACCCGTAGATTTCTGAATGGGGAAACCTGGCTGAGAAACCCTCAGTCACCGTATACTGAATACATAGGTATACGGAGGGAACCCGGGGAACTGAAACATCTAAGTACCCGGAGGAAGAGAAAGAAAATATTCGATTTCCTGAGTAGCGGCGAGCGAAAGGGAAAGAGCCTAAACCGGCGCAGCAATGCGGCGGGGTTACGGACTGCAACAAAGTGAGTCGTATGGTAGCAGAACGGTTTTGGGAAAGCCGGCGAGACAGGGTGAAAGCCCCGTATGCGAAACCAGAAGACAGCGAGCAGGATCCAAAGTACCGCGAGACACGAGAAACCTTGCGGGAATTCGGGGGGACCACCCCCCAAGGCTAAATACTACTTAGTGACCGATAGAGCATAGTACTGTGAAGGAAAGGTGAAAAGAACCCCGGGAGGGGAGTGAAAGAGAACCTGAAACCCTGTGTTTACAAGCTGTGGAACCGCCTTACGTGCGGAACCGCGTACTTTTTGTAGAACGGTCCGGCGAGTTACTTTTACTGGCGAGGTTAAGGTCGAAAAGACCGGAGCCGAAGGGAAACCGAGTGTTAACAGCACGAATGCGCCGCAAGGCGCAGCAGTCAGTATGAGTATACCCGAAACCGGGTGATCTATCCATGTCCAGGTTGAAGCCGCCGTAAAAGGTGGTGGAGGACCGAACACACATCTGTTGAAAAAGGTGGTGATGAGGTGTGGATAGGGGAGAAATTCCAATCGAACCCGGAGATAGCTGGTTCTCCTCGAAATAGCTTTAGGGCTAGCCTCGATTTAGATTAACGGAGGTAGAGCACTGAATTGCCTAGGGGGCGTCAAAGCTTACCGAAGCATATCAAACTCCGAATGCCGTATAATTGATGATCGGGAGTCAGACTGTACGAGATAAGTTGGACAGTCAAAAGGGAAAGAGCCCAGACCACCAGCTAAGGTCCCAAAGTGCGTGTTAAGTGGAAAAGGATGTGGGATTTCAGAGACAGCTAGGATGTTGGCTTAGAAGCAGCCATACATTCAAAGAGTGCGTAATAGCTCACTAGTCGAGAGATCCTGCGCCGAAAATGTCCGGGGCTAAAACACGACACCGAAGCTGTGGAATTGCACTACGTGCAATTGGTAGAGGAGCATTCTTAAAACGATGAAGCGGTACCGTAAGGAGCCGTGGAGATTTAAGAAGAGAGAATGCCGGAATGAGTAGCGAGATAGAAGTGAGAATCTTCTAGGCCGAATATCCAAGGTTTCCGGGGTAAAGCTGATCTTCCCCGGGTAAGTCGGGACCTAAGGCGAGGCTGAGAAGCGTAGTCGATGGACAACAGGTTGATATTCCTGTACCTTGTATGAACAGAACTGTGGGGACACGGAAGGGTAGGAAGAGCCGGGAAAGGAAAAACCGGTTCAAGCGCAAAGGTTAGGCGGGGAGGCAAATCCCCCCGCTGCTGCTGAAACGTGATGAGGAGCGAACTAAAGTAGTGAAGCTTCCGAACCCATGCCGTCAAGAAAATCCGCTATTGTTTCATATAAGCCCGTACCGTAAACCGACACAGGTAGATGAGGAGAGAATCCTAAGGCCGACGGGAGAAGCATTGTTAAGGAACTCGGCAAAATGGCCCCGTAACTTCGGGAGAAGGGGCGCCTGCAGAAATGCAGGCCGCAGAGAAATGGCTCAAGCAACTGTTTAGCAAAAACACAGGTCTATGCAAAACCGTAAGGTGAAGTATATGGGCTGACGCCTGCCCGGTGCTGGAAGGTTAAGGGGAGAGGTTAGGAGCAATCCGAAGCTTTGAACTTAAGCCCCAGTAAACGGCGGCCGTAACTATAACGGTCCTAAGGTAGCGAAATTCCTTGTCGGGTAAGTTCCGACCCGCACGAAAGGCGTAATGACTTGAGCACTGTCTCGACAATGCACCCGGTGAAATTGAAATACCAGTGAAGATGCTGGTTACCCGCGCCAGGACGGAAAGACCCCATGGAGCTTTACTCTAGCTTGATACTGGGACTCGGTAATACATGCACAGGATAGGTGGGAGGCTATGAAGATGCGACCCCGGTCGCAGCGGAGCCACTGTTGGGATACCACCCTTGTGTTACTGGGTTTCTAACATGCAGCCATTAACTGGCTGGTGGACAATGTCAGGCGGGGAGTTTGACTGGGGCGGTCGCCTCCGAAAGTGTATCGGAGGCGCTCAAAGGTCTTCTCAGAATGGTTGGAAACCATTCGCAGAGTGCAAAGGCATAAGAAGGCTTGACTGCGACACCGACGGGTGGAGCAGGTAGGAAACTAGGACTTAGTGATCCGGTGGTATAAAGTGGGATTGCCATCGCTCAACGGATAAAAGCTACCCTGGGGATAACAGGCTTATCACTCCCAAGAGTTCACATCGACGGAGTGGTTTGGCACCTCGATGTCGGCTCATCGCATCCTGGGGCTGTAGTAGGTCCCAAGGGTTGGGCTGTTCGCCCATTAAAGCGGTACGCGAGCTGGGTTCAGAACGTCGTGAGACAGTTCGGTCCCTATCCGGCGTGGGCGCAGGATATTTGAGAGGAGCTGACCTTAGTACGAGAGGACCGGGTTGGACGAACCTCTGGTGCATCGGTTGTCATACCAATGGCATGGCCGAGTAGCCAAGTTTGGAAGGGATAAACGCTGAAGGCATCTAAGCGTGAAGCCCCCCTCAAGATGAGATATCCCATAGCACAAGCTAGTAAGACCCCTCGAAGACGACGAGGTTGATAGGACAGAGGTGGAAGTGCGGTAACGTATGGAGCTGACTGTTACTAATAGGTCGAGGGCTTGACCTAAAAAGGTTTGGAAATAAGTTAAAGGGGTGAAGACCCCTGGGTGTAAAATCATTTTCTATGTGTAGTGCAAAGTCAATACGATTGTATCGACTTGTCAATTATGAGCAGAAAAACTATAACTAGGTTTTCTGCTTTTTTGTTATCTAAAAGGTTCACTCCTTTCTGCATTTATTGTATTATTTACATAGTACTATCGCATTTTCATGTTCGATTGTCTACTTTACAAAACAGTAAATAAACACTATAATATAGTACAGATGCATTTCAAAATCCAATGGAAAAATAATGTTTTAAATAGATACTTAATATGGAGGTTTGAATATGGTAAATGAAGTAAAAAGTAACAATGATGTTTTGGAAGTTGAGATGTTAGAACTTATAGCAGGTGGAAATTCATATGGAGTTAATGTAAGTGATATAAGAGAAATTCTTCCTTATATAAAAAGGCCTAAGCCTATTCCGAATGCCCAACCCTTCATAGAAGGCATCATGATGCCACGAGATTTTTTAATCCCAATTATCAATCTGATGGAATGCCTCAGACTGAAGCCAATAGAAAATGAGATGAAGGATATGCTAATAATAACCTCAATTAATGATTTGAATATTGCATTTCATGTAGATGGTGTAAAAGGTATTATGCGTATTATGAATACGGATATTAAAGAACCTGGTAAAAACCTTACAGCACCTGAAAATAATGCAACATCAGGTATAATTAATATTGAGGATAGAATGATTAAAATATTAGATCTACGCAAGATTATGCTAGATATTAACCCGGAAATTGAAGTAGAATAATATATAATAGTTGTTCGAGAAGGTAAGACATGATAGAATTTATTTACAATAAAAATGGACGGTGCTTGAATGGCAAAATGTAAAACATGTAAAACTGAAATACCAGATGGAACTGAATATTGTATAAACTGTCAAGATAAAGAAAAAGCAAAAGCGAATGAATCTTATCTGGATGGTTTATTAAGTTCTGTTAAAAAATCAACTCCGTCAATTGATAGTATATATAAAAGGAATAAAACTTCAGAGATAAGTAATAAAGATACTAAGACGGGAAAAGTAATTAAGAATGATTCGGAAGATAATCAAGACTATCCTATAGATAGGAATGATATTAAGGATTTTGATCAATTCAATCTTATGGATGACTTAGAAGATAAGAACAGTGAAATCGTGATTAGCGATAAGGAATTGTTTGGAGAAGATTTTGACCATATTTTTGATGATGATATTTTTAAAAGTGAAAACGAGGTTGAGATTAGTTCTGACTCGGATGGACAACCTGAGACTGATTCATTAATAGATAAGCAGGTCAATAAACCGGAAGAGAAAATTAAGATAGAACCAACTAGTAAGTTGGAAAGCATATTAGAAGAGAGAACAAAAAACGAATTAATAGAGAAAACGGAAAATGTATTTGAAGAAAAATCGGAAGACGGGAAAATTTTAAAAAATTTTATTCCCGTAAGAGAACTGGAAACTGATAATGAAACATATACTGAATTTCAACCAGAATCAATAGATAATGTTTATCCTGAAGTTCAACCGGAATTAATAGAAAATGATCATCCTGAAATTCAACTGGAATTAATAGAAAATGATCATATTGAAGACATAAAAGACTCTTCTGAATTTATAGAAAAAGAGAAAAAAATATTAGAATCAGATGATTCTGATATTCCTAAAATAGAGGAACAGAACAAAATAGTGAAAAGTGAGAAAGAAAACAACATGAGCAGCACAACTACGGGTAATATTTCTGATGATTCACAAGATGACTTAACTTCAGATACTGTATTTAAACCTGAAGAAGATGAAAATATTGATGCAGATTTAAATGATCTGTTGAATTCTCTTGAATTTACTGATGCAGAGGAAGATGGGAAGAATAATACAACTGATAAGTTAAAGCAACAAGATGAGAAGAATAATGCAACTGATAAGTCAAAGCAACAAGATGAGAAGAATAATGCAACTGATAAGTCAAAGCAACAAGATGAGAAGAATAATGCAACTGATAAATTAAATCAACAAGAGGTAGAAGAACAGAAAGAATTTGAAGAAGTAGAACAGGACGATTATCTAAATCTTTTAAATCAAACGGAACCCGATGATTCTGTTGCTTCTGATGTGATAGCCATTAATGATTTATTAAATGGCATAACGCCTAAAGAAGATCGGAAGCAAGCACCTAGTGATGTAGGAGAAGTCTTTTCGGATGCATTAAAAGTGGTATCTACATTAACAGATGCTACGGATGAAGACATAATTTTAAGTAAATCAGCTTCAAGTAAAGATAAAAAGGGTAAAAAGAAAAAATCAAAGAAAGATAAAAAAACAGTAGTCAAAAGTGATAAGCCTAAGGTTGGATTCTTTAAACGTCTTTTTGGAAATGTTCCAAATGAAAATGCTGAAAAAGATGCTTTGAAGGAGTCTTTAGCAGAGGAAGCTTCAGTAAAGAAAAAAGCTTCAAAAAAAGAAAATAAGAAAGCATCGAAAGGGAAAAATCCAGAAGCAGCGAAAGAGAATCCTGAAGAAATTGGAATAGATAAACCTGGAAAAGATAAAGTCTCAAAGAAAGAAGAAGCAAAAAAAGCAAAACAAGAAAAGAAAGAAAATAAGAAAAAAGGGAAAGAGATAATCCAGGTAATCGAGGAAGTTGAGAAAGATGAGGGCAAAATTAATCGTACCGGAGCTGTCGTTGTATTCATTTTCTTTGGCATTTTAGTAGTAGTTCTGTTAATAGGATCCAGCATGGCAAATTACACATTAAATATTAAGAATGCTACTAATTATTTTGAAAGACAAAAATATACGCAGGCATATAATGAAGTATATGGCATCACGATTAGAGATGAAGATATTGGAATTTATAATAAGATTATGACGGTAATGTATTTGAATAAGCAACTGAATTCCTATAATAATTTCTATTACTTAAAGGATTATCCGAAAGCCTTAAATTCCTTATTAAAGGGCTTAGAGCGTTATGATAAATACATTGAATTAGCTACTTTGTTAGGTATAAAATCAGATTTGGATTATGTCAGAGGCCAAATCCTTTCTGAATTAGACAATACGTTTAATCTATCGGAAGCGGATGCTATTGAAATCATATCCTATAATTCCATGGAGGAGTATAGCACCAAAATTTATGATGTTGTTAATAAGAATATGGCAAAATAACCGAACATTCATAGTAAAGGAATGAAAAAAATGATAGCAATTATTGATTATGATGCAGGTAATTTAAAAAGTGTTGAAAAAGCTCTGACTTATCTAGGAGAAGAAACTCTCATTACTAGAGACAGAGAACTGATTCTTAACGCAGATAAGGTAATTCTTCCCGGTGTTGGTAATTTTGGTGAGGCTATGAATAAACTACATCATTATCATTTGGTCGATATTATTAAAGAAGTTGTAGATAAAAACACTCCTTTATTAGGAATATGCTTAGGCATGCAGATTCTGTTTGAACGAAGCGATGAATGCGATGGAGTAGAGGGGTTGTCTATTTTAAAAGGAAATATCCTTAAAATACCGGATTGCGAAGGTTTAAAAATACCGCATATGGGTTGGAATTCACTTTCTATTAAGCCGGGTGCCAAACTATTTAGAGGTATTCCTGAAAATTCGTACGTATATTTTGTTCATTCTTATTATTTAAAAGCGGATGATCAGAACGAAGTGGCTGCAACTACGAATTATAGTGCAATAATAGATGCTTCTGTCGAAAAAAGCAATATATACGGCTGCCAATTTCATCCTGAAAAAAGTGGAGATATTGGTCTTAACATATTAAGGAATTTTGCAGCTTTATAGCTGTATTCGTTTTAAAACTGATTATATTCGATGGGAGAGATGGAATGTTTACGAAAAGAATAATTCCTTGTCTAGATGTACATAATGGGCGAGTTGTAAAAGGAATCAATTTTGTGAATTTAAGAGATGCAGGAGACCCTGTAGAAGTTGGAGCAGCTTATGATAAAGCTGGGGCTGATGAGTTGGTTTTCTTAGATATTACGGCTTCTTCTGATGCACGGACTATAAAAATTGATATGGTCCGTAGAGTTGCGGAGACGGTATTCATTCCATTTACCGTTGGCGGTGGAATTCGCACAGTAGAAGATTTTAAAGTTATTTTAAGAGAGGGTGCAGATAAAATTGCGGTCAATACAGCGGCAATTTTAAACCCAAACTTAATCAGCGAAGCAGCCGATAAATTCGGCAGCCAATGTGTAGTACTTGCAATTGATGCAAAACGCAGATCGGATGGTTCCGGTTGGAATATTTATAAGAACGGCGGTCGAGTGGATATGGGTATTGACGCTGTTGAGTGGGCTATGAAGGCTTGTAAACTGGGTGCAGGTGAAATTCTACTGACTAGTATGGACTGTGATGGTACAAAGGATGGATATGATATTGAACTGACAAGAACTATTTCAGAGAATGTACCTGTTCCGGTGATAGCTTCCGGTGGTGCAGGAACGATGAAACACTTTTATGACGCCTTAACTGAAGGAAAAGCGGATGCAGTCTTAGCAGCTACTTTATTTCATTATAAAGAGATGGAAATTATGGATTTAAAACGCTATTTAAGTGATAAAGGAGTCAGTGTTCGACTATAACAATAAGGTATGGAAAAGAAGAGTCGGTTTTAAACTATAATAACATAAAATGGAAGAGAAGACTTGGCTTTTAGACTTTAACAATATTGGATGGAAGAGAAGACTTGGTTTTAGACTTTAACAATATTGGATGGAAGAGAAGACTTGGTTTTTTGACTTTAACAATATTGTATGGAAGAGAAGACTTGGTTTTTGACTTTAACAATATTGTATGGAAGAGAAGACTTGGCTTTTAGAATTTAACAATATTGTATGGAAGAGAAGACTTGGTTTTAGACTTTAACAATACGTGATTGAAAAGAAAAGTCAGTTTCGACTATAATAACATAAGATTGAAAAGAGGCTTACTTTGAGTGGAATAAAAAATGATTGGTTAACAGCAATTGGGAGTGAATTCAAGCAGCCTTATTATTCAGAGCTGTATCAATTCGTGAAAAATGAATATAGTAGTTATGTGGTATTTCCAAGTGCAGATGATATTTTTAATGCCTTTCATTTTACACCGCTTAATGAAGTTAAAGTTGTGATTCTTGGGCAGGATCCTTATCATAACGAAGGTCAGGCTCATGGACTATGCTTTTCTGTGAAACCTGAGGTTGATATACCACCATCGCTCGTAAATATTTATAAGGAATTAGAAAGTGATCTTGGTTGTTATATTCCGAATAACGGTTATTTGGAAAAATGGGCAAAACAAGGAGTCCTTTTACTTAATACCGTGTTAACGGTAAGAGTACATCAGGCAAATTCACACCAAGGGATAGGCTGGGAGAAGTTCACGGATGCGGTAATTCAGGCAGTAAATGCTCAGGATAGACCAATTGTGTTTCTATTATGGGGTAAACCGGCACAGATGAAACGTGCAATGCTGAATAATCCCAAACATCTCATTTTACAGGCTCCACATCCTAGTCCTTTATCTTCCTATCGTGGATTCTTTGGATGCAAACACTTCAGCAAAACAAATGAGTTTTTAATACAAAATGGAATCAAGCCAATTGATTGGCAGATAGAGAATATGAAAATGGCTTAAATTTGTTGAATAAACAGATTTAAGCCATTTTCATATCCAATCAGTAACAGAGGTAGGTAGGAAAGAATATTATTTTCACTGTGAAATTTACATTTGAAAATGCCTCCAAGTCCTAATTTTCAGAACATAGAGGCAGATTATTATAATAATTTAGGGTAAGCAATAATATGAGTACTAACAGTTGTATTGATTTGTTATAGTTTGTCCATGTTCTTCATGGCGGTAGACATCATCAATTTAATACGGTTTAACTGGTTGACTTCACTAGCACCGGGATCGTAATCGACAGCAACAATGTTAGCTTCCGGATGCTGCCTTCGGAGTTCTTTAATTACACCTTTTCCAACGATATGGTTTGGCAGACATGCAAATGGCTGGGCACATACAATGTTCTTAACACCGGAATGAATTAATTCCAGCATTTCACCGGTTAAGAACCATCCTTCACCAGTCTGGTTGCCTGTAGATACAACGGGTTCGGCGTATTCCGCCAACTTTTGTATTGGAACAGGTGCAGTAAAGCGTTTACTCTTTTTAAGTGCCTGAGAAGCCGATTTGCGAACGAAGACCAAGGCCTTAATCACAAGATTACCTCTTCTTGCAGTGGATTTTTTCTTACCAAGATATTTCGCTTTAAAATTACTATTATATGCACTGTACATGAAGAAATCCAATAAATCAGGAACAACTGCTTCTGCACCTTCGGACTCTAGTAATTCCACGAGATAATTATTAGCGGAAGGAAGGAATTTTACAAGAATCTCACCAACAACTCCAACTTTTGGTTTTTTAAGGTCCTCATGAATTGGAAGAGTATCAAAATCATGGATAATTCCTCGTAAATTCTCATTGTATTCATGCCAGGAAGCTTTCTCTAAGCTCTTGACACATTTGGTAACCCATTTTTTATGAAGCTCATTTGCAGATCCGGCAACTTTTTCATAAGGGCGTACGTGATATAGGACTCTCATAAAGATATCACCATATACTAAAGCCTGCATAGCGGATGCAAGTAACTTTAGGCTGATTTTAAAACCAGGATTTTTCTCTAGACCTACGCTTAAGGATATCACAGGTATCTGCTGCATTCCGGCTTTTTCAAGGGCTCTTCTGATGAATCCAATATAGTTGGTTGCACGGCAGCCACCACCGGTCTGAGTAATCATGATAGCCACTTTATTTAAATCATACTTACCAGATAATAAGGCATCCATAATCTGCCCTACTACCATAAGGGATGGGAAACAGGCATCATTATTTACATATTGAAGACCGATATCGACGGAACTACGGTTATCGTTAGGAAGTATGACAATATCATAACCGCCATAGCGGAGTGCAGGTTCAAGTAATTCAAAATGAATTGGTGACATCTGTGGTGCAAGAATCGTAT
>Ga0209125_1003702_pt1 | contig 10219 bp, 14 predicted proteins | sample BarGraIncub1131A_FD_184503 | JGI IMG/M metagenome (GOLD analysis project Ga0209125, IMG submission 184503) | Arctic peat soil microbial communities from Barrow, Alaska - Barrow Graham LP Incubations 11-31A (SPAdes) (version 2) | ecosystem: Environmental > Terrestrial > Soil > Wetlands > Peat... | reverse complement strand
TATTCTATTCATAGGATTAAGTTTTGTATTTATTTCATTGTTCTTCGAAATACCTATTAATAAACCTGAATTGATTTTTGAACTTGTATCCTTTTCTGTTTTATCCTTGTTTGATATAATTTCAGAACTATTATTGTCCTTAGTTAATTTTTCACTAGAAGTTTGGTTACTACAACCTACAGATAAAATTGCAATTATAGTAAATGCAATTAATAATTTATATGGTCTAATTATATTATTCATTTCTACAAAGACTCCTTTATGTATATTAAACAAATTTACTTTCTATTTTTAATTTCATTATATTCTTTATAGTAGGATAATAATCTTTGATAAGAATTAAAAACTTCCTTTGGAATATCTACATGGGCTATAAATCCTTTTCCATTTGGACCATATCCATTTGCATCATCACTTAATCTTGGAATTTCACCCATTATAAGATCAATAAATCTATCTTTAGCCCATAATCCAGTTATATGGCTATTTAAATATCCATCACATTTCTCCGACACTTTTAGTTGTGGTATAAATGGCGAAAAGCTTATGATTAGTGTTTTTTCTTCATGCCACTCTTTTAAAAAAGATGCATGAGTCCTTAATTGCATAGTAGGATCCTGAATTAATATTATGGATTTTGGAACTTTTCCTATTCCCTTTAATACATTTAATGATTCAAAAGCATTGGAACCACAATTCGTTGATTTACCTTCTATAATGATTTTATCTTGCTGAATATTTTCTCCACTTACGATAATTTGTCTTAATATATCTGCTTCAGATTTATCCTCTAAATCAATATCTTTATATTTATTATCCTCTAAGACATTTTGGATTAAATATTTGGTTGTATGGCCAATTCCGCCAACTATCATTATATCTTTAGATAAACCACTTTTATAAGCTTTTGCTCCAATTTCCGCTATATATGGAATACTGTTCCCTAGAATTATTATCATATCAACTTGTGTAATTCCGAATTTATCAACTAATGAGCTGCTAGATAGCTCCATTATATCTCGTTTAGATAAAAATTTGACAACATTATTAATATCATTTACTATTGAAAATTCAAATAAATTACTCAAAGTTATCCCTCCATTACTGTTTTAACAATTTGATTAAATCTTTAAATTGACTACCACACCTCATCAGTTCACCCATTACTTTTTCAATACCATCATCACAACTAAACCAATTTTCTTTGTTAATACCTTGTGTTTCTGTAGGGCATATAATAAATTCAGTTTCAGGGTAGCATAATTGGTAGTACATTAAGCAGCGCCTGGCATGAAATGATTTACAACATATAATAGCTGTTTTTATATTGAGATTATGTTCATCTGTAACTCTTTTTGAATTAATAGCATTTTCGTATGTGAATTCAGCCTTATCTTCCTTTAAAACAGCCGTTTCAATAACTCCGTTTTGCAGTAACACGTCTTTCAAAAATTCCCATTCTGTATTATATTTCTCATTATATTTATCTGCTTTTGACAGTGGACCCGGGAAATATCCACGTTTTACACTGTATTTTCCAGATGGAAGGATTATAGAGGAGTAATCTTTATGCCAAAGCTTAGCAGCATTCTCAGCAATTTCAGCATAAGAACCTCCCGGAATAAAAATGATATCCACTTGTTTTGGCTTATTTTCAATAAAAATAAAGTTTGTAATATCATCTATAGTTCTCATATAAACACCTCCCATTTTATAATGATATTTATTTGGAATCTGTTGATCCATTTGATAATACTTTTATCTTTTGTATATATTCTGTTACGTTTATATCATATATCATAGGATAAGTAAATCCAAGTTTTTATTGTTCTATTTAATATCACAAATGGTTATCTCATCTAAACTTTTAACCTCTGAAAATCTATCTTTAAAAATATTTAAATTATGATATTTATATATTTCACATGCAGGTAAATTTCCATTATCAAATGTTGTATTAGTTTCTTCTGGCATTATTAATTTGTATCCTTTCTCAAATGCAACTCTACGTGTTGTATCCTATACGTAAATATTTATTGAATTTTCTAGTAAAATGTTATAATCTAACATTTCTTAATTGTGTTATAATGCGGTCATATACTTTTCTAACTTTACCTCTATTATCCGGTAATAAAGTCACATTTGATAATAATGCAATCTCTTCAACCACACCTTGTATAGATAAATCTTCTGTATCTATATGCTTTTTAAATGTTTCGTTATTGAATCCTTGTATACAACTATCTATCTGCAGTGCAGCCCATGAATTTTTCCCTTCACCACGGCCTCTTAGTCTTTTAAGCAAGGTTTCCTTTGAAGCAGATAATACAAAATGATTTATCAAAAATCCTTCATTCCTTAATTGAACGACAATTTCGTTAAAGTACTGTGAATTGCTTATGGACATAGGAACTATTATTATACCCTTGTACTTATTTGCAGTATATTTTAGCATAGAATAATTAAATTCACGCCACATTGAGTAATCTTGAAAATTCCCACTCTTTAATTCCTTTGGTATGTTTTTTCTTATAAAAAGTCCTATATTTTCGGGATCATATATAAATGAATTTGGAATTCGTCTATGCAATTCATAAGCAGCTTGAGTCTTTCCAGAACCAAATGCTCCATTAATCCAAATTATCATAATTATTACCTCGCTCCATCTGTTGGGTTTTTAGGTCCTTTAAGATCTAATTGATAAAAAGCAAGATTGAGCCACTTTCCGAATTTGTATCCAGCTTTATTTATGGTACCTGAATGCTTAAATCCTAACTTTTCATGCATTGTTACACTGATTTCGTTAGCTTCATCAATTCCGGCCACCAGGGTTGCAAATTCTCTTTCGTTAGTAATTCTAATTATCTCTTTAGCCAGTGCAGTTCCTATTCCTTTGTTTCTGTATCTTTCATGTACATAAATAGAGTGTTCAACAGAGTATTTATATGCTGGCCATGCTCTAAATGGTCCAAATGTGGCAAAGCCAATAACCTTATTATTTTGTTCAAACACTAATATAGGATATCCTTCTTGCTTCTTTTTTTCATACCATTTTTTTCTGTCATCAATAGTGTGAGCATTATAATCATAGACCGATGTTGTATTCAATATGGCATCATTATAAATTTCTAAAATTTCCATTAAATCATTATTGATTGCTTCCCTTATCATTTTTATACCTCTTTCACAATAAAAATTGTACTACATTCATTTGTGATTATTATTAATATTTCATAACCCCTATTTAAATAATTTCTATAGTAAGTTAGTACCGTTTTCCAAATTCTTTTCTTGCTTGATCTGTACTACTTTTGATAAAGCAAAATTTTGCACTTGTGTAGCCATCTCTATCAAATTCATATTTTTCTTTCAATCGTAACTTTAAATCTCCATATTTTTCTGCGATTTCAGGATATAATATTAAATAATCACGAAAATATAGTTCATCCCAATCACCACTATAACGCACATGAAGGTGATATGCTTGACCACTAAACCCGCTTGGAGTATACCCTTTCATAAACATCATATGGGGAGCGGGGTTATTGGGTTGAGGACTATAACTATAACCAGCGGCTTTGAGTGTAGAGATTAGTTGCTTTGTATCCATATCATTTTGTATTTCTAATAAAATATCAATGGTAGGTTTCGCCGGTAAATTACATACAGAGGTGCTACCATAATGATTTATTCTAATAATATTGTTTAGACCTATTCTTTGCTCAAGGTTCATTTTTTCGGACAAATATAAAGTATACCACTTTGGATCATGTTCACTTATAATAATAGGAAAAAGTCTTCCTAATTCTTCTCTATTCATTTTATCCAATTGTTTTTCCAAAATTCACACCACCTAACACGAATAATATTATTATTCTAATTAATAAATGTTTGGTTGAATGTCCTAACTTATTTAAATGAGATAAGAAATGGTCAATCCACCATATATATTGATAAACTATTTTAATTCAGTTCCACCCCATTCAACAACTGTAAATCCCTTTCTCACAAATGGTTTTAGGGTTTGTTCCTCTATCTTTATAGAGTTATTTAAGGGTTTAAAGACCATCATTATTCTTAATATAGAATCTGGCTTTGGAGTTATCTTAAGCTTCGCTATATTTTCATAATCTTCTCCAGCGAAGGTAATAAGATTGTATTTATTAACTTTCATAAAAGGAAGCCAATATACTATAAACTCGTTATATTCTTTTGGTGTCAATCCCAAATATTTAAGTTTCTCTTGAAGGAATTTCTCCGTTTCAGTTCCCTTCACTACAAAACCCTTTGACATATCCAACTTATTATTAGAAATTCCTTCCCAATATAAATATGAATATTCTCTGTTATCAGCAAGATTAGTTAATGTACCATCTGGTTTAGCTATTACATTCCATCCGTCGTTATATTCCGGGTATGTGCAAGTAAGCTTACCTTTATACTCTAATTTTACACTAACTGTCTGCTTCGAAGTTGGATACAGATATATTACAGGTTTCTTAGCCTTAACCTCAGGTGGTTCACAACCAGTTAATAATAACAATATAAATGACAAAATAAAAATAAGAATTTTTGATTTTGATGTTCTCATACTCAATCCCTCCCAATATTTACTTTTCTAAATAGAATTTAAATAATCTGCTATAAGTGTCGCTTTGCATCGTGTAATCCACAATTAATAAGCAATATTTCATACTTTGTATTTTTCTTGTATTCCTTTGCTAAATACTCCATAACCATTCCACTATCTCCAGCATTAGCTCCAATGGGTCTGTCCAAATCTGTTAACGCATCTTCTATACCTCTTTTTCTATCATACTCAAATTTATGCTTTATCATTTTCTTAAGATATGGGCCATAGTGTATTGACACACTATCACCTATAACAAATATTTTCCGTTTCTTCACTTATCTTTCCTCCCATTATTCTTTCCTGTTCCATTGTGACCACATTTTATAAGAAGACTTTGAACTATCAGTTCGCAATTGTAAATCATTTAGTAAGCCTTTCTATTGCATATGAGGCTGCACCAATCATTCCAGCTGCATCACCTAATTGAGCTTGTACAATTTTGCAACCTTCACTAGATATCTTTAATGAGTGATTATTAATTGTCTCACGTACCGTATTTAACAATCTGTCTCCTGCATAAGACATTCCACCACCTACAATAATAATCTCTGGATTAAATAAATTAATAACATTTGCTAACCCAAAGCCAAGTATCCGTCCTGTTTCATGCATTACCTCAATTGCCAAACCGTCATTCATATCATATGCTTTAGATATCATATGGGCTTGAATGTTATTGTTATCATGATTAATCCATTCCTCCACTATGCTCCTTCTTCCAACCGTTAATTTTTCAATAAAAGTATTAACCATTCCAACTGCTGAAACATATCTTCCTAAACACCCAGAACTTCCACATTTGCAAGGACGTCCTTCTCGATACATATTCATATGGCCAATTTCTCCTGCACTGGATGTTGCTCCATATATAACTTTGCCATCAATAATTATTCCTGAACCTAGACCAGTACCCAATGTAATAAGTATAAGATTTTCTCTGTTCAAGCCTGCACCAAATCTCCACTCTCCATATAAATTAACACGAACGTCATTATCAATAAATATTGGAAAATCAAATCGTTTTTTCATTTCGTTAACAACATGTATATTTTCCCAATTTTTAAAATTTGGTGAAAAAAATGATATACCCTCCTTAGGATCCAATAACCCTGGAATACCCATTCCCATACAAGAGACTGATTTATCTAAAATATTAAGACTTTCCAGCATCTCTTCGATTATCTGTATAATTTTGTTTAGAACATGTGCGGGCCCATTATTTGCTTGTGTTGGGCTATGAACTTCAACCATTAATTGTAAATTAGAATTGAATATTGCAGCTTTGATATTAGTTCCCCCTAAATCAATTCCAATTATGAATTTACTCATAGCTTATTCCTCCATTCTCATTAGTGAATTTGGTTTACGGAATAACCGCTACCCTATATATAGATTATAGTCTTTAAATTTACACAATTCCATAAAAAAATCCACCAGCTATGGTGGATAAAAGTATAGTAAATCATTTCAAAGTGTTTAAACTTTCACTGCATCTTTTTATAAATCCTAATATGCCTATTGTGACTATAATTGATATTACTAAAATCCCAATAATATAAAGCACACCTAATAGAGGTATGAAAATAACGATAAATGAGCATATTGCTGCAATCTGTAGCAACTTAAATTGATTCCACTTTTCATCGGACTCTGTCACTAAATCAAGTTGTGCTCGTTTTTCCGCCATATCCTTAATTCCCATAAATAAATTATATACAATTAATAAATTCAGAACAAAGGAAGCAATTGCGAAAGGGATACTAAATATCCCCAAGGGACCTAAATGAATACCTCCACCTTGGACAGGGCCTTGATAAAATGAAAATACAGACAATATTATCATAGGAACATTATATTTTGCAGCTATACTAAAATAATTGCTACTTGAAATAAGATTGCTAAAACCTGCAGCAAAGAATAAATAGCCCACTACATCAGGTAAAATATCAAAACCTTGAAGTCTAAAGCTGAGCATTGTAAATAGAAATCCCCAATACAATTTGTTAAATCCACTTTCATTCATACAATTCCCCCATAATTTTAAATTTACATACTATGTTATTATCATATGTCACTTCTATTTTTTAAGGAACTATATATTTGAATTTGAGCTTAATATTTTCTTACCCTCATTAAAAACGACATTGTTTCTTATTTATGTATGTGATGTTGTTGGAAATAGTATTTCTTTATTTAAGGTATTTATAGACCTTATAAACAATATATCATCTTGATTTTCTCTAAAAACCTTTAATGTTTTATATTTATAAAGTTCAGGTATAAAATGGAATTCTATTGTTCTATCATTTGGTACTACAACTTTTTCAATAATACTGTCTAAATCAATAGGATATAAACTTACTACATCGTATATATGTAATCTTCCATATTCCCTTCTTGTGATTACCATAACATCTTCATCTACCATGTAGTATAAATCATCTTTGTATTCATAAAGGCAGTATACTAATAAAGGCCAAATATCATTGTATACTCCTAACCTTTGGGATATAGGCTGTCTATTTGTAACAAGTCTAAGAATGACTTTGTGGTCTTCTTCATTATCTTTATTAAGCTTTTTTATTAATCCTTCTTTCATCTGAAGTAGCTTTACATCTAATTCATAAGCACTTTCAATTACTTTTTTAAAACCAAACTTAGGGTAAAATTCTAAAACACTATCATTAGCAAAAAGATAAATAATATCATACTCATTTTCATATTTTTCTATAATGTGATTAATCAGTGACGCTGATAAGCCTTGATTTCTATGATCAAGATGTGTCATTACTGTTCCTATCTGGATAGCTTTTTTCTTTTGTCCTTCCACAACTAAATCCATCTTATTAATTGACACATTTGCAATGATTTCATTTTCAAAGATATAGGAATAACAACTATATCTCTTATAGAAAAGATCGTTCTGATACCATTCCTCGAAGTCAAGTCCAAAAGTATTCATTGCTAATTTATTAAAGCTTATTCTATATTTATCTTTATTCATATAATTACTTATTAGTATATAATCCCCCATAATTAATCCACCGCCTTTTCTAATACACGTTTAGATGCCATATTGCTTATTAAATAATCTGCTTATTATGTGATGAGCTTATGAACTTTAGTTTTATTACGAAAAAATAATAAATTAACATAGCAAGTCCATAAATACCACTAGCAAACAATATCCAGTCTTCTGGCACTTGAAATTTAAATACTTTAGGTAATGCAGTTATACCCCAAATAAGCAATAAGACAAAAACTTTCTTATCTATTTTGGGCATAGAATGTACCATAATAGTAATTGCAAAAACTGTTATAGGACACGGCATTATAAGAGTGACTATTTTAGGAAATCTATGCCCAATTATAAAGCTTAAAATCGGATAAATAAGATAAAGCAAATAAAATATAGCAACAACTATTTGTATAGCTTTGATCTTGTTAAATTCAAATTTTGTTTTATTGACGAATATATCTACTATAAAAAGTATTGATATTACTCCAAACAAAGGCGATGCAATAAAATGTCCAATCACTGATTTATCATATAATATAAAAAATACTATAGATATCCAAGCAAAACAAAAGGCCAAATAAATTTTCATACTTACTTTGGCCTTTTGTGAAGGATTCGTATATAACCATATAGTTAGTAATAATCCAATAAAAAAAATTACAGTCTGATAAAATATAGTTGCATTATTATAAGAGGAAATTGTATTCCAAAACATATCTGCCGATTTCATATAATGCCCCCTTTAAACTAGTTGATATCCTTTATTTAATTTCTTCGTCGTATTTCTTTATTACTTTCATTTCATTTTCAATTAATTCTTTTATAGTTACATGCCAAACCTTTTTTTCTAAATCTGCGATTCTTTCAGTTTCTCTAATAAGAGTAAGCTTGCTACTAATATATTTGTACTCATAATCATAATATGTGGCTGCATTCTCTTTAAAATTTGATTTTATAGATTTGCCCTTAGCATCAATTACAGGAGAAGTGATTTTTTCAAGCTCAGTATTTTTTATATATTTTGATTCTTCTTTATCCCATAGCCAATAGTAGTATGGAACATTCCCTGTAGCAGGGAGAAATTGCTGTATTCTAATGTCCTTATACCCATCAAAATTCATATCTTCTATTACTATACCTAATTGAGTGCCGTCTGGAGTACTTGTATCACTAAACACTAATTCTTGCAACTTTTCATTCTTTTTAGCATCTTTGTATATTTCAATCTTGCTTGCACTGTATATAGTATCCTTCTTTTGTCCATATACTTTAAATGTGTACTCAGGTAATGATGGATGGATTTTATCCCTTAAAACAACAAGTGGCTCTACGGATGATTTAGATGGTTTTTCAGGTGTTTGCTGCGTAGATATAACTTTTGTTTCATCTACTTGCTCATTATTAGCAGGTTGGGTTTTGGGCTCTATCACCTGACTTTGTGGATTTGCGTTCTCACTGCAACCTGCACAGAATATCGTAATGAAAACAATTGACAACCCAATAGAAATTCTTTTATTTATTTTCATTTATAATCTCTGCTTATAATTCAGATCTAAACTTATATAATAATTCTTATTCAAAATTGCTACTCGCTGACTCTCTAATATTAAATAAATTATAATCCCTTAACATTATTAGCAAAAGCATCCCTTTCTTCTTGATTTTCAAACAATTTAAACCAATCACATATTTCTATTGCAAAATCCACAAAGGCTATCCCCTGTGCAGTTATTATATTTCTATCCCTTACAACTCTCTGAGGAATAAAGTTTTTTCTTGGAAAGGGGTCTTTTTCTCCAAATACATCAACATGTTTCTGAGTCCATTCAACCGCAGGAGTAGTGTATTTTACATTATTAAGAATACCTGCCTTTGCCAAGAATACAGTTCCTGCACCACATATAGCACTTATTAATTTTCCTTTTAAATTCAAATTATTAATTAATTCTATTAGTTCAGGCTTGGTTTCCCCGTACCAGCCACCAGGGATTATTATTCCTTCTACGTCTTCTTGCAATACATCTTTAACTAATTTTTCTGGTTTATATATAAATCCTGTTTTACCCTTAATCATATAATCATTATATGATATAGTGATTATTTCCTTGCCAGCATCTGAATTCAAAAGATGGGAAATAAATGTTATCTCATAATCTGTCATTCCATGAAAGATAAAGACCAATATTTTATTCAACTAATTTACCTCCTCACTAATTTCAAAAAGCTTATTTACTTCTTATTTTAGATTACGGATGCATCCAAAATACTAAAACTTTTCTTGTCACAATTAATTTCTGCCATAGCACCGTAAGGTATAGTTATAATAGGTGACGTATGTCCAAAATTTATATTATAAAGAATAGGCAAATGAACTAATTTAAGTTCTTCTCTTATCACATTTAAAATAACTTTCTTATATTCCTCATAATACAAATTATCATAAGGCTTTCCGAATATTATTCCATTAACCTTTTGTAAAATTCCCTGAGAACCATAATTACGTAACCAATATTCCACATACCTAGGTTCCGGCTTATCTTCAGAAGTTTTAAAAAAAATAATAGCAT
>Ga0209125_1003700_pt1 | contig 10225 bp, 10 predicted proteins | sample BarGraIncub1131A_FD_184503 | JGI IMG/M metagenome (GOLD analysis project Ga0209125, IMG submission 184503) | Arctic peat soil microbial communities from Barrow, Alaska - Barrow Graham LP Incubations 11-31A (SPAdes) (version 2) | ecosystem: Environmental > Terrestrial > Soil > Wetlands > Peat... | reverse complement strand
ATTCGCAATTTGACTCTCTAGGTGCAAAATGTTTTGGCGGAGCCACAACACACAGCAACTGATATTTCGTGTTGAATTTCGTGTTGAATTTATTGGAAAAAGGATACATTTTAGTGTAAATTTGGGCGTTTTTAGGGCGAAATTTTACACTTATAAAAACCCGGAAAGGTCTGCAAACAAAGGAAAAACCGCTCGTATGAGCGGTTTTCATGTTGGCGCTTCGAACAGGAATCGAACCTGCTCGATATCACTTGTTGTTTTAATCATTAAGAAATTTGCAGAATTGATTATTCTTAATGATTTTGATATCAAGAAACACTACTACTTATTCTAATATTTATGACCGATGATCAACATGTTAATTTATTGTTTATAAAAAAATGAAAAACCCGTGTGTTAGACGGTTATTTGTAATAAATGCACATAAAAGCCATTAAGAATAAGGCTTGACACGCTCCTTTGCGAAAAATAATTATTGAAATGCAAGACATATAATGACGAGTGTTGAAAAAAAAATTAATGTGCCAAGTAATCATTTAATACACATACATAATTCTTCTCACTATTTCTTCAGGAAATTATTAAATCTGTGAAAGATCACAAATTAAATGCAGATAATGTATTGACACTTGTGCAAAGAACTCATATAATTCGATTAAAAGAAAGTAAAAAAAATCAAAAGAAACAATAAATAATCAAATAATAACTTAGAATTGAGGCAAAGTAGAAATGGGAGATAACAACTTATTCCAAATTGAAAAGCAGAAGATATTGCTTGATCACGTAAATCAAGTTAAAAAAGCAACTGTAAATGAACTTTGCGACTTGCTAGATGTTTCCAAGGTAACTATTCGAAAATACCTAAATGAGTTGGAAAGCAAAGGACTTGTGTTCAAAACGTACGGTGGTGTGCTATCAGCTGATAGTGAACTCAATTATGAAATTCCATATTCGAGTAAACAAGAACTTCATAGTTCGGAAAAGCAAAAAATTGGGAAAGCCGGTGCAGCATTAATTCGTGAGGGTGATGTTGTTATTCTTGATACTGGTTCTACTACGTATGAGGTTGCTCATAATCTTAAAAATATAAATGTCACAGTTATTACAAATGATGTAAAAATTGCGTTTGAATTAGCTTCCAAATCCAATATCAACCTGATTATTACTGGCGGCGTTGTTCAAAAAAATTTATATGCCATCACAAGTTTTCAGACAGAGAACTTCCTTAGTCAAATCCATGCAAATATAGTTTTTCTAGGTGCTGATGCCGTAAACCTGGAAGATGGTATAACCAATCGGACTATGGAAGAATCCGTAATAAAGCAGACAATGATCAAGGCAGCAGAAAGGGTCGTATTGGTAGTAGATCATAGCAAATTACATAGGAAAGCATTTTCTAATGTCTGCAAGATTGAAAAGATTGATACGGTAGTTATCGACTCTATTGATGAGGAGTACAAAAAAGCTTTCCACGAAAAGGGTCTAAAAATAATTTTGGCTCAGTAACCAACTGTTTTCCGGCTGTCATCCATGTTTTTGGATTTAGCATATTCACTAATCAATGAAAAGGAGAAATTTATGTATTGGACACAAGAATTATTTGGTACCGTAAAGCCGATTATTGCAATGTGCCATCTTCAGCCATTACCAGGTGATCCCAATTATGATAATGTGGGCGGAATGCAAAAAGTTTTAGATGCTGCCCGTTTTGACCTTCTTGCTTTACAGGAAGGCGGTGTGGACGGCGTCATGTTTTCCAATGAGTTCAGCCTGCCTTATCTTACAAAAGTTCATGCTGAAACAGTTGCGGCCATGGCTCGTATCATTGGTGAACTAAAACGCGAAATAACGATTCCGTTTGGGGTAAATGTACTTTGGGATCCAACTGCGTCCCTTGATTTGGCCGTCGCTACTGATGCAAAGTTTGTCCGTGAAATATTTACAGGTGTTTATGGCAGTGATTTCGGTATATGGAATACAAATTGCGGAGAGACAATTCGTCATCAGCATGCAATTGGCGCAGAAGGCGTCAAACTGATCTTCAATATTCTACCTGAAGCAGCTAAGTATCTTGGAGACAGAGATATTCGGGAAGTAGCTAGATCCACAGTATTTAATACAAAGCCAAATGCCGTTTGTGTATCCGGTCTCGTTGCCGGAACTGGAACAGACACCCAAAAAATCAAAATTGTGAAACAGGCTATACCCGATACGGTTGTATTTGCTAATACTGGTGTTAATAACGATACTCTTGAGGCACAGCTGTCTGTTTCAGATGGAGCTATTGTTGCTACTACTTTTAAGAAAGATGGGGTTTTTGAGAACCCTGTTGATGTAAATCGCGTAAAAGAGTTTATGGATCATGCTAAGAAATTCCGGAAGCAATTTGACTTGAAAATCTCCACATAATCAATGTAGCTCAGGAGGTAAATTTCTTGTATGAAGAATCTCGCTTTAGGTATTGATATTGGAACTACAAGTGTAAAAGTAGTTCTAATTAATAAAGATGGAGAACTTATCTCGGAGATATCTAAACCGCATGACCTGGTGTCACTGCTGCCAGGTTTTGCGGAAGAAGACCCTTCAAAATGGTGGGAAAGTGTTAAATCCATTTTAAAGGAACTTGTTGAATGTGGTCTGGCTGAACAAATATCTGCAATTGGCGTAACGGGTATGGTACCGACACTCATACTTGTAGATCAGGAATTAAATCCGATTCGAAATTCTATTCAACAGAATGATGCGCGCTCAATCACAGAAATTGAAGAACTCAAAAAAATAATTGAAGAAGAGCAATACTTTACTGAAACAGCTAATACCCTAAATCAGCAAATTATTTTTCCGAAGTATATGTGGCTTAAAAAAAACGAGCCGCAAAATGTACAAAAAGCACGTTGGATAATGGGATCTTATGACTTTATTTCCACGAAGTTGACAGGAAACCCTCATACAGAAATCAATTGGGCACTTGAAAGTGGAATGTGGTTTGTTAAGGAAAGAAAATGGCATAGCAATATTCTTTCCTCTGTTGGTATACCTGAAGATATTCTTCCCCAGGTCTATCAGTCAGCAGAAATCGTTGGAGAGACAACAGAAAATTTGCATAAGGAGACTGGATTCCCTGCAGGAATTCCGGTTGTGGCCGGCTCGGCAGATCATATTGCGTCATCCCTTGCAGTTGGGCTAAGGGATGAGGGCGATCTCCTTCTGAAATTCGGCGGTGCCGGAGATATCATGTTTGTAACGAATTCGTTGGAAATGGATAAACGACTGTTTCTTGACTATCATGATGTTCCTTCGAAGTACGTCCTTAATGGCTGTATGGCTTCAAGCGGATCACTTATTAAATGGTATATGAACCTTCTGCGGGAGGATCATTATGGTGAACTCGATGACCTTGCAGTGAAAAGTGGAATTGGCTCACAGGGACTTATTACGCTTCCATATTTTCTCGGTGAAAAGACACCCATTTTCAACACAAAAGCACGTGGTACTATCTTTGGGCTCGATCTCCATCATAATCGCGGTGATATTTTTCGTTCCATCATGGAAAGCGTCGTCTTTGGGTTTAAGCATCATATAGAAGTTCTTAACGAACGTGGATTTGAGATAAAGCGAGTATTTATTTCAGATGGAGGAGCTAAGGATCCCCTTTGGAGAAAAATCACGGCAGATGCGGTTGGAGTAGATGTAAAATACATCTCGAATAATCCAGGATCATCATTAGGAGCCGCATTTATAGCAGGTATTTCTGTAGGGCTTTTTACTGATTGGGATGAGATTGATAGATTTCTTACTCATTCCGAGATAGTTCCGTTTGATGAAGTGAATTATCTGCAATATGAGAAGTATTACCATCTTTATCGCAAACTATATGAAACACTCAAACCATTATTTGAAGAGTTGTATGAAATAAAGGAGAATCAAGATGAAATTTGATAATAAGGTTGTATTTTTAACAGGATGTGCAAGAGGAATCGGACGTGCTATTGCACAGATTTTTGCAGATGAAGGTGCTTCCATTGCCCTATGTGACTTAGATGATAAGGCACTGGACATTGTTGTCGAAGAACTTAATGGTTCAGCAGGAAAAATGAAAGCATATAAGCTCGATGTATCCAATGAAATGATGGTTAAGGAGACTGTTGAAAGGGCAGTTTCCGATTTTGGAACGATTGATATTCTCATGAATAACGCAGGTGTTTCTACGATGAATTACTTCTGGAACCTTACAGAAAAAGAATGGGATTTTAATATAAACATCAACCTTAAAGGCATATGGCTAACTTGTAAATACATCGCACCGATTATGATTGCGAAGAAAAAAGGAAAAATTGTTAATACAGCATCCATGGCAGGAAAGATGGGCGCAGCTCTTGAGTCTCACTATGCTGCATCAAAATTCGGTGTAATTGGTTTCTCGCAGGCAGCAGCCCTGGAACTAGCCCCATATGGTATTAATGTCAATTGCGTATGTCCTGGATTCGTTAAAACGTCTATGCAGGATCGTGAAGTAACTTGGGAAGCAAAGTTGAAGGGCGTTGAAAATGAGAAAGAAATAGTTAAAGACTACATTAGACAGACACCTTTGGGCAGGCTTTGTTATCCGACTGATGTTGCAAAAGTAGTCTCCTTCCTTTCATCTGATGATGCTGATTTTATGACAGGACAGGCAATTAATGTAACAGGTGGAGCATGCATGCATTAATCAAATTCGATACGAAGGCAAATAAATACTTTCTGCTTCAGGCGTAGTTAAAGGATCTACTTTGCCTTTATATAAAAAGAAATATTCAAAAAATAACGTAAGGAGTGTGAAAAAATGTCAAGTACAAACAAAACAAAACAGAATATGTTTGTTCGAAATGCAACCGGCCTGGTTCGAGAACTGACACCATTCGATGCTTTCAACATGGTTTTTGCGGCCATCTTGATACCTGTTGGAATGACTCAGGCTTTGAATTTTGGCGCCGCCTCTTTCCCCGGCGCAAATATTGCTCTCGCCTTTCTATTAGGAGCGATTTTTTTGTTGGGATTTGCTACCGTATATATCCTCTTTACCATCGCTATGCCTCGCTCAGGTGGTGACTATGTGTGGGTAAGTCGGTCGCTTTCACCTTATCTGGGATTTGTCGTTAATGTAACATTGACTTTTGTATTTGTGAACTGGGTTGCCTTCAATTTCACAAATATGATGACTATGTTTGTCCCCGCTGCAGGTTATGTCATGGGATGGCCTGACAATGTAAGTACTTGGTTTACAGTGAAAGGAAATCAATTACTTGTTGCTACAATCTGTACCGCCGTTTTTGCACTTATTATGATGCGCGGCACAAAATTTGTATCCAAATTATTAAGAGCTTTGTTTATTATCGTATGGGCTGGCATGGCAGTATGGTTTATTGGTCTTATGATTACATCTAATGGTCAGTTTGTAAGCAATTTTGAAGCATTTACTCATATTAAAACATCCGCAATCGCTGATTTAGCCACCACAGCCGGCTACACGGTACCATCGGGAATTAATTGGGGAATGACACTCCTTGCAATGCTATGGGCTTTTCAGAATCTGACAGGATTTGAATTCACAGGTTATTTCGCTGGAGAACTTAAAAGTGTCCGTAAAACTGTCGTGATATCCGTTGGGGGAGGACTGATAGTCGGCGCCATTCTTTATGCGATTGGTTCAGTCCTGGTTTACAAAACGGTTGGATTTAACCTGTTCTCAAATCTTTCCTACCTAGGAGTCAACGCCGCCGGTAGCTTACCAGCTGGAGTAACATTTGTTTTGCCTGCTCTAACAAAATTTCTGGCAATCCCAGAGTTTTTGAAAGCATTTGTTGTTATAGCATTTTTGCTGAGTATATTCTGGTGGACACCTGTGGGATTTATGCTTGGTACACGTAATCTGTTTGCATGGTCTTTTGATCATTTGGCACCAAGTGGATTGTCAGATGTACATCCTAAGCTGCATACACCTGTTAAGGCAACTATCGTTATGGCTGTATATATTGAAATTCTTAACGTCCTGAATATTTATGGCGGATTGGGAAATTACCTGGTCAATATTATTGCTGTTATGTCTTTAGCTTTTGCTGTTGTTGGACTCGCCGCAATTGTATTTCCATATAAGAGAAAAGACCTGTTTGAAAATGCTCCGGAAATTGTTAGAAAGAGAATATTTGGAGTGCCACTAATGACAATTGCGGGTGTCTGGACAATGGTTAGCTGGATTTTTGTTCTAATTGCAGCTTTTTCCGCTACGCAATTTGGTATGAAGATTACATTCATAGCTATGGCAGAAGCATTTGCCGTTCCTGTATTGGCAAGTATCTGGTATTTTATTGCGGTCAAAGTCAGAAAGCATCAGGGTCTTGATATGAAAAAAGTATTTTCGGAAATTCCACCAGAATAGAATGTATATTTCCTAATGTAAGGCAGCGTCAAAAATGAGACGCTGCCTTGCAACTTTGAGATAGTAGGATCATCTGCTCACTTTGATCGAACTCTAATTAAATAATAAATATGATCTGGAAATGAGGCTTATATGAGTTATTCAACAGAAGAACTTCTATCCCTCGGAATGGATATTATTCAGGAATCTGAGAAAAACGGTGCAAAGCTGCGATTGCTCGGTGGGCTTGCTTACTATCTAAATGCTCCTATTGCGAGGAATCTCCCACAGTTCAAACGAGTTTACAAAGATTTGGACTTTGTTGTAAATTCTAAAGGAACAAGTGCAGTCACAAATGCGTTTAAGAAGTATGGATGGACGGATGATCAGCAGTTTAACGCTCTTCATGGAGCAACCCGTATGCTTTTCTACTACGGTGAAGAGTATGATCTGCAGGTGGATATTTTCGTAAGTATATTTGAACAATGTCATACACTAAAATTTGAAAAAAGACTATTGCTCGACTCACTCACCATTCCTATTGCTGATTTGCTGCTGACGAAACTCGAAATACACCAATTGAACAGAAAAGATATTTTGGATATTGTTATGTTGCTTTATGATCATAATTTTGGTTGTGAAAACAAAGATGAAACAAAGGATCTGGAATACATAATGAAAATTACAAGAGATGATTGGGGCTGGTACACAACAGTCCATGATAATTTAGATGTAGTTGACGGAATGTTGGACGAGTTTGTACAAGGTGACAACCAACAACGGATTCATAATACGCTCAATTGGATACGTACTTCTATAGAATCCTCACAAAAATCTATTAAATGGACAATGCGTAGTTACCTTGGACGCAAAATACAATGGTATGAATTGCCTGAAGAAGTAAATCGATAAAGGAGCACAATTATGGCATTTAAATTCTTTTTTACAACTGACATACATGGATCTGAGCGTTGTTTTCGAAAATTCATAAATGCTGCTAAATTTTACGAGGTACAAACAATAATACTTGGGGGAGACATAACGGGAAAAGCAATAATTCCAATTATAAAGGGCGCTAAGGGAACATATACTGCAACAATAACCAATACATCCCGGACAATAGCAGATGTTGATTTATCGGATCTTCTCAAGGAAATTCGTTTTAATGGATACTATCCATATATTACAACTATGGACGAACTTGCTGAACTTGAAAAAGATCCGGATGGTAAGAAGAAACTTTTCCGGACTGCTATAAAAGAGAGCCTTGAAAGCTGGTTTGCGCTTGCAGAAGAAAGACTAAAGCCACAGGGTGTTAAAATGTATATTTCACCTGGGAATGATGATGATGAAATTGTAGATGAAGTCCTAAAGGCCTCATCATTCGCTATAAATCCGGAAGATAAAGTTGTTGAACTTGCACCGGGAATTCAAATGATTTCCTGTGGTTATTCAAATCCTACTCCATGGGATAGCCCTCGTGAATTATCGGAAGCAGAACTTGCTCTAAAGATAAATCCTCTTGCAGAACAAATGTCGTATCAAGGCGTAACAATTTTTAACTTTCATGTTCCTCCTTATGATACAATAATTGACCAGGCGCCGAAGTTGGACAGTACTTTAAAACCAATTGTACAGGGCGGTCAAGTAGCTATGGCGGGATGCGGCAGTAAGGCTGTCCGCGCTGCCATTGAAAAGTATCAGCCGACAATAGGTCTGCACGGACATGTGCATGAAGGTGCTGGTGCTGCTAAAATCGGAAAAACTATTTGTGTAAATCCGGGCAGTGAGTATAACGATGGCATCCTAAGAGGAGCAATAGTGACAATCGATGAAAAAAAGAAAAAGGCATCGTATATACTCACAGTAGGTTAATCATATGAATGAAATGAGTATAGTTATGGATATTGCAAAACAGGCGGGACAAATTATCTGTGATGCCTGGACAATGAATTGCCTAGAAGTATCATTTAAGGGAGATATAAATCCTGTTACGAAAATTGATAAAAAAGTGGAAGAATTTGTTTCAAGTATGCTTAAACATTCTTTTCCTCAATACGGTATTCTTGCCGAAGAGAGCCGCGAAATAAAAGGTAGTGTAAACACCCGTTGGATCATTGATCCACTGGATGGAACAACCAATTTTATTCGACACTATCCATCGGTTGCCATATCAATCGCTCTTGAAAAAGAGGATGAATTGGTTCTCGGGCTTGTGTATAATCCAATTTTAAATGAGATGTATACTGCTGAAAATGGAAAGGGTGCTTACTGCAACGGTAAACTAATTCATGTTTCTGAGATATCCCAACTCAAATCTTCAGTTCTTGCATCAGGCTTTCCTTACGATGCCTGGGATAATCCTAATAATAATACGATGCAATGGAGTAAAATGATAAGAGAATGTATCTCACTTCGCTGCGACGGTTCGGCAGCACTTGATCTTTGCCGCGTTGCCGCAGGTCAATTTGATGGTTACTGGGAAAAGGGTTTATCACCGTGGGATGTTGCAGCGGGGTCAGTCATCGTTCGGGAAGCGGGCGGTCTTGTGACAGATTATTCTAATGGCTGCAATTTTCTGTTTGGCGGTGAAATCATTGCATCCAATCCCGATCTGCATAAAAAAATATCATTATTGATGTCTGTATAAAAATATTGAAATTAATTGAAGTTGGAAACTCATAATTGAAAATTTAATTTTACGGTGAAATAATGAATTATACGTTTATTTCAGATATTGATGGAACTCTCATTAAGACGAATTTGCCGCTGCATCAACGAGTTGTAGATGCAGCGATATCTTTCGTTGATGGGGGTGGAAGATTAACATTATCTACAGGTCGTGATATATCTTCAGTTGAGGCAATTGTAAATTTGCTACCTATAAATGCGCCATGTATATTGTATGGCGGAGGGCTGATTTACGATTTTTCCACGAGGACAATACTCTGGAAACAAGTTCTCAATATTGAAATTTTAGATGTGCTGGATATTATTTATCGGATTGAAGAATCCGTCAGTATTACGATTTACAACGATACCGGTATTCATATGATTCGCACAAATAAAATAATGAGAAAACATGGTGTATATGAAGATCGAACAGCACCTTTTTGCCGGCTTTCAGAGATTGGAGGAGATATTCTAAAGGTTCTACTTACATGTGATGATACGGCTGTTTTAGAAGGCTTTAGAGTAAACATAATTTGTCCAAATACTTTTGAATATGCTGCTTCAGGTAAAAATTTCTACGAAATAACACCTAAAGGTGTTAATAAAGGAAGTTCTATGATAAAACTTGCAGAGCTGATGAATTTGCCTGACAATCACTTTTTTGCTGCAGGTGACGCAGTAACAGATCTTAGTATGATGAAGAATGCTGAAATGTTCTTTGCCCCCGAATCTGCACCTGAAAATATTCGTGAGATGGCCGATTTTGTTATTCCGGATCCTTCTGATGGAGGGATCGTACATGCATTTGAACATATCCTTAACTATATTAATAAACAAAAAAATAGATAATCCTTTTCGAGTTTACAGCCTTGTCTGATTTTTTTTATTGAAAGGAGACAAAATATCATCCGTTACATTGAGATTTATTATAATACAAATAGATTTCACTCGGCGCTCGGTTAAATAGTCCTTATAAGAACAAATCTTATCGAATGACTTAAATATTTCATAAATTGGTGTAGGACTATATGATATCTGAGATTGTAAGTTTCTTGCAGGTCGCACACATAACCTGGAATGTGGCACTTTAGAATTATCTTGTTAACTATGCGTGTAAATGAAGAACTCATGTGTTGACTTGATCTGCATATGAGTGCG
>Ga0209125_1003699_pt1 | contig 10233 bp, 10 predicted proteins | sample BarGraIncub1131A_FD_184503 | JGI IMG/M metagenome (GOLD analysis project Ga0209125, IMG submission 184503) | Arctic peat soil microbial communities from Barrow, Alaska - Barrow Graham LP Incubations 11-31A (SPAdes) (version 2) | ecosystem: Environmental > Terrestrial > Soil > Wetlands > Peat... | reverse complement strand
ATGAAATCATCAATATTATAAGTGTTTACACCATCGGGAGAATACTCGACCGAAGTCAACATTTTATCTGATTCTGGCAAAGGGAATATACTTCTGCCACGTTTTATGGTGCGGGTATTGAAAATCTTGTCGATATTCCTAAAAGTGGCAGCCTTTTTCTCTAAAGGCAAAACCAGAAACTCTTCGGCTGAACCGATCTTGTCTTTATCCGACTCACCTTCATCTTTACTGCAACTATTTTCAACAAGCATTAAAAGTACGGATGCGATTAAAACGAAATATCTGGATAGTGTCTTCATATAACAATCTATTAATCTATAAATTATACTATGTTCGATTTTAAGATAATGCTGTGAATGCATATCCTTTAACATCTACAAGATACAAATATTCTATAAATATCCGTCAGCAAATATTCTTATCCATCGTATTGCTTGATAATTGTACTGAAATAGTCAATATACTTTTCAGGAATGAAGATCTAGGGTTTCGTAAATATTTGAAGATTTTTTTGGAATACTTGTTCGAAACGACAATCTGGAAGAATCCCTTCCGGAAAGCCATGGAGAAATCGGTTAGCTATAAGTAGGGCTAACGTTTCTTATTTACTGCAAAAGCAAATCAGTTCTGAATTCAGCAATCCATATCGGTATAGATCTTCAGGCGAAAAGGATTTGACAAAAGCATCCTCAACTACATTAAAGCCGGCTTTTTCAACCGGCTAACATAGTCCTGCCCATAAATTCTGACATGGTCCGTTTGCCCAAATGCTTCCTCTCTACCTTTTGGTGTTGTGATGGAGAAATCTTCATAAGTGACTTTTTTGTTCTGATCGATCGGTACTTGCACACGGGTCTGGGTACTAAGTAAATGAAGAAAAGCCCTGTAAGATAAACTCTTACAGGGCTTTTTTGATTTTGTGGGGAAAGCTATATTTTCGGCTATATTTTGGATCAATGAAAAACCAGAGAAGAGCCGAATTATTTTTAATAAATTATTAAAATGGTTTATAGAATGGAATGCTTCTATTCTTTTTCATTCTACCGCTAAATGAAAAGGAGGAATTAGGAGATACGCCAAATGAATAAACCTTGTCATTGACCCTTACTATTGCCTTCTTTTTTTTTGTTTCAATACCAACAACTCCAATCAATTGTCCATCCAGATCTGTAATAATCCGGATTCCCTTCGAAAAGGAAAGAATCTTTTTTCCATTCACATAACAATCAATCATTCTACCATTTGATTCCATCTGATAAGTTGAATTCCGGTATTTCTGTGCATACTGATAATTTTCAGGCGAATCAATACACGACCAGTAAATTTTATCCTCCGATACATGAATTCCAAACATGCGGGTTACAAATTCCAGTGTTGTCAGTATAGCAGGACCATAACCGTCAGATGTACTGTTGGGAACCCCTGTAAACGGATCGTATTGTTGGGTGAACCTTGTGTTCTTCTTCAGATTGTCCAGAAATTTCTGCCCCAACAAAGTTAATTCAGCAAAATGGCCATAATTTTCCAATGCCCCGATCGAACGCTGATAGGTTAAACCTTGGGGTTGCCCGCTCCAACTGTTACCCGGTTCATTTCTAAACATTTTATCGTTAGCTGCAATAGAAGGTAAAGGAAACGGAGTCCAGAATTCGTTCCTATTCATCAGGTGATACCGGATAAACTCATCGGCCATTTGTTGATCAAAACTCCCGAAATACATACACCTCAGATTGTTATGAAGAAGTATATCCATCTTCTTATTTGAACGGTCTTTGTCAAAACAGGCATGTTCCTTAAAGTCCCATAATCTGCTTTTTAATGCTGCCCTTACCTTTTCCGCTTTTTCCTTCCAATAAACGTCCTTACCGTTCCCAATTTCGGCTGATACCCGTGATAAAATAGTACGACACGAATAAGAATAAGACATTATATCCATTGATTCTATCGGCAGTGGGAATTCACTATCTGAAATTTGGTGAGTTCCTTTAATTGCTTCCTCTTTTCTACTTTCTGACATTGCCTGTATGCTTTCCCAGGAAGGCGGTGAATCTAAAGGCCAGGCATTTGGGGCTTTGCCAAACCTGATACCATTGTCTTCACCGGTATCCCAGACGCACCAGGTCTCCAGGCATTCGTCTCCATCTGAATCGCGCGTCCGCCACAGATAATCGTCAAACTTTTCCAACGTGTTGTATAGTTTGCCGATGAATGCCTTATCCCAGTTCAACAGGAAATAAGTTTCAAAGGCAGGAGAAGCAAAGCAAAATCCCTGGAGCCACCCATAATGGGCAATAAGGGTCGTATCATTTTTTGAAATCATGCCAGGCAAACGACCATCACTACGCTGATAATCCATAAATATCTCAAAGTTATTTCTGGCAATGTCCAAATCCCTCTTAGCATACATGTAACCGCCCATTGGCTGCGTTTCCAGCCAGACAGCGTTATAACCGGCCCCTTCAACCAACACCTTGTACTTTCCAAACTGAGCAATATTCCATTTGGCCTTTTCCTCGGCACTATGGTATAACTTCTGAAGAAGACTGTCAGACGTATTAAAGTAAACAGATTCTGTTAATTTTTCGGTCGTTTGTGAGTAACCTGAAATATTACCATAACATAGTGCAAAGAAGGCAATTAGTACTATTTTATTCATCCTAAATTAGTTAAAACTGGACTTCAATTGTGTGTTATCCAATCATTATAAAAGAAATTAGAGTTTTAATGATTTCTGTGCGGTTCTTTTACAGGGGATAAAACGAAATGTGTAAATTATAATAAATGATTAAATTGAATATCAGTCAGTTATAAATATCCTCAAAAAAACGAATTGTACATTCACTTTAATTTTGGTTTAATATTCAGATGGCTGATTGTACGTTTTTGGACGAAATTTTTACAAACAGTTTAATTTGAGTTGTGAATGTTTATTTTTGAGGTTGATTTATTATTTTAATTGAGTATAAACGCCTATTACAAGCCATTTAAAGAGTTTTTAAACGATAAGTAAATAGTTGTTATCAGTAGTGTTTTTTTAGACTAAGAATGGGGTTTTGTCGCATTTTTAGAGGTTTTATCGCCTTCATTTCCTTTAATGGATTTGGAGGCTTTTTTTATACAAAAAATAGATGGGTGTACAGTTGGGTAGCCAGTTGGGTAGCCATTACGTGTACACATTTAAGCCAGTAAACACCCCCTAAGTGACAAAAACAAGCGTCTAAAGTGCCATTTTTAAGCGATTACACCCCCTTTAATACACTAAAAATAAGATTTATAGTATTATTTATCAGTGCATTAAATAGCATTATACGCCTTATAAGGTATATAAACTCGTATTTATAATAATAAGAAGCTTATTCAAGCCATATTCCACCTATAACGATTGCAATATGATATATGCTTGATCTGTTTAATTCAAAGTCATCATAGTCAGGATTATCTGAAACAATTAACACTGATTCTTGAGATGAACCCTTTTTTATACGCTTAATGATAGGTCCTTGATCAGTATCGACAACATAAACCTTATTCCATTGGAAAAAGGTATCAAGCGCCAGCTTTTTGCATGCTACAATATCTCCTGAATTATAATTTGGAAACATGCTTAATCCATTTATTCTAATAAGAAAGTCTGCTCCTTTAAATGCTGGTATAATAAACCTCTCACACTCGCACTCTAAAATACTCATGTCCCCAGTAAAAGCTCCGGCCATTGCTGATATTGGAATTAACGGAATTCCTTGTTCATGTGTTTTAAAATCTATCTCTAAGTTTTCAGTCTTATCTTCAGGTATAACACCATTACCATAAATAAGATAATCTTCATATATTTTGTATTCTTCTTGAATGTTATGTAGTTTGTCTGGATTAATTCCAGAACGCCTCATCTTAATTTCTGTAAAAAAGGACTCTGACAAGCCAAATTTTAAACAAAAATCTCTTTGGCTGTTTATTTTCCGTTTATTTTTTAGAAAATTAAACAGCGTTAAAAGTCTATTAGCCAATTCATTATCAAATGCCATGAAAATATATTTAAAATATACTGGATTATATTTGATTATTCTGTAATTCTCTGTATGTTTGTAACATCCTTTCGAATCGAAACGGGCGACAAATTTAATAAAATAAAAATCATATACAATAATTAATGAAGAAAGTAATTGTAAGGTACGGAGACACGACATTCTTAGCTAAGTTATTTGATGTCAGTGAAGTTAGTGTAAGGAACGCTTTGAAGTTTGCCACAAACAGTGATCTATCCAAACGCATACGTATAGCCGCCATTACTCATGGTGGAACAGAGGTGGACCTTGCTCCAGAAAAAAAATAACTTAAATGGTTAATAATTCAACTAAAAACTACAAAAATGAGTAAACAAGAAATTACAGAGAAAATCAAGTCGTTTGAAGACGCTTGCCAGGTGCTATGTATTAAACCTGATTCAGTAATTCCAGTGTTCAGTATTAACATGGATGCAAAAATCCAGAAGTCTTCCATTGCTTTTGTCAAATTGGCAACAATCGTGAAAGCCCTGAATGAAGGTTGGGAACCTGACTGGACGAATCATGATCAGTATAAGTATTTCCCTTGGTTCCGTATGGATAGTGCGGGCTTCGCTTACGCGTCTACGAATTACTCGGTGGCGTATACGTATGCGAATTTCGGTTCGCGTCTTGGCTTTAAAACGGACGCGCTCTGCGACTATGCTAAGGAGCAGTTTAAGGAACTATATGTTGAATATTTATTTTAACCGGTCATGAATATATTAGATAAAGTGAAGTCTTTTGCTGATGCTTGTCAGGTATTGGGAATTGAACCGGCATCAGTTATTCCTGTGTTCGGTATTAACATGGATGCAAAAATCCAGAAGTCTTCCATTGCTTTTGTCAAGTTGGCAACAATCGTGAAAGCCCTGAATGAAGGTTGGGTACCTGACTGGACAGATTGCAATCAGTATAAGTATTTCCCGCGATTCCGTAAGAATGCTGCAGGCCTCGCTGTCGCGCTTACGCTTAACTCGGTGACGGTTACGAATGCGTCTCACGGTTCGCGTCTTAACTTTAAAACGGACGCGCTCTGCGACTATGCTAAGGAGCAGTTTAAGGAACTCTATGTTGAATATTTATTCTAACCGGTCATGAATATAATAGATAAAGTGAAGTCTTTTGAAGACGCTTGCAAAGTATTAGGTATTCAGCCGGCTCTTCCGGTTGTCGATGGTTGTCATGAAAAGGACAAAAAGTCCATCATCGCTTTTTCAAAGTTGTCTATAATCATTCGCGCACTCAATGAAGGTTGGGAGCCGGACTGGACAGATTGGAGTCAACGTAAATATTTTGTTTATCCCTATGTGGGTATTGCGGGCCTCGCTTACGCGAGTACGTCTTTCACGGTGTCGAATACGCGTGCGAATTTCGGTTCGCGTCTTGGCTTTAAAACGGACGCGCTCTGTGACTATGCTAAGGGTGCCTTCTGGGATTTGTTTGTTGATTACTTTTTTCTTCCAGGCAATGAGCGAGGATAATTTTGAGCGGGTGATGAACACCATCTTTTATGTGGTGTTCGCGCTCCTTGGCATCTGCTCCTTTATTGGAGCGATCATTTATCTGAGGTTTGATCTGTTGGTTCTCTCTGCTGGATTCTCCGGTTTGACAATATGTTTGTTCCTTGAAAATGCGAAAACGAAAACGAAAAACCAAATAGGTAAGGTTGATAGTGCGCTTGGCGGCAATAGTTCCCGGATAATTAGTCCGGATGGTGAGAAAGAGTATTAGGTTTTTGGCGCGCCGCCAATGACAGCCGGCAAAGACCGGCAAAACGGGGAGTTAGCTCAGAGGTAGAGCGGGTGGTCGGATACAAAAGACACCAGGACGGGGGTTCGAATCCTTCACTCTTAACAAATTCACTTAAAGCAACAAAATTATGAAAACAACTATCATTTTGGAAACTGGTAAAGAGTCAGTTCATTCTGCTGAAGAAAATACACGTCAATGTTCATCCATACACAATATGGAGATTTCCGAAAAAGATTTTTCACCAATTCGCGAAACATCTTTCCGGTCATATATGGATCAGGAGTTGATTGAAAGAATGCAAAGTCCGAATGGTATTCTTTCGTTGTATAAAGAGCGTTGCCTGTTGCGTCAAAGACATAGCGTTCGTCCAGTATCTTACAGGAAATTCCGTGGACAAATGCAAGAGATTTTAGCAAGAGTTGAATGTTCAGCCCAATAGTTTTTTCATTCTCTTTTGTAAAGTATGTAACAATTAAAATAGACCTCCAAGCCTTCAATGGAATCCGTTTCTTTTTCATAACTAAGATTTTAAGGTTGCTTCAAAGATAACAATTTTTTTAAAATGGGACTTGAATATTATAACGGTACACTTTGCATAACTGGCACAGCATTTATCCAGTCTGGGAATAATCCAGATGGGATTGTGTCAGAATGTAATTATAAACATTTGCGTACTAGAAAGAACCTAAAAGTACTCCGTCGTGGCTGTTACGAAACACCGGCTCTTATCGCTGTTGACTCCCTTCCTACAAAATACCGTAACGAAGTCTATACAAAATATCCGGATTATCACGCACAGGCACAGGCAAAGCCTTTTATTGATATGATTATCCCTGATGGAAACGCTATCATGTTCTTTATGGAACTGACCCTTCCTGATGGACGTCATCTACCACAAGACAGGCAATCTGAATATTGCAATAATGCTGCAATACTCAATACATTTCGTGATATGCTTGAAAAAGCCAATTCACAACGTAAACGCCAGGGAGCCAGAAAGCTTCCACGTGCAAAGTTCTGGAAAGATGCTGCGGCTGCACTTCCTCGCGTGGCTGACCGTTGGCCACACTCTCTGCCTGAAAATGACCGTCGTTTACAGGAACGTTTTGGAATGTATCTAAGATGCGGATATGAATCCCTTGTCAGCAAGAAATTCCTCAATAACAATGCGGCAAAGGTTGATGATGATGTCAAGGAAAGCATCCTGACTGAACTCCTTTCAGACCCTCGTAACCTGGACAATGAGCAGATCATGAGACTGTACAATTTGATGGCTGAATCATTGAACTGGAAAAAAATTACCAGCTCCACTATTGCCAACTGGCGTGACAAGATTGAACTTGTTTCTTTTGCAGGACGTCGTGGTGAGAATGCGTTTAAGAATGTAAAGACAATGCAGGTCAAGAGAAGCCGTCCAACAATGCCCCTACTATACTGGACAATGGACGGATGGGACGCAGAGCTTTTATTCCAAAAAAGTGGTACAGATAAGAACGGTCATAATGTGACCACCTACCATCACCGACTTACAGTTGTGGTTGTTCTTGACCCTTGCCTCAACTATCCGGTTGGTTATGCCATCGGTGACCATGAGTGCCCGGAGCTTATTAAAGAGGCACTCCGGAATGCAGCAAACCACACTGCCGAACTTTTTGGAAGGAGATATAGAACCAACCAACTACAGTGTGATAATTATGCTATCAAAGCCATGACACCCATTTACAATGTAATGTCTGGTAAGCTCACCCCTGCCCGCGTTGGAAATGCGAAAGCAAAAGTTGTTGAACCCTATTTCAACAGAATTAATAAGACTTATTGCCAGATGTTTACTAACTGGTCTGGCTTTGGTATCACCAGCAACAAGGATAAGCAGCCCAATACGGACTATATCAATAAACACCGTCACTCTTTTCCCGATGAGGAAGGTTGTCGTGAACAGATTGCCCGCATCATGGAGATGGAGCGTCAGAAAAAGATTGAACGCTACATGAAGATGTTCGAATCTCTACCTGAAGAAAATAAACTGGAGCTTTCTGATCAGCAATATCTTTTAAACTTTGGCGCTGACACAGGCAAGAAAAACGCATTGGAAGGCTCCGGACTACACCCGACTATTGGAGGCATTAAACGCTCTTATGACTCTTTTGACCCGACATTCAGAAACTACTCCCATATACGATGGACAGTGAAGTATGACCCCAACGACTTAACGCGCGTCCTGGCTGTAAATGATGACTGCACCCTGCAGTTCATTCTCCAGGATAAATATGTACAGCCAATGGCTCTTGCTGAGCGCAAGGATGGTGACGCGAAAGCCCTGCAGGATGTAAAAGATTATAATAAGATGCTTGAAGCTCATGTAATTGAGCAACGCGCCATCAGTGGCAATACAACGCGTGAGCTCTTTGCCTCGCATCCGGAACTTAATGATACACTGGCTAAGATGGTGCTGATTGACTCGCGCGGGCAGCATAAAGATGAGCGTAACACCTCTCGACGCAAGATGTCAGCAACAAAAATAGATTTTAAAGCTATTGAATGCAAGATAGTTGAAGAAACAGGTAAACAAGAACCTGAAACAGAAGAACAAGACCTATACAAATTATATTAATCATCATGGAAGAACTAGAAAAAAATCTTATCAAAAACGCTCTTGCTTCTTATTGCCAGCAAAAAGGCTCTCAGAACAAGGCCGCTAACTCACTGAATGGTGTCAGCAGTGCTCTTATCAGTCAGGTGCTGAATGGTAACTGGGAAAACATATCAAACGACATGTGGCGCTCCATTGCTGCTCAGATTGGTCACAAGAGACAGTCCTGGATCACAGTTGAAACAAGCGGTTACCGTCGCATGACGGACTTATTGACGGACTCACAGGATAATGCTCAGGTATTTGCCATCACGGGTGACGCCGGATGTGGAAAGAGTGAAGCTATCATGGCTTATACCAAGTCACACAAAAACGTGTACATGGTATCCTGCTCAGAGTATTGGAACAGGAAGTATTTTCTTGTGGAGCTACTCAAAACTATGGGACGCGACCCGTCAGGATTCACCGTGTCTGAAATGATGGAAGATGTCATTTTTTTCCTGAAAAGGGCTAACCGTCCTTTACTCATCATGGATGAATTTGACAAGCTTACCGACCAGGTGCTGAACTTCTTTATTACAATCTATAATGAGCTTAATGGTCATTGCGGGATGGTGGTGTCTTCAACCAGTTACCTGGAGAGAAGAATTAGCAGGGGTCTTCGTGGTAACAGAAAAGGTTATAATGAGATTTACAGCCGTTTTGGCCGCAAATTTATACCGATGCCTGTCGTCAACGACAGTGATGTTGCTGCCGTTTGTATGGCTAACGGTGTTGAGGATACTAAAGTGATCGAAAGCATTATTACAGATTGTGATTGTGACCTTAGACGTGTTAAACGTCTCATACATGCGTCCAAAAAGAGTTTAGGCGCTAAAAATTGATTTCTTGATGAGGGCTATCAGCAACCGCAACATTCTTGATGCAAAATTCAAAACAGCCGACTTCACGGGTAAATGGCTGGCCTCTTTTGGCCGACCGGCACTCTCCGGGCTTTGGATGATTTACGGCACGTCAGGATCAGGTAAGACAACATTTAGTTTGATGTTATGCAAGTATCTTACAACATTCGGTAAAGTAGCTTATGACTCGCTTGAACAAGGTTTTTCATTATCCATGCAGATAGCCTGGAGGCGGGTACACATGGAAGAAGCAGAAGACCGGATTGTGCTGCTTGATAAAGAGCAGTTGAAGCAACTTAAGGAGCGCCTTAAGAAACGTAAAAGCCCTGATATCATAGTTATTGACTCAGTCAAATATGTTTTAGGACTAAAACTATCGGATATAATGACACTTAAGGACCAGTTTCCGGATAAGCTGTTTGTCTTTATTGCACACGAGAAGAACGGAGAGCCGGATGGTGCTTTAGCGGGAGCAATCAAGTACGATGCCGACGTTAAGATACGGACAAATGGATATACCGCCTACTTTACCACTCGTTTTGAAGACGCTGAACGTGGTGAAGGTGGTGCTGATTTTATAATTTGGGAAAAAGGTGCAAACGAGTATAATGCTAAGAATCTATAGGTTTCGCTAAAAACAAATCAAATGGAAATAATGGTACAACAACAAAAATGGCTGCTTAAAAAGTTTCATACGCTTTGCAGCAAAGCTGGGATGACACAGGATGAAAAAGGCATTATTATTGCCTCTTATGGACATGTTTCAAGTGCAGACATGGATGACAGACAACTGCAGGATGCTTGCATTAAACTGCAGCTTTCCACTGACCCTAAGATTGCGCAATTGGATAATTGGCGCAAAAGGGTGTTTGCGGCAATCGGGAGTTACCTGCGTTATGCAGGTAAAACGGAGACTCCTGACTACATCAAGACAATAGCATGCAGG
>Ga0209125_1003697_pt1 | contig 10239 bp, 11 predicted proteins | sample BarGraIncub1131A_FD_184503 | JGI IMG/M metagenome (GOLD analysis project Ga0209125, IMG submission 184503) | Arctic peat soil microbial communities from Barrow, Alaska - Barrow Graham LP Incubations 11-31A (SPAdes) (version 2) | ecosystem: Environmental > Terrestrial > Soil > Wetlands > Peat... | reverse complement strand
ACAGAGAAAGTTAGAATGGAGTTACTGGATATATTTGGAGAGAAATACGATTATTTATTAAAAATGTTTTTGCAAGAATGGACAGATATTGCTCATATTGTTATGGTTATAGCTTACAAATCTTTGTTCTACAAATTATTGCGTATGCGTTTTGATTCAAATTTACGAACGGTTTATGGTGTCTCAATGACAACAGATAGAAAGATGAATTTGAAAAATCTATATGAAAGATGTTTTCGGATTGATGGAATGGATGGAATGGAAACTTTACGATTGATAGCGCAAATTGCTTGGAAAAACAAATTTTAGAGGGTTTTTGTATGAAAAAAATATGTGTTAAAACAAAGGATAAGAAACCAGAACGTGTATTTGATTTGATTATTAATAATGAAGAGCAGATTTTTGTGGAAATAAAGTATACTGGTATGAAGAATGCAGTATTGGTAAGAATTGATGATTTGATTAACGATTTGAAACAACGAAAATAATAAACAGATTATATGAACGCTGAGCCACGCATCCATATAGAGATTTGACAAGTTCAAATCCGTTATAGGGCAAGTTAAAAATGCATCCTATAGCTATGAGAAGCAAATTGCCAGAGTAAGAAGTTAGTTAAATACTAACTCTTATTCTGGCATTTTTTTGTTTTTAGCTATATAAAAAAAGCTGATTTACAAAAAATCCGTCATATTGTCGAGAAAATTATTTTGAGATAAAAACAAATAAAGTTGTAGCGGAAAGGAAGGAGGTGATCCAGTGGCAGATAATAAAAATTTTCAAATAGGTGAAAGAATACGTGAATGTAGAAAGCTAAAAAGCATGTCCCAGTCGGAATTGGCAGAAGCAATCGGAGTATCAGACAATACCATATCTAATATGGAAACGGGCAACAACAATGTAAAACTCGAAAATATTGAAAAAGTAGCTGATTTTTTTAAAGTGTCACTGGATTATCTCGTAAAAGGTGTTGGACAAGCTCCTTCGGATGATGATTTTCTTAATCGTTATAATAAATTATTGCAGGAAGATAAGAAAAAAATGATTGAATTTATGAATATATTTTTCCCGGAAACAGCTTGATTTTACAAATTCCCAATGCATTGGGTGAAACGTGCATAATATCCAAATGCGTTTTGTGGGATTAGGTAGTTGAATATTCTATCATAAGTACAGGTTAAGAAACACAAACCGCTGTACTTTGAAAACTGAATATTCAACACAGGAGCCTCATTAAGCAAACGGGAAGAAAACGAAGGGAGCTGAGGGAGGTGTGGATATTATCCACGGAAGAGACTAAGGACACAATTTGAATTTACAAAATTGTGGTCGAATGCAAAAGCTATCCAATAAGGAGTTAAGCCAGAATGTTCCTGCCGAAAGGCATATGTAATGTAGTAAGGAACGAGCGAGCCATTCACAAGACAAATGGGGTGATTTCCATTATAAAACCAAGGTCAAGACTGATATGTACGGGTGCTGATGGCAAACAGTTCCTACGGGCAAAGGCTTATAACCGGCAAGCTGAGTAATCAGCGTGTGCAATGTTTTCTAATCAAAGATACTTACTGTGTTCCCAGACATGTGGGCGAGGAGGGAAGTGGTGAAAGCTACTTCGGTACATGTCATTTTGCTTTTTGAAATAAGAGTCTTGGCAGCAAGGATCTTATTTGAGAAAGCAACGCCGGCAAATTTCTCTACATTAAACTATGGAGGTACAAATACGATGAATAGAGCATCAATATATATTAGAAGCAAAGGAACAGGAATTCATGAAATAGCAAGTAAATGGTATTAATATGGCTGCTAACTATTCAATTGTGATTATGGGTAGTGAAACAGTCATTTTTGACGCTTATGGGAACGAAGTGATTAGCTGTCCGACGGAAAAAGAGGCAGTTGAGTATATCAATGAAATAGAAGAAGGAGATAACGAAATGGATAAGATTCGAGTAATTATTTATTTGTGTGAAAGTGAAGATAGCGATTTAGACAGCAAGTTGCAGAATGATCTGATTAAGTGGTCAAAGCTACAGGGTTATGAAATTGTCGCTATTATATCAGAATATACTGGAGGCACGGGAATTGCTAAGAAAGGTTATACCACATGCTTAGATATGATAGATGATTGTGAGGCTGAAGGCATCGTTGCATTATCAGAAGCAATGATTTCAGATGAAGCAGAAATTATAAAAGATTTTATTACTATGATTGGCTGCTATGGCGGTTTTGTAAGATTTGCATTGGAAGGAAAAGCTGATGGTATTGATGTATCAGCTTTAGACGATAGCGATGAGGATATCTTCGAAAACCGTTGTACAATTACACTACTATAAAGAAATATGCATTAGTTGGTCAGCTGGGGAAACCTAGCTGGCCAGATTGGAGAAAAAAATGAAGATTAGAGAATTTGATGAAGACTATTCTGAAATAACTAAACCAGCAAGAAATAACAATGTTTTCCGTAACGGTGATGGGAACGGAAATAATTACAATAAAGTACCAAATACAATTGAAAGAGCATTAGCAATGGAACCTGTTAAAAAAGGTGATATTGTACTAATTAATATGGGAGATGATACAGAACATTGTAAAATGGTTGGTTCTCGCCCTGCTATTGTATGTGGCCGTTTCATTCCAGACTGTCCTGTGATTCTTGTGATTCCGATGACACAATCATTTAGACAGATTGACAGACCAGAGCATATTTTTATAGATAAGAATGACTGTGAAAATTTGAGGGAATCAGGAATGGCAATGTGTGAACAATTGTGCAGTGCGGATCGTACGCAGGTTATTAAGAAAATTGCAGCTATTACTGACAAAAGGTTGATAGAAAAACTTAATATAGCGCTTGTCTATCAGCTTGAACTGCTGGATGAGGAGTGAGTAAATGGCAAAAGAATTAGAATTAGCAAAGAAATTAGCTGTTCTTGGAAATCTTTATTGTATGGCATTACTCAGTGAAGACGAGTACACAGCAGTGAAAAAGAGAATTATGAGAGAATATAACGTGGTTAGTTTTATGAATACATAACATATTAGAATGCCGGTGAAAAATTTTCATCGGCATTTTCACACGTTCGTTCATATTTAACTTTTGGAGTATAGTAAAGTCAGAAACAAACATGAAAGGTTTCTGATTTTACTATACTTCAAGAGAGGAGGAGGTCAATATGGCAGAAGTTGAAGTAATAAAAGCAAGTGAAGGTACGGTAAACAGACGTAGAGATACTATTGGAAAAGGATTGACACTGGAAAGGCAGAGGGTGGCAGCCTATGTGCGAGTTAGTACCGATGGCGAAGAACAATTGCAGAGTTTTCAATCTCAGATGGAATATTATACAGATAAAATATCCAAGAACAAGGATTGGGCATTTGTTGGTATCTATTCAGATGAAGCAATAACTGGTACGAAAACAGCGAAAAGAGAAGGCTTTTTGAACATGATTGATGACTGTATGAATGGTCTAGTGGATGTTGTTTTAACAAAATCCATTTCTAGGTTTTCACGTAATCTTGTTGATACATTACAGTATGTGCGTATGTTAAAAGACAAAGGTGTAGCAATTATTTTTGAGAAAGAGAATATAAATACTCTTTCTATGGAAAGTGAAATGGCGTTGGCACTATTAAGCACACTTGCACAGAATGAAGTTGAATCTTTATCAGCCAATGTAAAAATGGGCATTAAGATGAAGATGAAACGCGGTGAGCTTATGGGATTTAATGGTTGCTTGGGGTATAATTATCATCAGGAAGATAAGTCCATTAGTATTAATGACGAAGAGGCGGAAATTGTTCGTTGGGTCTTTGAACGTTACAATCAAGGATATGGTGCATACACCATTGCAAAAGACTTAGTGCGTCTAGGTAAGAAAAATAAGAAGGGCGAAGTTAAATGGACCGATAGCGGTGTTAGAGGAATTGTAAAGAATGAAAAATACAAAGGTGATTTGCGTTTAGGCAAGACGTTTACTGTAGATCCAATTTCTAAACGTAGACTAGAGAATATGGGTGAAGAAGATCAGTTTTATATTAAAGATCATCATGAAGCTATAGTTTCTGAAGAAGAGTGGGATAAAGCTCAAGAGATTCGTATGAGCAGATATGGAAAGAATACAAGTGTTATAGATGGCACAAGAGAGAAACAGTCTCGTAAGTTTGCTTTTAGTAGCTTGTGTGAGTGTGCGTACTGTGGGACAAAATTAACAAGGAGATCACATCACCAGGATACACAAAATAAGAAGCCTGTTTGGGTATGCAGAACTGCTTCCAATAAAGGAAAGGATAAATGCCCTCATAGTAAAACAATTGATGAATCTATTCTGGAAAATGCATTTGTTGAAACCTTTCAATTACTGGCAGATAATTTTGATGATGTCCTAGACTCTGTTTTAGAATCGATTGAAACTGAATTATCAAATAATGATAATGGAGAAAGGTTAAAACGTGTTGATAAGAGCTTGGCAGCAATGGAAGCAAAGCGAAAGAAATTGACCGACATGTTACTTGATGATAAAATTTTAAAAGAAGCTTATGATGAGAGATATGATGAATATACACAAAAAATCAATCATATTAGGCAGGAACAAAAAATTCTAACATCAAATGCCGATGCAAAGAAAGATGTCGGTAAGAGAATGAAAGATTTAAGATCACGAATTTCAGAAGTTAAAGTATTGGATAAATTCGATCGTTCTGTATTTGAGAGTGTTGTAAAGAAAGTACTTATTGGTGAAATAAATGAAGATGGAATATCAGATCCATATAAGATTACTTTTGTATTAAAAGGACTTGCTGATTATTCGGTATCAGATGCAAAAAAGAGATACAAGAATTTACGCAAGCAGGTAGGTTAGTAACAAGTTGATTTCAATAAGTAGAAAGGGCTGTTTAAAATGAGCACTCAAAACGACTTATTGAATGGTAACAATAACAAAAATGAGAGTCTTGCTAGTGAGGGACCAGAACACACAAAAATGTGTTCCAATTGGCAAGATGACTCGGATAATATGTTCCCTTATTACGAAGACGACACATGTGGAGACGTGCTGTCTGCTATATAAAGTGAAGTAAGAATTAAATAAGTAATAGAAGGACGCACTCATTTTGATGTGTAAATGAGTGCGTTTTATTATGAAAATATTTGGAAAGTTTTTGAGTTTTGTTGGCTTATGGTATATATGGTGTATCGGTAAAATCTAAAAGAAAAGTATGTGCTTATTGTAGAGTAAGTACCGATTCCGAGGAGCAGATGGCAAGCTACGATGCTCTGGTCAGCGAGTATAGAAAGAAAATAACTGAGAATCCAGATTGGTATATGGTTGATATTATGCCGATGCCGGGATCAACGGAACTAACGTAAAGCACAGAACTCAGTTCAATAGAATGATTAGTGATTGCAATGAAGGTAAGATTGATTTGATAATTACCAAGTCTATTTCGAGGTTCGCAAGAAATACGGTAGACTGCTTAGAATATATGAGAAAAATGAAATTGATAGGAGTTGAGATTTATTTTGAAAAAGAGAACATTTACTCTTTTGATTCAAAAATGGAATTGGTCTTGACGATGCTCTCTTCCATAGCCCAAGAAGAGTCCAGAAATATTTCGGAAAATAGTAAATGGGGAATAAAGAAAAGATTTAAAGATGGAGTCGCCATTTGCAATTGCGAAAGATTAATGGGTTATGATAAGGATGAGAATGGACACCTTATTATCAATGAGGAAGAAGCCAAGATAATAAGTAGAATTTACCGGGAATATCTTGATGGTAAAGGATATACCACCATTGCGAGGGGTCTTACCAGAGATAGGATTCCAACCGCAGCAGGCAAAACAAAGTGGTAGGATTCTACAGTGAGCGGTATTCTTATGAATGAAAAATACATGGGCACATTACTCTTGCAGAAGACGGTTACGGTGGATTACTTGACTCATAAGCGTGTAGATAACAAAAATATGGAGCCTCAATATAAAGTTGAAAATAATCATGAGCCAATTATCCTTCCGGAGATGTAGGACATTGTGCAGAAAGAAAGAGAACGAAGATTTGCAATATCAGCAGGCAAGAATACCGATAGAACCAAGTATACAGTAAAGTATGGATTTAGTGGAAAACTTATCTGCGGAGAATGTGGAAATTCATTAAAGCGAAGACATTGGAATAGCGGAACACCTTCTGAAAGTATCGTATGGCAATGCAAAAGCTATATTGACCACGATGGAAACCGATGTCCAAGTAAAGCAATTAAAGATGTGGAATTAAAGCTAGCCTTTATCCGACTATATAATAATATGGTCAAGGATAAGGGCCCTTTTTTTAGAGGCTTTTATAATAACGTGGAAAAGGTTATCGGGAAGAAGTCTGTTACAACGGATATTGATAAGCTAAACATGGAGATAAATACCTTTGAGAATGACTTAAGTGAATTGATACAGTTGAAGATAAGGCATCAGATTGATGATATTTTTTACAATAGAGAATACCAGAGGATTACGAATGAATTGGATGTCTTAGCGGAGAAGAAGGAAGGTTTAAGGGATGTAAATCTGAATCAGAACAAGATGCAGGAAAAACTGGATTATATCAAGAAGACCATCGGTGGGAATACAGAGCCGTTACAGGAATTTGATGATGAAATTATTCAAGACCCTGGTGGAGAAGGTACTGGTCAAGGATGCCAAGCATGTGGTTTTTGTATTTGAGGATGGGTTGGAGTTTGAGGCGGTGTTGGTGGCGGAGAAGAAATAGAGAACTATAAGGATAGATGAAAGCCTTTGGGGTAAAAAGCCAAGGGCTAATTTTTGTTCTATATTGCAAAATGAGGTGGAAAATGATAGAAATTATGAAACAAATGGATTATAATGTAATCAGTTGGAGAGGGGGTAATGATTTGAATAATTTTAAAATTAATATTAAAGGACAAGTAAATACTGTAAGTTTGCCCGATTATAAGGCACTATGGCCGCTATTTGAGACCATAGTTAATTCTATTCAATCATTAGAAGATTCAGTGAATGTGGAGAATGGAGAGATTATCATCATAGCAAATCGAACTTCAGAAAGACAATTTGATCTAAGCGGGAAAGAAGAAATAACGCCATTCTATGAATTTGAAGTTATTGATAATGGAAATGGGTTTTTTGACACAAATTATAATTCCTTTTTAGAAGCATATTCAAGCTTGAAAATTGATAAAGGTTGTAAGGGTATCGGAAGGTTTTTATGGCTAAAGGCTTTTTCAAACGTTCATATTAGGAGCCTATTTAATCAAGGTAATGAATGGTATAAGCGAGAATTCGATTTTACTGCTGATAAAGGTATTGAGCCAGAAGAAAATATAGAGCCTACAGATGATAGAAGATTTTTAACAAGTGTTAAATTAATGAATTTTGCTTATAAATATAGAGCTAAAGCGCCATTTTCTCTGGAGATTTTAGGAAGAAAAGTTATTGAACATTGTTTACCATATTTTCTTAATGATAAATGCCCTAATATTATATTACAAGATAACTTTGATGAATTAATTAATCTTAATGATTATTTCGAGAGGAATATAAAAGATTCTTTGCACCAAGATAAGTTTACGCTTAATAACGAAGAATTTATTCTATATCATATTCAAATGCAAGAAGGTATAAATAAGCATGAGCTTCATCTTTGTGCAAATAATCGTGAAGTAAAATCATATGAGTTACATAAATATATTCCCGATTTACAACGAAAAATTATTCTTGAGGATGAAAGAAGTTTTTATTACGTTGGTTATTTAATGGGATCGTATTTAGATGGTAAAGTTAATATGAATAGAACTTCTTTTGAATTTGAGGAAGAAGATACAGATATGTTCAACACAATTTCAGGCAAGGAACTGGTAGAGTCTGCGAAAGAATATATTAGAGCATATCTCGTAGATGACTTGGAAAAAATTCATAAAGAAAAATGTGACTACATTAACTCTTTTGTGAAAAAGGAAAAACCTCAATATAGATATTTGTTAAATAAAAAGCCTGAATTATATAAGACTATACCTGCAAACTTACCAAAGGATAAGCTGGAATTAGAACTTCATAAAGCCGCTCAAGTATGGGAAGCAGAAATTCACAAACAAGCAAAAGATATTGATAAGAAAGTTAAGTCTGCTGATTTTAATCAAGAAGATTTTGCTAAAATATTTAATGAGTATTGCAGTTCTGTAACAGAAATTAGTAAAGCAAGTTTATCTGAATATGTAATACGTAGAAAAGCTATATTGGAATTGTTGGAAAAATCTTTAGAACGTAAAGATGATAATAAATATAATTCTGAGGCAAGTATACATTCTATTATCTGTCCAATGAGACATACTTCAGATGATATTGCTTTTGAGGAAATGAACTTATGGCTTATTGATGATAGATTATCATATCACCATTTCTTAGCATCTGATAAACAAATGAAATCCTTGCCAGTATTAGAAACGGATGTTGATAAGAGAATGGACATAGCCATTTTTGACCAAGCTATATCATTCTCAGTAGAAAAGGATAGATTTAATTCTATTTCAATTATTGAACTTAAAAAACCTAATCGAAATGATTTGAAAGATGATGATAAAAACCCGATTAATCAAGTTCTTGGATATGTTAATGATATCCGCAATGGAAAAGTAAAAAAAGCAAATGGAAGAGACTTTGGAAACGTTACAAATACTGCTTTTTATTGTTATGTCATAGCGGATATGACAGAGTCATTAAAATTGGATGCAGAGAATGCTGGATTGACTTTAACACCAGATGGAGAAGGGTATTATGGATATAATCAGCCAAGAAGGGCTTATGTTGAAGTGATTTCATATGATAAAATGGTAAGGGATTCAGCTCAAAGAAATCAAATTTTATTTGATAAGTTATTTTGTCCTGGTGTCAATGAAGTTTTAAATTCAAAATTATTGGTATCATAAAGACGTATATTATCAATCAAAATTTTAAAGAGCTTTTTGGGGAGAAGACTTATGGAAGAAAAATACGAGAGTATATTAAATAGCAAATTAAAAAATAGTATTATTTATAAGGAATTAAAAAAGAAGTGTTCTCTTTCTGATGAAGATTCATCAGTATTATCACTAGTACAGGATGTTGGTAATTATGCATTGAATAAATCAAAAACAGTAATAAAGAATATGCCGGAATTTACCTTACATGATGAAGAACATTTGTTTAATATGCTTTTTATTATCGGAAAGTTAATTACTAAAGAAACTCTTGAATATATGTCTATTCCTGATTTGTTGTTAACAATATTAAGTGTTTTTTTACATGATATAGGAATGTGCCCGGATGAAAATCATATTAAAGCATGGAAGAAGCAGTTGAGTGGTTCAGAGGAGGATTTTTATAAAGAGGAAACTAATAAATTTCAACGATTTAGGATGACTTATACTCAAGTGGTCGAAGAAATCGAAAATTTGATTAGTTATGGTGAACATTCTAAGGCTCAATTGTTAGAAGAATATATTGTTACAGAGTATATTCGTACTTCGCATGCGGATCGAGCAAGGAAAATCATTGCTGATGATTGGAATGGTAAGATAGAGTTTCATAATACGGATTTAACATCAGAACTGGCTGAGATTTGCTTTAGTCATAATGAAGACTATGCATATTTGCTTAATATAGAAACAATTAAAGTATGTGATACTGATGTATATTTATGTGTTCCTTTTGTTGCTGTTTTAATTAGGTTAGCTGATATAATTGATTTTGATCCCAAAAGAACACCTCAAATATTATTTTCTCATCTAGCAGTAAAAAATCCAGTATCTTTAGAAGAATGGCATAAGCATCAAGCAATAAATGCATGGACAATCTCAAGTAAAAACCTTATATTCTCAGCACAATGCAACCATCCAGCGATAGAGGCTTCAATTTATCAATTTTGTAATTTAATTGATGATGAACTCAGAAACTGTACCTTAATCTTATCGAATTTAAATTGTGATTTTATTGAAGGTGGATTATCGAATTACAAAATTCCATTACCATCTACAGTAGATAGACGTAAGATTGCAGCAGTTAGAGATATTGCGACAGGAAGGCCTATTTACCGATACCATGATACTAAATTTACATTAAGTAAAAAGCAGGTTATTGATCTATTAATGGGTACAAAACTTTATGGTAAACCTGATGTTGCATTACGTGAATTACTTCAAAATTCAATAGATGCTTGTATGCTACGAGAAAAAGTTAGTG
>Ga0209125_1003695_pt1 | contig 10254 bp, 6 predicted proteins | sample BarGraIncub1131A_FD_184503 | JGI IMG/M metagenome (GOLD analysis project Ga0209125, IMG submission 184503) | Arctic peat soil microbial communities from Barrow, Alaska - Barrow Graham LP Incubations 11-31A (SPAdes) (version 2) | ecosystem: Environmental > Terrestrial > Soil > Wetlands > Peat... | reverse complement strand
ATTGACCAATTGCCACCAGTTTTCAAAGAACGACTGTTGTTCTTGCTACCCAGAAGCGAAGAAATCCTTGAATGTTAAGGAGCTTATGGCGCTATCGCCATGTGCGAAAGTTGAGTTAACAACGAAATCATTTTTTCCCCTGGGATCAGGGATTGCCGGTATTCAATCTATTAGGGCTGGTCAGGTAAACTACCCTTTGTTTACCCTTATTTGATACGACTAATTTTAAGGAAATTCCAAATTCAATGATCTACTTGAGGACTAAAGAATAGTCGAGCAAATGCCGATATAGCTACTGAATCGAATCCGGAACCGGAACGGCCGTCGACCTTACTGTCGCTGACCCTTCCGCGCTAAGGGGAATAAATATGACTGGAAAACAGAAGATGCTTGTGGTGGACGACGATCGTCGCATGGTCAAAACCATCTGCGATATCCTGCGGGTCAAGGGGCATGACCCACATCCGGCCTACAGCGGCGAAGAGGCCGTGGATATGGTCCAGGGAGAAAGCTTTGATTGCGTGCTGATGGATTTCAAGATGCCAGGAATGGACGGGATCGAGGCGCTGAAGATGATCAAGTCAGTGGCGCCGGATCTCCCCGTGGTGTTGATGAGCGCCTACGCCACCGAGGTTCAGGCGGAGGAAGCGAACCGGCAGGGGGCGTTCGCCGTCCTTGCCAAACCGATCGACCTGCAGATAGTCCTCTCATTCCTGGCGCTGCTCAGGAAAGAGGAGAGCATCCTGGTCGTCGACGACGATCCGGAGTTCTGTGGGATCCTCAGGGACATCCTCCAGGATCGGGGATTTCTGGTGGAGACGGAGGCCGACCCGGCCCGGGTCATAGGACATATGGAGGCCAACTACAAGCTTCTGGTGGTTCTCGACCTCAAGCTCGGCGGAGCGGACGGCGTTGACGTCCTCGGCGAAATCCGCAGGAAATACCCGACAAAGCCGGTGGTGCTCGTTACCGGATATCGGGAGGAATCGGCGGATTCCATTGAAAAAGGGTTGCGAATCGGGGCTTACACCTGCCTTTACAAGCCGCGGGTGGCGGAGGAAATCGTGGGCATCATCGAGGAAATCAGCCGGCGCAAGCTCCGCTCATTGCTGGGAGAGCCGTTTTAATTTTGAGAGATCAGAGCATGGATAGACCTCGCATTCTTATCATCGACGACGACCCCAACCTGAGGAAGACCCTCTCCGACATCCTCGGTATGAAGGGGTATGAAACCGTGAGCGCCGAAAACGGGGAAGAGGGGCTGGCCCTGCTGGGCCGGAACGGGGTCGACCTTGCCCTGATCGACCTCGGCCTCCCGGACATTCCCGGCCTGGAGGTGCTGGCCAGGATCAAGACCGATTTCCCCCGGACCGGCGCGATTGTCCTGACCGGACAGGCCACCATCGATTCGGCCGTTGACGCCACCAACCGGGGGGCCTTCTCCTACCTGGTGAAGCCGTACCCGATCGACCAGCTGGTCAACCACATCAGGCGCGCGCTCGAGAAGCAGCAGGCCGAGGAGGAGATCGCCCGGCATCTTATCGAGCTGGAGCGGATGAATGCCGAGCTGAAGACGCTCCGGGAGATCTCGGAGGCGATCAGCCACACCCTCGACATGGATGAACTGGTGCAGGGGGTCCTGCAGGTACTGGTGCGCACCAAGATATTCCCGTTCGAGGTGCGCGGGGGAATATATCTCGTGGAGCAGGGTGGCATGCGCCTTGCCACCTTCGTGAGCCTCTCGGAGACGGTCTTGCAGCCGTGCCAGGAAGTCTGCGCTGAACAGTGCCTCTGCGGGCGGGCCCTGGCAACCGGCAAGGTCGTCATATCCCGCGATGACGGCGAGAACGGCGGGCAGGTTCGCTGCCATCCGGCGCCAGAACGATACGGGCGCATCATCATCCCGCTGAAGGCGGTCGACACGGTGGTAGGCCTCATAGCCCTCTTTACCGAGCCGGGCACTGAGGTAGCCGAAAGCCTGAAGCCGCTTCTCATTTCCCTGGGGAACCAGATCGGTATCGCCATCAACAATTCCCGCCTCTATGAGGAGACCAAGTCCGCCTCCTTCCGCGACCCGCTTACCGGGCTCGCCAACAGGCGTTTGCTGGAAATCCAGCTGGAGAAGATTTTCGAACTGGCCAAGCGTTGCGGCGAGCATTACTCGATCATCATGCTGGATATCGACTATTTCAAGATTTACAACGATACCCACGGACATCAGGGGGGGGATCGCCTGCTGGCATCCCTGGCGGGCATTCTTACCGCGCAGATGAGGATGGCGGACTATGTGTTCCGCTATGGAGGAGAGGAGTTTCTTGTCCTGCTCCCCGATACCGACTTCTCCATGGCGTGCGATGCCGCCGAGAGGTTGAGAGCCGCGGTGGAGAAGGAGTCGGGAGTTACCGTCAGCCTTGGCGTGGCCGCGTACCGCGATGGCATGCCGGACAAGGAAGCCTTGATCGGGGAAGCGGATCAAGCGATGTACCGGGCAAAACAAAAGGGCAGGAACAGGGCCGAGACGAGCGTCCCAAAGGAGCAATGAGTATGTCGAACTTGACCGGTAACCTGGATACACCCGCGGGGCCGAGGTTTTCCTTGGCCGGCCTGGCGCTGGTGCTTTTGGTGCCGCTTGTGATGGGCAACCTGGGCGCGCTTGTCGACGGCTTTTTACATCCCGAGATATCCTATTTCGATGAGGAACATCTCATAGTCGGCGGGATCACCGCCCTGGTTACCGTTTTTTTCCTGATAATACTGGCAGTCTATCTGGAAGACCTGCGCAAGAGCAGACGCGAGATCCAGGTGCTGAACCAGGCGCTGGAACGCAAGTTCGAGGAGCGCACCAGGCAGCTCCATGAGGCCCAGGAAGAGCTGGTCCAGAAGGAGAAGCTGGCACTGCTCGGCCTGATCGCCGGAGGGATGGGGAACGAGCTCAGGAACCCCCTGGGGGTGATGAGCAACGCTGTCTTCTTTCTGAAAAGCGCGCTGCCGGACGCCGATGGTACGGTCCGGGAATACCTGGACATCATCAAGGACGAGATCGACAGCTCCCTACGGATCATTTCCGACCTGCTTGATTTCTATCGCAGCAAAAAATCTCTGATAAAACCGATGCCCGCCCATGAACTGGTCGAGCAGAGCCTCAAGGGTTGTGATATGCCGGAGAACGTGCGGCTTCGGACCGATTTTGCGGACTGCTCCGCTGCGATCCTGGTCGACCCTAAGCAGATGGAGCAGGCGCTGCGAAACCTCATCAGCAACGCGCTTCAGGCGATGCCCGGCGGCGGCGAGCTTCGCGTCGCGGTGCGGGAATCGGGGGGCGGTCTTGCTCCTCCCCAGGGACGGGAAGGGGAGCCGGAAGGGTCGTCCCAGGCCGGGTTCCTGGAAATATGCGTGGTCGATACCGGCGAAGGGATCGCGCCGGAGCACATGGAGAAGCTCTTTCAGCCACTTTTCAGCACCAGGTCGCGGGGGATCGGCCTGGGGCTCGCGCTCTCCAAGAAGTTCACCGAAATAAACGGCGGGAGGATCAGGGTGGAGAGCGAGCTGGGGAAGGGGAGCCGGTTCACGGTAAAGCTTCCCGTCGACGCCGCTGGCAGGTAGCGGCAGGGGTACCGTACATGCAAAAAACTGTCATTATGATCATCGATGATGACCGGAACATGAGAAAATCCCTTTCCGACATCCTCAGGGTCAAGGGGTACCAGGTTCTGGCGGCCGAAAGCGGGGCGGAAGGACTCGCCCTGCTGGGTCAGCGGTTCGTCGATCTGGCGCTCATCGACCTGGGCCTGCCGGGCATCTCCGGTCTCGATGTGCTGGAACGGATGAAGGCGGCCAGCCCCGCCACCGAGGCGATCGTACTCACCGGAGAGGCCAGCGTCGATTCGGCCGTGGAAGCGGCCAGCCGGGGGGCCTATTCGTACATGCTCAAGCCGTACGACATGGGGCTGCTCCTGCTCCACGTGAAGCGGGCTCTTGAGAAACAGCGGACGGAGAAGGCCTTGCGTCTGCGCCAACGGGCCATCGACGCGAGCAGCAACGGAATCATGATCGTCGACACCACCCTGCCGGACCATCCGATCGTCGACGTCAATCCCGCTTTCGAGCAGATCACCGGTTACCCCTCCGAGGAAGTCCTGGGGCGCAACGCGCGGTTCCTGTCGCGCGATGACGAGAAGCAGATGGGGATGGATGAGATCCGCGCGGCGCTCCGCGAACAACGGGACGGACAGGCGGTGGTGCGCAACTACAGAAAGGACGGCAGCCTTTTCTGGAACGAACTCTCCATCGCGCCGGTGCGCGATGACGGCGGCAAGGTAACCCATTACGTCGGCATCATCAACGACATCACCGAGCAGAAACGCTACGAAGAGCAGCTGGAATATCAGGCAAACCACGACGAGCTCACCGACCTGCCCAACCGAAACCTCCTCTCCAACCTGCTCGGCCAGTCCGTTCTCTATGCCCAGCGTTACCGGCGGGAGCTGGCGGTTCTCTTCATCGATCTTGATTATTTCAAGTTCGTCAACGACAGTCTCGGGCGCAGCGTCGGGGACCGCCTGCTGAAAACCATGGCGGAGCGTCTCCGGGGGTGCGTGCGGTCGGCGGACACGGTGGCGCGCCACGGCGGGGACGAGTTCGTCGTCGTCCTCACCGATCTGGAGAAAAGCGAGGATGTGGCCCCCGTGGCGCAGAAGATCCGGGATTCCCTCGCTCTCCCCACCCTGACCGATGGCCAGGAACTGGTCACCTCGTGCAGCATCGGGATCAGCGTTTATCCCAAGGATGGCGACGACGCCCAGACCCTGTTGAAAAACGCCGATGCCGCCATGTTCCGCGCCAAGGAGCAGGGGCGCAACAATTTCCAGTTCTATGCCCGCGAGATGAACGCCCGGTCGCTGGCGCGCATGGTCATGGAAAAACACCTGCGCCGGGCCTTGGAAAACGGCGAACTGGCGGCGCATTACCAGCCGCAGCTGGATCTGGTGAACGGACGGGTCATCGGGGTGGAGGCGCTTTTGCGCTGGTGTAACCCGGAGCTTGGGATGGTTTCGCCGGCCGTGTTCATCCCCCTGGCGGAAGAGACCGGGCTCATCGGCCCGATCTTCGAATGGGTGCTGGAGCAAGCGTGCGCTCAGAATCGGGCCTGGCAGGAGGCGGGTAATCCCGCGCTGACGGTGGCGGTCAACCTTTCGCCGATTCAGTTCAGGGATCGCAACCTTTGCGCCTGCGTGGAACGGATCGTGCGCAAAACAGGCCTGGCTCCCAACTGCCTGGAACTGGAAGTCATCGAGAGCATGCTCATGCATGACGTGGAAAGCGCCATGCTCATCATGAAGGAGTTGAAACAGCTCGGCGTCAAGCTCGCCATGGACGATTTCGGCACCGGTTATTCAAGCCTCAGTTACCTGAAACGCTTCCCCTTCGACAAGCTGAAGATCGACATCTCGTTTGTCCGTGAAGTGACGACCGACCCCGAGAGCGCGGCCATCGCCCGATCCATCATCGCCATGGGGCATAACCTGAATCTGCGCGTCATCGCCGAGGGGGTCGAAACGGCCGGGCAACTCGCCTATCTGGCCTCCCACGGCTGCGACGAGATGCAGGGGTATCTCTATAGCAGGCCGCTTCCCGCGCAGGAAATCGAGGCGCTGCTGCGGGAGGACCGGCGACTGGAAATCCCCGCCTTAAGCGGCTCCCTCTCGGAGAGGACACTCCTTCTGGTGGATGACGACCCTGGCGTCATTGGACTCCTGGAGCATATACTTGGCCACGACGGTTACCGGATACTCTCGGCCGGCTGCGCCGAGGAAGGGCTGGAGCTTTTGGCCGTCCATCCGGTGGGGGTGGTGGTCTGCGATCAGCGGATGCCAGGAATGAAAGGCACCGATTTGTTGCGCCGGGTCAAGGAAATCCATCCCGACACGGTCCGCATCCTTCTGTCGGGACATACCGACCGGGAGATGGTCATCGCCGCCGTTAACCAGGGTGCTGTTTACAAGGTTCTCGCCAAGCCCTTGGACGGTGAGCAACTGCTGCAAAGCGTCAGGGACGCGTTCCGTTTCCACGAGCTTGCCAAGGCTTGCGGCCGGTCGACCGTGGAAATATAGTATCTCGAAGGGAATGTCGACTTGGCGCGGGTGTTTCCGCCCTCCGTGTCGGTGGATACCCGATTGATGCGTTGACAATGACACCGCGATAAAGGCGATCAGATGCTCGACACAAGGGTGAAAAACAGCCTCAGATTCAGATTCCTTGCCCTGGTATCGGGAATTCTGCTCGTCGGCACGGCTGTCATAAGCATGGTGATAGGGATTAACGAACGGGTGACGTTGCAGCGCGTATTGACAAGCAAGGGGCAAGGTCTCGCCTCCTACATCGCCGAACTGAGTGAAGACCCCTTGATAATAAAAGACTTCGTGCAGCTGGATGCAATCGTCAAGGAGGTGAATGAAGATAAAGACATCATCTACACAATGATTCAGGACTCTCGGGGCAAGGCGCTTACTTCTCAATATGCCAGCATCAACTATCGATCGCCCAGGGTGAGAAGCCTGCTTTCAGGACTGCCAAGAAATAGCGAACTTCCGGAGATCATAAGAGCCATTCAAAAGAACGAAGCGGTTCTGACCATCTCCATTCCAGTCAAGGCGGGAGGTGAAATCCTGGGAAAAGTTTCCATGGGAATGTCGGCGTACGCCATCAACCAGGAAATCGCGAAGACAATTGCATTCATAGTCGCGCTCAATCTGGCGGTGATGTTCACGCTGGGCGCGGTGCTTTTCGTCGCTCTCAAAAGAATGATTTTCAAGCCGATCACGGACCTTGCCCAGGCCACTACCCGGCTCGCCGGGGGCGATCTCTCCACCAAGGTGGAGTCCAGGGGGGGCGGGGAGATAGGGATGCTGATCGACAGCTTCAATCAGATGGCCGAGGACCTCGGGACGAGGACCGGGGAACTCCTCGATGCCCAGGAAGAACTGGTGCGCAAGGAGAAGCTTGCCATCCTGGGCCAGCTTTCCGGAACCGTGGGGCACGAGCTGAGAAACCCCCTGGCCGTGATGAGCAATGCCGTCTATTTCCTGCAGATGGTGCATAGCGACGCGGACGAAACCACCAAGGAATATCTGGGAATCATCAAGCACGAGATCGACAACTCTCTGCGGATTATCTCCGACCTGCTCGATTTTGCCCGGACCAAGCCGCCCCAGCGGCAGTCGGTCACGGCAGGGGAGCTGGTCCGGCAAAGCCTTGCGCGTTGCGGCATTCCGGACAACGTCACTGTCACGGTCGATACCCCCGAGGCGTTACCCGGCCTGAGTATCGACCCGGCGCAAATGGGTCAGGTCCTGATGAACCTCATCACCAACGGGTCCCAGGCGATGCCCCATGGCGGCGCGCTGCGCATCGCGGCGCGACTGGTTCCCCATGGAGGTGAAGCCCTCCCTGGCACCCCTTTCTCGGCCCAAGGTGCGGGGAAATCCCCGCCCCCGCGCGAGTGCGCCCATTTGCTGGAAATCACTGTCTCCGACAGCGGCGAAGGGATCACCCCGGACAACATGAAGAAGCTCTTCCAGCCGCTGTTCACCACCAAGGCGAAGGGGATCGGGCTGGGCCTTGTGGCCTGCAAGAACCTGGTCGAAGCCAATGGCGGCCGGATCGGCATGGAGAGCGAGCTGGGGAAGGGGACGACCTGCACGGTAACGCTGCCGGCGCAAACGGTCTAACGGTCGGTCCGCAACCGTCTCAAATTGGTAGGGCCCGGGCAGGTGGCCGACGGGGCGTACCGCTTTTCGGAGCTCATGGCAGGTACCCGCCGGCATACGGGCCGAGGATCCGCTCCAGGTGCCGCTTGACGCCGTCAAAAATCTGCAGGGTCAGGTCGTTGGGATTGCGGCAGTAATAGCTGGAGCCGGCGAGGTTGTAATAGACCCGGCAGGCGAAAGGACGGACCTGGTAGACGCCGCAGTTTCGTTTGCTCAGGTTGAAGAACGGGCAGAACCCGGTGTCGTCCACCCTTTTGGGCAAAAGGTCCAGCACGCTCTTTTCGTAGGCGAAAACATCGGGCCGGCACCTGCAGCAGTGACCGGTGCTGCATCCGGTCCGGCTCGACTCCGCGTGGCAAAAGCTCCCGGCAAAGACGCGGGAGCTGAAGCTGTCCGCGGCCCGGTATAGGAAGGAGATCTGGCGCCACCGGTCGTCGCCCGCCCGGTCCGCGTTGATGACCCTCCGTTTCAACCGCTCGATCTCGCGGACCATCACTTCTTCCGGGCTTCCCGTCTGAACTGTTCGGTGCATTGTTCTCACGTATCTCTCTCAATTCCGATATGTTGACTCACGCCAAATGTGGGTGGCCGACTGTTCCGCGCCGGCTCAGAGATCCTTGCGCAGCAGAGCCAGCAGCTCATCCGCGCTCACCTTGCCGCTCAGGTTGCTCTCGTCCAGCAGGCTGTCCGCGAGACCGCGCTTTTGCAGATGCATGCCGACGATCTTCTCCTCGATGGTTCCCTTGGTCACCAGACGATAGATGGTGACCGGGCGCAGCTGCCCGATCCGGTGCGCCCGGTCCGACGCCTGGTCCTCCACCGCCGGGTTCCACCAGGGATCCATGTGGATCACGTAATCGGCCGCGGTGAGGTTCAACCCGACCCCCCCCGCCTTGAGGCTGATGAGGAAGAGATCGCCATCGCCGGCCTGAAAGGCGTCCACCCGCTTCTTGCGCTCCCTTTGCGGGGTGCTTCCGTCCAGATACTGGTACGTTATCCCGGCTTTTTCCACGTATTCCCTGATCAGGTCCAGATGCCCCACGAACTGGCTGAACACCAGCGCCTTGTGCCGGTTTTCCCGCAGTTCCACCAGGATCTCCCCGAAGGCGGCCAGCTTCCCGCTCGGGATGGTGCTCTCCGGCAGGACCAGGCGCGGGTTGCAGCAGGCGCGGCGCAGTCGCATGATCTCCGCCAGTATCCTCAGGTGCTGCTCCCCCTTCCCCTCGACCTTGCCTACCCCGGCGAGGGTCTCCAGGGCGCTTCTCCGGAGCGCCTCGTAGAGCGAGGCCTCCTGCTCTCCCATCTCCACCTTGATGGTGATCTCGGTGCGGGAGGGGAGCTCCTGGAGCACCTGGTTCTTGGTGCGGCGCAGGATGAAGGGCTGGATCAGGATCTTGAGCCGGGCGCGCGCCTTCTTGTCCTGGGTCTTCTCGATCGGGGAGGCGAATTTCACGTTGAACTGCTTGAGGGAGCCCAAGAGCCCCGGATTGATGAAGCGAAAGACGTTCCAGAGCTCCCCCAGATGGTTCTCGATCGGGGTGCCGGTCGCCACCATCTTGAAGGCGCCGGAAAGTTCCATGGCGGCCTGGCTTCGCTTAGTCGCCATGTTCTTGATCGCCTGCGCCTCGTCCAGCACGATCGCCTGCCAGGCGACCGCGGCCAGCAACTCGCCTTCCTGCTGCAGCATGCCGTAGCTGCAGACCACCAGGTCGAACGGTTGCAATCCCTTGAGGCAGAGTTCGCGGTTGCCGGCGCCGAACATGACCACGTTCAGGGTCGGGGCGAATTTCAGCGTCTCGCTCTCCCAGTTGGGGCAGACCGAGGTCGGCGCCACCACCAGGGAGGGGCCCTGCGCCGCCATGGTCAGGATCTGCGCCAGCGCCTGGACCGTCTTTCCCAATCCCATGTCGTCGGCGAGGCAGGCGCCCACCCCCCAGCGGGCGAGCCGGTTCAGCCAGGAAAATCCCTCCTCCTGGTAGCCGCGCAGCTCAGCCTGCAGCGTGCTCGGCAGGGTCGGCTCGAAGGCCTGCGCCTCCCGGAGCCTTTTCAACCCATCCAGCCACTTCTTGTCGGCGCTGAATTCTCCCGCCTCGGCCGCGAACTCCTCGAAGACCCCCGCCGTCAGCGGGTGGAAGCGGAACCCCTTGCCGTGCGGCTCGGAAAAGGCCGCCAGGTCGTCGAGCCTTTTCCTCAGTTCCGCCGAAAGTGCCAGGAACTCGCCGTCGCCAAGCGGCAGGAACCGGCCGGGGGCGTCCTTCATGAGTGCGAGGAGCTGCTGCAGGTCGAGCGCCAGCCCCTGGTTCAGCCTGATCTCCCCCTCCAGCTCGAACCAGTCCTTGGACTGCCTGATGGAGAGCCGGCAGTGGCTGGCGTTCGCCTCCTGGCGCACCTTGAACTTCGCCCCCTCGGGCCAGGCGACCTGGGCGGCGTCGCCCAGGGACTGGAGTTGCAGCAACAGTTCCAGCGCGGCGTCGGGGGCGGGCACCAG